>Ga0209462_10000056_pt1 | contig 9823 bp, 8 predicted proteins | sample AgamicAsSfrz_FD_187163 | JGI IMG/M metagenome (GOLD analysis project Ga0209462, IMG submission 187163) | Agave microbial communities from Guanajuato, Mexico - As.Sf.rz (SPAdes) (version 2) | ecosystem: Host-associated > Plants > Phyllosphere > Phylloplane/Leaf | place: Guanajuato, Mexico... | reverse complement strand
GACCTCGGGCAACGGCGGCACCGACTTCGTGCTCTGCGGCGCCGACGCGACCGTCCAGGCGACGTTGCAGCGCGCGAAGGACGCACTCGTCTCCGGGGCCGTGCAGCCCTACTGACCACGACAGCGACCATCGGGGAGCCAGCCATGACCGCATTGCTCGACCTGACCGGCCTCGGCAAGCGCTACGGCACGGTCGATGCCCTGCACGACGTCGGCATGACCGTGGCCGCCGGGACCGTGCACTGCGTCCTGGGGGAGAACGGCGCCGGCAAGTCCACACTCTGCAACCTGGTGGGCGGCGGCATCCGCCCGAGCACCGGGGAGATGACGCTGCGCGGCACCGCCTACTCACCCGGCTCACCCGCCGACGCGCTCTCGCGCGGCGTGGCCATGGTCCACCAGCACTTCTCCCTGGTGCCGACGATGACCGTCCGGGAGAACCTGCTGCTGTCCGGGCGCGGGCTGCGCCCGGACGTCCAGACGCTGCGCGCGCGCCTGGACCGCATCGCCGACGAGTTCGGGCTGCGCGTCGACGACGCCCGCGCGCGAGTCGCCGAGCTGCCGGTCGGCGCCCGGCAGAAGGTCGAGATCGTCAAGGCCCTGCTGCCCGATCCCGACCTCGTCCTGCTCGACGAGCCCACCGCGGTGCTCGACGGCGCCGAGATCGATGCGCTGATCGGCACCTGCCAGGCCGTGGCGGCATCGGGCCGGGCGGTCGTGCTGGTCACGCACAAGCTCGGTGAGGTCTCCCGGGTCGCCGACACCGCCACCGTCCTGCGCGACGGCACTGTCGCAGGCAGCGGCCGGCTCAGCGAGGTGTCGGTCGGGCAGCTGCTCTCGCTGATGCTCGGCCGCGACACGGACGCTGCCGGCGGGCCGACCGTGCTCGACCCCGTTGCCGCGGCCGGCGTCGGGCTGGCGGCACGGCGGCCGATCCGGGACCGGGTCGAGGTCGGTCCGACCGCGATGACGGCCCGCGGGCTGACCGTCACCCGTCCCGACGGCAACCGCGTCCTCGACGGGGCCGGCCTCGACCTGCGCGCCGGCGAGATCACCGGGATCGCCGGCGTGGAGGGCAACGGGCAGACCGAGCTGGTCCGGGTGCTCTCGGGCGCGCTGCGCCCCGATGCCGGCGAGGTCCACATCGGTGACCACCCGATCACCACCGCGCCGCCCGCCCGGCGCACCGCGCTGGGACTCGGAGTCGTCCCCGAGGATCGCCACCACGAGGCGATGGTCGGCGACATGTCCATCGCGGAGAACCTCTACCTCGCCGACCTCGGCCGGTTCCGCCGGCACGGGTTCCTGCGCCGGGGCGCCCTCGACCAGGCCGCCGCCGGGGTCATCCGGGAGTTCGCCGTGCGGGCGCCCGGACCGCGCACGCCGATGCGCGCGCTGTCCGGCGGAAACCAGCAGAAGGTCGTGCTCGCCCGCGAGCTGGCCGTCGACGGGCTGAAGGTTCTCGTCGCCGCGCAGCCCACCCGCGGGCTGGACGTCGGCGCGGTCGGCCAGGTGCTGACCCGGCTGCGCGAGGCCGCGGACCGCGGCATCGCCGTGCTGGTGGTGTCCAGTGAGGTCGCCGAACTGCTCGCACTGTGTGACCGGATCCTCGTCGGCTACCGCGGCCGGCTGCTCGGCCCGGTCGACGCCACGGCACCCACCGCCGCCGCCGAGATCGGCGCCCTGATGGCCGGGACCACAGCATGAACACCACCGATCTGCGCCGCGCCGCCTTCCACCCGGCCACCGTCGCGGCCGGTGCCGTCGTCGTTGCCGTTCTCGTCGGGCTCGTACTGGCCGCGCTGGCCGGTGCCGCCCCTGGCACTGCCGTCGCGGCCCTGACCGAGGGCATGGTCGGCACCCCCTACGCGATCGGCAAGTCGCTCAACGCCGCTGCGGTGCTGATGCTGGTCGCCGCCGGGTTCGTGCTGGCCTACCGGGCCGGACTCGTCAACGTCGGCGGCGAGGGCCAGCTGTGCGCCGGCGGCATCGCCGCCGCCGCGGTCGGCACGACACTGCCCGACGGCACCCCCACCGCGGTCGCGCTGCCCGCGGTCGTCCTCGCCGCGACGACCGCCGGGTTCGCCTGGGCCGGCATCGCGGCCGCGCTGCGTGCCTGGCGCGGCACCAGCGAGATCATCACCACGCTGTTGCTCAACTTCGTCGCGCTCGCCGTGCTCTCGCTGACGGTCCACGAGCCCAGCCTGCTGCGCCAACCGGTCACCTCCTCGGAGACCCTTCCGCAGTCCGCGCCGCTCGTAGCCGGCGCTCACCTGCCGAGCCTTGGCCTGTCCCGCTCGCCGGCGACCATCGCGATCCTGGTCGCAGTGGCCGCCGTGGTCGCGGTCGGTGTCCTGTTCCGGGCCACGCCGACCGGGCTCCGGCTCACCGCTCTCGGCCACGCCCCCGAGGCCGCGGCCCGCCTCGGCGTGCCGGTCGCCCGCACCCGCTTCCTGGCCCTGTCCAGCGCCGGCGGCTTCTCCGGTGCCGCCGGCGGGCTTCTCGTGGCGACCGCGCCGTTCGTTCTCGCCGAGGGCTTCAGCTCCGGCTTCGGCTTCTCCGGGCTGGTCGTCGGCCTGCTCGCGCGCGGCTCGATGACCGCGCTCGGCGCCGTGGCGCTGCTGCTCGGCTTCCTCGTCTCCGGCGGGATCAACCTGCAGCTCGTCGCCGGCGTCCCGGCCACCGCGGTGTCGATCGTGGAGAGCCTGATCATCCTGCTGATCGCCGGGTCGGCCTGGTGGGCGGCCACGCGCCGGGCCGCAGCCCGTCCCGCACCCGCCGCCGAGACCTCGGCGCCCGAGCTCATCGGAGCGACGCGATGACCGTCCTCACCCAGATCCTGGTCAGCGGCATCGGCTTCGCGCTGCCCCTGCTGGTCGCCGCCGCCGGCGAGCTGGTCAGCGAGCGTGCCGGGGTGCTCAACCTCAGCCTCGAAGGCATGATGCTGTCCGGCGCGTTCACCGCCGTCCTCGGCTCGGTGCTCACCGGCTCGCCCTGGCTCGGGGCGCTGGCCGGGGTTGCCGGCGGACTCCTGCTCGGCGCCGCCCAGGCCCTGCTGTCGGTGCGCTGCCTGGCCGACCAGATCGTGGTCGGCGTCGCCGCGAACGCGCTCGCACTGGCCACCACCACGTTCGGGGCCCGCCTCCTGCTCGACGACGGCCGCGGCCACGACGTCGCCGCCTTCGACCGCGTCGAGATCCCGCTGTTGCACGACATCCCACTGATCGGACCGGCACTGTTCGGCCAGACCGCGCTGGGCTATCTGTGCGTGCTGGTCGTCGTCGTCACCGCGGTGCTGCTGTCCCCGCGGACCGGCCCCGGCCTGCGGATCGACGCGACCGGCGAGGACGCCGTCGCCGCGGACCGCACCGGACTGCCCGTCCGCAGGCTGCGCATCCTCTGCATCCTGCTGACCTCCGCGATGGCCGGGCTGGCCGGCGCCCAGCTCGCGCTGTCGGAGGTGCGCGCGTTCAGTGACAACATGACCGCCGGGATCGGCTACCTCGCCGTCGTCGCGGTCATCGCCGGCCGCTGGCGAGCGCCCGGCACGGTCGTCGCCGCGATCCTGTTCGGCCTGGCCCAGGCCCTGCAGTACGCCTTGCCCGCGCTCGGCGTGGCCGTCCCGCCCGCGGTGCTGGCCATGGTTCCGTACGTGATCGCGATCGTCGCGGTCAGCGGGCTCACCGGCCGCAGCCACGCCCCGTCCGGTCTCACCGTCCCGTTCGCCCGCGCCTGAAAGGCCAACCATGACCCTGGTGCTCACCGACTCCGATGTCGCCCGGCTGTTGCACCGCGACGAGGTCAGGGCCGCGGTCGAACGCGCCCACGCCGACCTCGCCCGCGGGCGGGCCGTCGTGCCCGCACCACCGGCCATGTCCATCGGCGGGTCCGGCCTCGTCCCCATGGTCGCCGCCGACCTCACCATCGGCCGGGCCGCGGTCAAGATGCTCGCCGACATCCCCGCCAACGCCGGCCGCGGCCTGCCGGTCCAACGGTCGTCGATCATGGTGAGTTCGGTCGAGACCGGCGAGTGCCAGGCCCTGATCGACGGCCGCCGGGTCACCGCGGTACGCACCGCGGCGACCAGCGCGGTGGCCACCGCCCACCTGGCCCGCCCGGACAGCGCCGTGCTCGGGCTGGTCGGCGCCGGCGCGCTCGCCGTGGAGCACACCCGCGCGATCGCGGCGGTCCGCGCCATCGACACGGTCGTCGTGTGGTCGCGGTCGGCGGAGACCGTGCAGCGCTACCGCGAGGCCGTCGCCGATCTGGGGCTCGCGGTCAAGCCCATGACCTCGATCGAAGCCGTCGTGCGCGCCGCCGACGTGCTGTGCACCCTCACCCCGTCGCGCGACCCCGTCGTCCGTGGCGCCTGGTTCGCCCCGGGCCTGCACGTCAACGCGGTCGGCGCGCCGCCCCGACCCGATCACCGCGAGATCGACGGCGAGGGCATGCGTCGCTCCCTCGTCGTCGTGGACTCCCTGCCCACCGCGCTGGCCAAGTCGGGTGAGGTCGTCCTCGCGCTCGCCGAAGGGGCGATCAGCGAGGCCGACGTCGGCACCGAGCTGGGTGCAGTGATCGCCGGACTCGCCGCGAGTCGCAGCGCCGACCACGAGATCACCCTCTTCGACTCCGTCGGGCTCGGGTTGCAGGACCTGGTCACCGCCGACCTGCTGCTCACCAGGGCCCGCGCCGAAGGCATCGGCACCGAAGTGGACCTCTCGGCATGACCGGCGAGATCATCGAGCACGTCCGGCGCGCGATCGCGCTCGCGCACGAGGCCGGCGCCCGCGGCGACCGGCCCTTCGGGGCCGTCCTGCTCTCGGCCGCGGGCGAGGTGCTCGCCGAGGGCGGCAACCGGGTCATCAGCAGGGGGGACATCCGCGCCCACGCCGAGCTCGACGCCGTCGAGGCCGCCCGCGCCGCCGGCCTTGCCGACCGGATCGCCGGCGGCACCGTGGTCGCCAGCGGCGAGCCGTGCCCGATGTGCGCAGCCGGCATGGTGTGGGCGGGCATCGCCCGAATCGTGTTCGCGGCCGCAGAACCCGACTTCACCGTCCTGCTCGACGGCGGACCCCACTTCACCCTCCGATGCGCGGAGGTGATCGCCGCCAGCGACCACCCCATGATCGTCGAAGGCCCCGTCGACGGCGTCGGCGCGCTCGACCCGTTCCGCTGCTTCACGGGACGGAGTCGAACTCCACCGGCCCCGGCCGCGCCCGCGGCTGGGGGAAGATCGGAGCGAGTAGTCGGCTGATCGTCTCGGTCGCCTTGCGCGCGTCCGTGCTCAGCGGGGCGGCCGTGTTCGTGATCACCTCGGGTGGGAGTCCGAGCCGCCTCGATCGGTGATCTGCTGCTCGGGAGCCGAGTTGGGTGGGGCGGCATTTCGCCGACGCCCGTCCGGCTCCTGTCGCGGATATGCTGGCCTGCGTGAAAGCGCGCTCGCTCGTGTTCGACCTGTTCGGCGACTACCTGCGCTACCGGGGCGGCGAGGTTCGGCTGCGGGCGCTCGTGGCGCTCATGACGTGCTTCGACGTGCCGGAGCCCACGGTGCGGGTCGTGGCCGCGCGGCTGCGCAAGGAGGGCTGGCTCGACAGCCGCCGCGACGGGCGCGAGACGGTGTACGTGCTCACCGACACGGCGTGGCGGCTGCTGGACGAGGGCCGTTCCCGGATCTTCGATCGCGCCGCGGGTCCATGGGACGGGCGGTGGCACACGGTGATCTACCAGGTGCCCGAGACCGAGCGGGCGCTGCGCGAGGGCCTGCGCAAGCAGCTGGCCTGGCTGGGGTTCGGGCCGCTGGCGCCATCGGTGTGGATCAGCCCGCACGACCGGACCGCCGAGGTGCGCAGCCACCTCGCCGAGCACGCCTCCGTGCGGCTGGACGTCCTCCGGTCCCGGTCGGACGGCCCGGCGGCCGACCGCGACATGGCGAGCCGCGCGTGGGACCTCGCCGGGCTCGACCGCGACTACGCCGTGCTGCTGGCGGAGTACCGGCCCCGCCTCCCCGCCTACCGCCGCGGGCTCGTCGGCCGGGAAGCGCTGGTGGCGCGGATGCGGCTCGTGCACGACTACCGGCGCTTCCCCTTCCGCGACCCCGACCTGCCGCCCGAGCTGCTGCCGGAGGGCTGGTCGGGCCGAGCCGCCCACGAGGTGTTCCTCGAGGCCCACGGGCTGCTGCGCGCGCCCGCCGAGGCGTACGTCGACGGGGTGCTGGGGGAGCTCGCGCAGGTCTCCTGACGCCCATGAGTTACAGAATCTGGACGGCCGTCGGCACGGCGTTGTATTGTTCCGGCGCGCGCCGCCGACGAGGGTGGCGCCCGTGTCCTGGAGGTGCGTGTCCGTGGCCAGTAGCGCGGAATCCGGCGTCCGGCCGTCCCGGTCGGGCTTAGGCCGCGTCCCGCGGATCTTGACCGCGCGCTTCGCGCCCAGCCACTCCATGGCTGCGTTGTCGGCCCGCCCGAGTACACCCGGTACGCGGACGGGCCTCCGCCTTGCCAGGAAGCGGCTGGATCACGAAGCACATCGCCCGAGATCCGCGGGACGCGGCCTAACCGTCGTCGCCATCTGCTTCCTCACGATCGTCTGCGACGGCTACGACCTGATCGTCTACGGCTCGGTGCTGCCGAGCCTGCTCACCGAGCCCGGCTGGGGGATCGGCCCGGCGGAGGCAGGCGTGATCGGCAGCTACGCCCTCGCCGGCATGCTGTTCGGTGCGCTCGGCGCGGGAGCGATCACCGACGTCGTCGGCCGCCGGAAGATCGTGCTGGTCGGGATCGTGTGGTTCTCCGTGGCGATGGGCCTGTGCGCGCTCGCGCCGTCGGCCGGGGTGCTGGGGTTCTTCCGCTTCCTCGCGGGGCTCGGCCTGGGCGGCGTGCTGCCCAGCGCCATCGCCCTCACCGTCGAGTACGCCCCGCGCGGGCGGCGGCAGCTGTACAACGCGCTGATGTTCGCCGGCTACTCGGTGGGCGGCGTCCTGGCCGCCGTCCTGGCGCTGACGCTCGTGGCCGAGCAGGGTTGGCGCGTCATGTTCTGGATCGGTGTCGCGCCACTGGTGCTCGTGTTGCCACTCGCCATGGTGTACCTGCCGGAGTCGGCGGGCTACCTGCTGGCGAGGGGGCGCCGCGCCGAGGCGGAGGAGCTGGCGGCGCGGTACGGCGTGGCGCTCGACGAGCCGCCCGCCGAGCGGGCCGGGCCGCGGGTGCTCTTCACCCCGACCTACCGCACGGCCACCCTGCTGTTCGGGGCGGCGAGCTTCTGCGGGCTGCTGCTGGTGTACGGCCTGAACACCTGGCTGCCGCAGATCATGCGGCAGGCCGGCTACCCGCTCGGATCGGCGCTGCAGTTCCTGCTGGTGCTCAACCTCGGCGCGGTCGTGGGCGCGGTCGGCGCCTCGGCGCTGGCCGACCGGTTCGGCCCGAAGCCGGTCACGGCCGCGGCGTTCCTCGCGGCCACCGGCTGCCTGCTGCTGCTCTCGCTGCGGCTGGACACGGCGGTGCTGCTGCTCGCGGTCGCGGTCGCCGGGCTGGGCAGCGTCGGCACGCAGATCCTCGTGAACGGCTACGTCGCCGTGCACCACCCGGCGGCGATCCGGGCCACGGCGCTGGGCTGGGCGCTCGGCGTCGGACGGGCCGGGGCGATCGTCGGGCCGCTGTTCGGCGGCTGGGTGGCCGTCACCGGGCTCGGTTTCGAGTGGAACTTCTACGGGTTCGCCCTGCCCGCGCTGGCCGGGGTCCTGCTCGTCGCGCTGGTGCCCCGGGTCCCGGCGCGGGCGGCCGAGAAGGCGGAGGTCTGATGCGCGGTGTGATGCGGGTGGCCGTCGCGGGCGGGGGACCGGGCGGGCTGTTCCTGGCCGCGCTGATCCGGAAGCTGGAGCCGTCCATCGAGGTCACGGTGTTCGAGCGCAACCGCGCCGACGACACCTTCGGGTTCGGCGTGGTGTTCTCCGACCGCACCCTCGCCGGCATCTTCGAGGCCGACCCGGTGCTGCGGGAGGCCCTGGACACGCACGGCCGGCACTGGGACGCCATCGAGGTGCGGCTCAAGGGCGAGCGGATCCGCTGCGGCGGCAACGGGATGGCCGCGATCGTGCGGCGCACGCTGCTGGGGTTGCTGCAGGAGCGCGCCCGCGGGCTCGGCGCCGACCTGCGGTTCTCCACCGAGGTGGGGCTGGCCGACCTGCGCGGCTACGACCTGGTCGTGGCCGCCGACGGCACCGGCTCCCAGCTCCGCACGGCCCTGGAACCGGCGTTCGGCTCGGCGGTCGACACCGCGACGGCGAAGTTCATCTGGTTCGGAACCGACTACCTCTTCGACGGGCTCACGTTCGTGCACGAGCGCGGCCCGCACGGCGTCTTCGCGGTGCACGGTTACCCGATCAGCCCGGACGTCTCGACGTTCATCGTGGAGACCGACGAGGACTCCTGGCGGGCCGCCGGCCTCGACGAGTTCGACGTGACCCGGTCTCCCGGGCCGAGCGACGAGAAGACCCGCGCGTACCTGGAGGAGGTGTTCGCCGAGCAGATCGAGGGCCGCAAGCTCCTGGTGAACAACTCGCGGTGGGGCAACTTCCGCACCCGCCGCACGGCCCGCTGGACCACCCTGGACCCGCAGCCGGTCGCCCTGCTCGGGGACGCCGCGCACACCGCCCACTTCTCCGTCGGGTCGGGTACCAAGATGGCGATGGAGGACGCGGTCGCGCTCGCGCAGGCCCTCACCGCGCACCCCGGCGACCTGCCCGCCGCGCTCGCCGCGTACGAGGCGGCCGCCCGGCCGTCGGTCGACGGGATCCAGGGCTCCGCGCGCCCGTCGCTGTCCTGGTGGGAGCACTTCGGGCGCTACCACGACGGGTTCGAGCCCTGGCAGTTCGCCTACCACTTCCTCTCCCGCAGCATCACCGACGCCCGGCTCGCCCGCCGCGACCCCGGGTTCGTCGCCGCCACCCACCGGGCATGGGTGGGGCGGCATGGGGCCGAGCCCCTCGACACCCCGCTGACGGCGGGCGGCACGACCTTCCCCGGCCGGGTGCTGCCCGAGGTCCCGGCGGAGGCCGCGCGGGTGGAGGCCCCGGCCGACGAATCCGGGCTGCCCGCGGCCCGCGCGCGCGTGCGGGAGGCCGCGGCCGGATCGGAGCTGGTCGCGGTCCACGGCGGCGCGGCGTTCACCCGCACGCTGGTCTGCGAGGAGGTCCGGCTGGTGCACGGCCGCACGGCGATCCTCGTGGACGGGGAGGCGGACGCGCTCACGATGGTCTTGTCGGGCCGTGCGGATCTGGTGGCCGCCCGATGACCGCCGTCGCCGCCCGGGTGCTGTCCGGGTTGTTCGACCCGCGCGGGGTCGCCGTCGTGGGGGCCTCCCGGGACCCCGCGAAGCTCGGCGCCGTCATGGCTCGGTCGCTCGCGGGCTTCCCCGGGCCGGTCGCGCTGGTCAACCCCCGGGACGGGGACATGGCGCCGTCCGTCGCCGCGGCGGCCGCCGAGCACGGGCCGATCGATCTCGCGGTGCTGTGCGTGCCCGCCGCCGTCACCGCGTCAGCACTGGCCGAGGCGGCGGCCGGCGGCGCCCGCGCGGCCGTGGTGTGCGGCGGCGGGTTCGCCGAGGCCGGCCCCGAGGGGGAGCGGCACCAGGAGGCGCTCGCCCGGGTCGCGGCGGAGACCGGCATCCGCGTGCTGGGCCCGAACACGTCGGGGTTCCTCGTCCCTGACCGTGGGCTCACCGCGAGTTTCGTGCCGGGAGTCGCGGATGTGCCGGCCGGCCGGGTCGCGGTGGTGGCGGCCTCCGGCGGGGTCAACCATGCGCTCGCGTTCCTGCTGACCGAGGCCGGGCA
>Ga0209462_10000055_pt1 | contig 9879 bp, 8 predicted proteins | sample AgamicAsSfrz_FD_187163 | JGI IMG/M metagenome (GOLD analysis project Ga0209462, IMG submission 187163) | Agave microbial communities from Guanajuato, Mexico - As.Sf.rz (SPAdes) (version 2) | ecosystem: Host-associated > Plants > Phyllosphere > Phylloplane/Leaf | place: Guanajuato, Mexico... | reverse complement strand
GGAGCAGTCGACCACCCGTTTCCGTCTCGTATGTCGATGTGCGCGATTCGCACGTGAACGATCAGACCCCTTCGGAGAGGCGAATACCATGACCGGGCCAGCCGACTCACCCCAGGTCGAGCCATTCCTGCCTATGTGGAATGCCGTTCTCGACGGCCTGCGGGACCTCGCGCCCGCCATTCTGAAAAGGCTGCCGACGCACCTTCGTGACGATCCGCAGACCCAGCACGAGATCGGTCGGCTGCTGCTCGGCGCACTCACCGCCCGGGGCCTCGACGCGATCGGCGAGGACGGCGACCACCCGATCTTCCTGCCCTCGCTCAATGTCGTGCTCAACGTCTACCAGCCCAATGCCGACACCATCTACAAGACGGCGAACATCACTCCTGGCGGCAGCTACCGGCTTCGCGGCCGGCCGGGTTCGCTGCGCATCGCCAAGATCGGCTCGATGGCCCCGCCGTCGGCGGACGGCAGCATCAGGGCCTCGAGCTTCCTCGACATCAACTCGCTCAAGACCGACGAGGACGGCACCTTCGACATCCTGCTCAGCCCGTCCCGCCCGGAGGGCCACACCGGGGACTGGTGGGAGCTGGACCCCCTGGCCAACACGCTCATCCTGCGGCAGGTCGCCTACGACTGGTCGAGCGAGCGGGACCCGGTGATCGCCATCGAACGCGTCGACGTCCCCGCGACCCGCCCCCGGCCCGCCGCCGTCGACATCGCACGCCGACTGCAGGCGCTCGTGCCCGGTGTCGATCGCACCGCCACGCTCCTCATCGACCACGTCCCGCAGCTGCAGCGTGAGGGATACGTCAACAAGTTCAAGGTGTGGGACGTCGTCGCGAACTACGGCGGCCTGTTCGGCCAGTTCTACTACGAGTGCGCCTACGACCTGCAGGACGGCGAGGCGCTGCTCATCGAGTCGGACTACCCGGAGACCTGCGAGTACGCGTCGCTGATCCTCACCAACCAGATCTTCGAGACCACCGACTGGTACAACAACCACAGCAGCCTGAACGGCGCGCAGTGGCGGGTGGACACCGACGGCAAGCTCCGGGTGGTGGTCTCGGCCACCGACCCCGGGGTGCCGAACTGGCTCGACACCGCCGGCTATCCGACCGGCGTCGTGCAGGGGCGCTGGGCCGACTGCAGCTCGAACCCCATCCCGTCGGCGCGCAAGGTCGCGGTCGCCGACGTGGCCGGCCTGCTTCCCGCCGACACGCCGCGGGTCACCGCGCAGGAGCGCGACCGGATCATCCGCGATCGCCGCGCCTGGTTCCAGCAGCGCCCGCTCTGGTGAGCGGGCACGCACGGAGACCGTTCCCGCCCACCACACCCGGAGGAGCCCGCCCGTGGCCGCTACCCATTTCGACTTCACCGACAGCCGCGTTCTCGTCACGGGCGGCTCGAACGGCATCGGCCTCGGGATCGCGAACGCGTTCCGCGATGCGGGCGCGGAGGTGGTCATCACCGGAACCCGCAAGGCCGCGTCCGACTACGACCACGACCTCGGCGGCTTCGACTACCACCGGCTCGAGCTGACCGACGAGGCCGGCATCGCCGAGCTCGCGGCGTCGCTCGACCGGCTCGACGTGCTGGTGAACAACGCGGGGCAGAACCTCGCCGATCGCGACGAGTCGGACCCGGACGTGTTCGCGGAGGTCGTGACGATCAACCTGACCGCGACGTTCCGCCTCGCGACCGCCTGCCGGCCGCTGCTGGCCGCCAGCACGCTCGAGGGTGGCGCCAGCGTCATCAACCTGGGCTCGCTGACGAGCTACTTCGGGCTGAGCATCGTCCCCGCCTACGGTGCCGCGAAAGGCGGGGTCGTCCAGCTCACCAAGGGCCTGGCCGTCGCCTGGGCCGACGATGGGATCAGGGTCAACGCCGTCGCTCCCGGCCTCATCGAGACCAACATGACCCGCCCCATGCTCGGGGTGGACGAGTTGGTGGAGCCCATGCTCGTCCGCACACCGATGCGCCGCTACGGCACGCCCGAGGACGTCGCCCCGGTCGTCCTCTTCCTCTCCGGTCCCGGCGCGCGTTTCGTGACCGGCCAGACGCTGCCCGTCGACGGTGGCTTCTCGGTGCAGGGATGACCATGACCAACAAGACCACGACCACCAAGACCACGACCAACAAGATCCGCATCGACGACCTCGCCGAACCCCGGCTGACGCCCGCGCAGGAGGCCGCGCTCGCCTACGGCGAGTCGCAGTCGGTGGACCTGAGTGTCGACACCGTCTTGACGACGGCGGTGCAGGCCAGCGGGCTGGACGACTTCGGGCCCGACGACTTCCACGAGCGCCTGGACCTCTGGCTGTCGGAGATGGACAAGGACGACGAGCGCACGGGACTGGGCCGGATGTCGATGTCCGGCGACTGCGTGCGCCACGCGGTGAACCGCCTGCGCATCCACGACCTGCTGAAGCGGCATCCCGAGATCCGGGACGTGCCGATCGAGCGGCCCGTCATCGTGGTCGGCCTCCCCCGGTCCGGCACCACCCACCTCGTCAACCTGATCGCGGCGGACGAGCGCTTCCGTTCGATGCCCTTGTGGGAGAGCCAGGAACCGGTGCCGGACCCGCGGGAGACCGTGCCGCCCGGCGGCGTGGACCCCCGGTGGGAGCGGTCCAACCAGTCCTGGGAGGCCATGCAGCGGACGCTCCCCCTCCTGGCCGCCATGCACCCGATGAACCCCGACCACGTGCACGAGGAGCTGGAGCTGGAGCTGCCCGACTTCTCCAGCTACTACATCGAGTGGGTCGCCCGATGTCCGGGCTGGCGGGACTACTACCTGTCCCACGACCAGACCCCGCACTACGCGTACATGCGGACGATGCTGCAGATCCTGCAGTGGCGACGGCCGCGCGAGCGCTGGGTGCTGAAGTCGCCGCAGCACCTGGAGCAGCTCGGGCCGCTGATGGCCACGTTCCCCGACGCGACGGTCGTGGTCACCCACCGCGACCCCGTCTCGGTGATCCAGTCGACGGCCACGATGACGGCCTACGGCGCCCGGGTGCAGTACCGGAGCACCCGGCCCGACTGGTACGCCGAGTACTGGACCGACCGGATCCGCCGGCTGCTCGACAGCGCGGTCCGCGACCGCGGCCTGCTGCCCGCGGACCGCACGGTCGACGTGCGCTTCCACGACTTCATGGCCGACGAGCTGGGCACGATCGAGGGGATCTACGACGCCGCCGGGCTGGAGTTCACCCCAGAGGCAAGGGCTCAGGTCGTCGCCTACCAAGAGGGCCACCCGCGGGGAAAGGACGGGCAGGTCGTCTACGACCTGCGTGCCGACTTCGGGCTCGACCCCGAGGAGCTGCGGGCACCGTTCCGCTCCTACGTCGACCGGTTCGGCGTCCGCGAGGAGGTCCGGTGACCGGCGGACAGCAGGTCGAGCGGCTCGCGGCACCTCCGCTCGTGACCGCGACGGACCACGACGCCGCCGAGCGGCTCGCGACCGCCGCGGGTGAGCTGCTGCTCGAGGTGCGGCAGCGTGGGCTGGAGGGCGCGGCCCTCAAGGCGGCGGGCGACCGCGCGTCGCACGAGTGGCTGATCGCGGAGCTCACGGCCCGGTTCCCCGACGACGCTGTGCTGTCGGAAGAGGGTAAGGACGACCCCGTCCGACTCGGCAGGGACCGGGTGTGGATCGTCGACCCGCTCGACGGCACGCGCGAGTTCTCCGAGCCGCCGCGGGTCGACTGGGCGGTCCACGTCGCGCTCGCCGTCGAGGGAACCGTCGTCGCGGGCGCGGTGGCGCTGCCCGCCGCGGGCACGACCCTGGGCACCGCGCGGCCACAAGTCCTCCCCTCGGTTCCGCCGCGGGCGCCCCGCATCCTGGTCAGCCGCAGCCGTCCCACCGAGCACGCCCGCCTGATCGCCCGCCACCTCGACGGGGAGCTGGTCCCGATGGGCTCCGCCGGAGCCAAGGCGATGGCCGTCGTCCAGGGGCAGGCCGACGTGTACGCCCACTCCGGAGGCCAGTACGAGTGGGACTCGGCGGCCCCGGTCGCGGTCGCGGCCGCGGCCGGCCTGCACGTGTCGCGGCTGGACGGGAGCCCGCTGCGCTACAACCAGCCCAACCCCTGGCTCCCTGACCTGCTCATCTGCCGCCCCGAGCTGGCGTCCACCATCATCGATCTCGGACTGGAGCGAGCGTGAAGACCCTGACCCATCTCCAGCGGCTCGAAGCCGAGAGCATCCACATCATGCGGGAAGCCGCCGCCGAGAGCGAGCGCCCCGTCATGCTGTACTCGATCGGCAAGGACAGCTCGGTCATGCTGCGGCTGGCCATGAAGGCCTTCTACCCGTCGAAGCCGCCGTTCCCACTGCTGCACGTGGACACGACGTGGAAGTTCCGCGAGATGTACGCGTTCCGGGACCGGACGGCACACGAGCTCGGTCTCGACCTGCTCGTGCACCAGAACCCCGAGTGCGTGCGGCTGGGCATCAACCCGTTCGACCACGGTTCGGCGACGCACACCGACATGTGGAAGACCGAGGGCCTCAAGCAGGCGCTCGACCTGCACGGCTTCGACCTCGCCTTCGGCGGGGCCCGCCGGGACGAGGAGAAGTCGCGGGCCAAGGAACGGGTGTTCTCCATCCGTTCGCCGCAGCACCGGTGGGACCCGAAGCGGCAGCGGCCCGAGCTGTGGCGCACCTACAACGCCCGGACCAACCCCGGCGAGACCGTCCGCGTGTTCCCGCTGTCGAACTGGACCGAGCTGGACGTGTGGCAGTACATCAAGCTCGAGGAGATCCCGATCGTCCCGCTGTACTTCGCCGCACCGCGGCCGGTCGTGCAGCGGGGCGGAATGCTCGTGATGGTCGACGACGACCGGATGCCGCTCGAGCCCGGCGAGACCCCGGAGAAGAAGAGCGTGCGGTTCCGCACGCTGGGCTGCTACCCGCTGACCGGCGCGGTCGAGTCCACCGCGGACACCTTGGCCGACATCATCCGGGAGATGCTCTTGACCACCACCTCGGAACGCCAGGGCAGGGCCATCGACCACGACTCCAGCGCGTCGATGGAGAAGAAGAAGCAGGAGGGCTACTTCTGATGGCCCACACCGACAGCCGCATCGCCTCCGACATCGAGTCCTACCTCGCCGCCCAGCAGGAGAAGTCGCTCCTGCGGTTCATCACCTGCGGCAGCGTCGACGACGGCAAGAGCACCCTCATCGGCCGGTTCCTCTACGAGTCCAAGCTGGTCTTCGAAGACCAGCTCGCCGCGCTGGAGAACGACTCGAAGAAGGACGGGACGCAGGGCGACGACATCGACCTCGCGCTGCTCGTCGACGGGCTCGCGGCCGAACGCGAGCAGGGCATCACGATCGACGTCGCCTACCGGTACTTCTCCACCGAGCGGCGCAAGTTCGTCGTCGCCGACACGCCGGGCCACGAGCAGTACACCCGCAACATGGTCACCGGTGCGTCGACCGCCGACCTGGCCGTCATCCTGATCGACGCGCGCAAGGGGGTGCTCACCCAGACGCGGCGGCACAGCCACCTCGTGGCACTGCTGGGCATCCGCCACGTCGTGCTGGCGATCAACAAGCTGGACCTCGTCGACTACTCGCGCGACGTCTTCGAGCGGATCGATGCCGAGTACCGGACCTTCGCCGCGGAGCTCGGCCTGTCCGACATCGTCAGCATCCCGCTGTCGGCGTTGCGGGGCGACAACATCACCCAGCCCAGCCCGAACACCCCGTGGTACTCGGGGCCGACCCTCGTGCAGCACCTGGAGACCGTCGAGGTCGACGACGACCGGGCGAGCGATCCGTTCCGGCTGATCGTGCAATGGGTGAACCGGCCCCACCTCGACTTCCGCGGCTTCTCCGGCGTCATCCCGAGCGGTGTGGTCCGGCCCGGCGACCGGGTGCGCGTCCTGCCGTCGGGCGCCGAGAGCACCGTGGCCCGGATCGTCACCTACGACGGCGACCTGCCGGAGGCGGTCGCGGGCCAGTCCGTCACGCTCACCCTCACCGACGAGGTCGACGTCAGCCGGGGCGACATCATCGCCGCGTGCGACGCGCCGCCCGCGATCGCCGACCAGTTCGAGGCGCACGTCGTGTGGATGAGCGAGGAGGAGATGCTGCCGGGGCGCCGCTACCTCGCCAAGATCGGCGCGCGGACCGTCGGGGTCTCCGTCGACCATCCCAAGTACCAGGTGAACGTCAACACGTTCGAGCACACCGCCGCCAGGACGCTGGGACTCAACCAGATCGGCGTGTGCACCGTGCACTTCGACCGGTTGACGCCGTTCGACGCCTACCAGGACAACCGCGACCTGGGCGGGTTCGTCATCGTCGACCGGCTGACCAACGCCACGGTGGGCGTCGGCCTGCTGCACTTCGCCCTCCGTCGGTCCGACAACGTCCACTGGCAGTCGCTCGAGGTCGACAAGTCCGCTCGCGCCGCCCTGAAGCAGCAGCGGCCGGCGGTGGTGTGGTTCACCGGTCTCTCCGGCGCGGGGAAGTCGACCATCGCGAACGCCGTCGAGCAGCGGCTGCACTCGCTCGGGCACCACACCTACCTGCTCGACGGGGACAACCTCCGGCACGGCCTGAACCGCGACCTGGGCTTCACCCCGGCCGATCGCGTCGAGAACGTGCGGCGCAGCGCGGCGGTCGCCGCTCTCATGGCGGACTCCGGCCTCATCACGCTGGTCTGCCTGATCTCCCCGTACCGGGAGGAACGGCGGATGGCCCGGGACCTCGTCGCCGACGGCGAGTTCGTCGAGGTCTTCGTCGACACCCCGCTGGAGGTCGCCGAGGCGCGCGACCCCAAGGGCCTCTACGCGAAGGCCCGGCGTGGCGAGCTGCCGAACTTCACCGGGATCGACTCCCCCTACGAGGCGCCGGAGGAGCCCGAGATCCACATCCGCACCGCGGAGACCACCGAGGAGGAGGCGGCGGAGCAGATCGTCGCGTTCCTGCTGAACCGGCCCGCCGGGTGAGCCGAGCGATCCAGACCCGTCCCACCTCCTCGAAAGGATCGCCGATGCAGGCGTATCGACTCTTCGGACAGCTCGACCTGCGGTTGCAGGACGAGCCCGACCCGGCCCTGAAGCCCGGCGAGGCGCGCCTGCGGATGGCCCACGTCGGCGTGTGCGGCACCGACCTGCACTACTACTACGCCGAGGACGCCGCGCTGCCGTTCCGGCCCCAGCACATCGGGCACGAGCTGTCGGCGACCGTCACCGAGGTGGCTCCCGACGTCACCTCGGTGGCCGTGGGCGACCGGGTCGCCGTGTTCCCGCTGATCTCGTGCGGCGAATGCGGCGAGTGCCGCGCCGGCTACCCGGTCTCGTGCGAGCGGGTCGACCGCGAGGTCTCGACGGTGGGGTGCGGCGGCCCGATCGGCGGGCTGGCCGAGCACACCGTGATCCCCGCCGACCTGGCGGTGAAGCTGCCCGACGGCGTCAGCCTGCTGCAGGGCGCGCTGATCGAGCCCCTTTCCGTGGCGGCCGCCGCGGTCCTCCGTTCGAACATGGACAAGGACGGCGTCGCGGTCGTCACGGGCGCCGGTCTCATCGGCATCGGCTGTGCACTGGCCCTCCAGGCGACGGGGGTGTCGAAGGTCGTCGTCGTCGAGCTGTCCGCGGAGCGCCGGAAGAACCTGGCCGACATCGACGGCCTGACGGTGCTCGACCCGGCGAACGACGACGTCGACGGCATCATCGCCTCGATGAGCGGCGGCACCGGCGCCGATGTGGTCTTCGAGTGCGCGGGCGCGGAGAAGGCCATGGACCTGGCGTTCTCCGTCACCCGCAAGCGCGGCCGCATCGTCATCATCGGGCTGCACGAGAAGCTCTATCCGCTCAACGCGATACTCGCCCTCGCGAAGGAGCTGACCATCCAGGGCCACAGCGCCTACTCCCGCGCGGCGTTCGAGGCGGTCATCGACTGGATGGGCCAGGGACTGCTCCCCGTCGAGCAGTGGGTCACCCACGTCGGCTTCGACCGGATCGTCGAGGACGCCCTCGAGCCGTCCCGCCGGGGGCAGCTCGTCAAGGCGGTGATCGACGTACCACAGCCGACCGCAACGGCGATCGGCTCCGGATCCGTGGAGTAACCCGCCGGTCCCGGCGGGTGTCGATCCACGATCCGCCGGGACAACCGCACGCACGGAAGCGCCGCCGACCATCCGGTCGGCGGCGCTTCCGTTTGCCCGATCCCAGCCCTATCCCGTCTTGTGGGTTATGAACCCACGATGTAGGCTGCGTCGTGGCTGGATCTTTGGGCTTGTCAAAGGAGACATGGATGACAGGGATCAGCACGCCGGCGGAATCAGCGACGACCGGGCGCACGGCGCTCTACGTCCGCATCGCCTGGCGAATCGTTCCGGTGTTGTTCATGGCTCAGCTACTGGCCTCCATCGACCGAGCCAATGTCAGTTTCGCCGCCCAGCAGATGAGCCAAGACCTCGGCCTGAGCGCCGCCGCATTCGGCCTCGGCGCGGGCGTCTTCTTCATCGGCTACTTCCTGTTCGAAGTGCCGAGCAACATCTTCCTGCAGCGTCTCGGCGCGCGAAAGTGGTTCGTCCGCATCTTGATCACCTGGGCCATCGCCACGATCGCCACCGCGTTCGTGCAGAACGAGACCCAGTTCTACGCCGCCCGGTTCTTGATCGGGGCGGCGGAGGCCGGTCTCGCCCCCGGCATCCAGCTCTACTTCTCACGCTGGTTCCCCGGCACCTTCCGGGCGCGCATCAATGGCCTGTTCCTCCTGGCCATACCGATGTCCAGCATCGTCGGCGGGCCGCTGGCCGGCTGGATCCTCGGCAGTTTCGACGGCGCGTTCGGCCTGTCCGGATGGAGCTGGCTGTTCATCGTCGAGGGCGGGCTCACGCTGCTCCTGTTCCCCGTCCTGCTGATGGTGCTGCCCGAACGCACCAGCACCACCACGTGGCTGTCCGCGCAGGACCAGCGCGACATCGAGGAGGACGTCGCCAAGGACGTTCGGCACGCCTACGGCGTGACGGTTCGTCAGATGCTCCGGTCGCCGGTCACCCTGCAGCTGCTGTTCGTCTACTTCTTCCTGCTGCTGGGCACCTACGGCATCACGTTCTGGATGCCCACGATCCTGGCCACCGCCGGCGTGACCAGCGAGGGCACCCGGGGGCTGCTCAGCGCCATCCCGTTCATCGTGGCGATCATCTGGATGCCGATCGCCGGCCTGCTGTCCGACCGGTTCGGGAAGCGCAAGCCGTTCCTCATGCTGGGTGGGGTCATGGCCGCCGGCGGATTGGTTCTCGCCGCATTCACCCCCGCCAGTATCCCGCTGTCGCTGACCGGCATGTCGCTGACGGCAGCTGGCGTGCTCGGCACGATCGGGGTGTTCTGGGCGCTCACGGCCAAACGGTTCGCCGCGGGCGCCGCGGTGATCGGATTCGCGATCATCAATTCCGTCGGCAACCTTGCCGGATTCGTCGCGCCCTACGGGATCGGCCTGGCCACGGATGCTTTCGGTGGCCCGAAGTACGCGCTGCTGGTCATCGCCGCGGCCGAGCTGGTCGCGGTGATCATCGTCGCCGTCTTCGTCCGGGAGTTCGAAGCGCCGGTCGATCCCGCGAGCTCGGACGCCGCGGCCGACACCGTGTCGGGGTTCGGGATCCCGAGAGCCCCGGCCCCGCCGGCGGATGTGCCGGATCACCGCCCGGTGCAGCTGTGACGGTCGCGGTCAGCGGGGTCGGGGGCGCCCTCGGCGCCGAGATCAGCCGGCGGATCCGCCAGACCTCGCGGGTCGAGCTGGTGGGGCTGACCCGGAATCCGGGCACCACGTCACCGGCCGCGGGCAGCTGCACCGAGCTGCGGCGGGCCGACTTCCGGGACCGGGACGGCCTGATCGCCGCGCTGCGAGGCGTGGAGAC
>Ga0209462_10000054_pt1 | contig 9930 bp, 8 predicted proteins | sample AgamicAsSfrz_FD_187163 | JGI IMG/M metagenome (GOLD analysis project Ga0209462, IMG submission 187163) | Agave microbial communities from Guanajuato, Mexico - As.Sf.rz (SPAdes) (version 2) | ecosystem: Host-associated > Plants > Phyllosphere > Phylloplane/Leaf | place: Guanajuato, Mexico... | reverse complement strand
GCCGAGGACCTCGACGTGCCGAAGATCGCGGTGGAGCCGGGCCGGGCGATCGCCGGGTCTGCCGGGATCACGCTCTACGCGGTCGGCACGCTCAAGGACGTGCCGCTGGGCGGGTCGTCGATGCGGCGCTACGTGAGCGTCGACGGCGGCATGAGCGACAACATCCGCACCGCGCTCTACGACGCGGTGTACGACTGCCGGCTCGTCTCCCGCTCGTCGCAGCGCGACGGCAGTGGCGACGCGCTGCTCTCGCGGGTGGTCGGCAAGCACTGCGAGAGCGGCGACATCGTGGTCCGCGACTGCTGGCTGCCCGCCGACCTCGCACCCGGCGACCTGCTGGCCGTGGCCGCCACCGGCGCCTACTGCTACTCGATGGCGAGCTCCTACAACCGCCTGCCGCGGCCCGCCGTCGTGGCCGTGCGCGACGGCGAGGCGCGGGCCCTGCTGCGCCGGGAGACCACCGAGGACCAGTTCCGGTTGGAGGTGTCCGCGTGAGGCCGCCCACCCGGGGTGCCGCCTGCGCGGGCGCACCAGCGAGGATCGGGGCGTGAAACCGATCCGCGTGGCCATGCTGGGCTGCGGCACCGTCGGCAGGGAGGTCGGGCGGCTGCTGCACGAGCAGGCCGACGAGCTGGCCGCCCGCGTGGGCGCGCCCGTCGAGCTGGCCGGGGTGGCCGTGCGCCGCCCACACAAGCACGCCGACCTCGGCGACCTGCTCACCACCGACGCGGCGGGCCTCGTCACGCGCGACGACGTGGACGTGGTCGTCGAGGTGATCGGCGGTATCGAACCGGCTCGCACGCTTCTGGTGGAGGCGCTGAAGGCCGGCAAGTCGGTGGTCACCGCCAACAAGGCGCTGCTCGCCGAGGACGGTGCCGCACTCGCGGAGGCCGCCGACGCGTCGGGCGTCGACCTGTACTACGAGGCCGCCGTCGCCGGTGCGATCCCGCTGCTGCGCCCGCTGCGCGAGTCCCTCGCGGGCGACCGGATCACCCGCGTCGCCGGCATCGTCAACGGCACCACGAACTTCATCCTGTCGGCGATGGCCGCCTCTGGCTCGAGCTACGCCGACGCCCTCGAGGAGGCCACGCGGCTGGGCTACGCCGAGGCCGACCCCAGCGCCGACGTCGACGGCTACGACGCAGCGTCCAAGGCCGCGATCCTCGCGTCGCTGGCCTTCCACACCCGGGTCACAGCGGCCGACGTGCACTGCGAGGGCATCCGCTCGGTCACCGCGGGTGACATCGCGGCGGCGTCGGCGATGGGCTGTGTGATCAAGCTGCTGGCGATCTGCGAGCGCACTCCGGCCGACGAGTCGCTGCCCGAGTCGGTGTCGGCGCGGGTGTACCCGGCGATGATCCCGGCCGCGCACCCGCTCGCGTCCGTCGACGGGGCGTTCAACGCCGTTTTCGTCGAGGCGGAGGCTGCCGGCCAGCTGATGTTCTACGGGCAGGGCGCGGGCGGCGCGCCGACGGCGAGCGCCGTGCTCGGCGACATCGTGGCGGTGGCGCGCAACCGCGTGCTCGCCGGGCGCGGGCCGCGCGAGTCCGCGTACGCGAGCCTGCCGGTGCGGCCCATCGGCACGCTGCGCACGCGCTACCACGTGAGCCTCGAGGTGGCCGACCGTGCGGGTGTGCTCTCGACGATCACCGGCGAGTTCGCCCACCACGGCGTGAGCATCGCCGCGGCCCGGCAGACGGGCGAGGGCGACGACAACGGGTCCGCGCGGATCGTCGTCGTCACGCACCGGGCGCCCGAGGCGGCGCTCGCCGCCACGGTGGACGTGCTGGCCGGGCTCGACGTCGTCCACGGCGTGCACAGCGTGCTTCGGGTCGAGGACCTGGGCCGGAAGGGAGTTGCGGGATGACCGCCGCGCAGAAGCTCACCCGCTGGCCGGGGGTGATCGAGGCCTACCGGGAGCGGATGCCGGTGGAGCCGGGCTGGACCGTGGTCACGCTCGGCGAGGGCGGCACGCCGTTGCTCCCCGCGCCGCACCTGTCCGCGGCCACCGGCTGCGAGGTCTTCCTCAAGGTCGACGGTGCGAACCCCACGGGCTCGTTCAAGGACCGCGGGATGACGGTGGCGGTCACGCACGCGCTCGCGGAGGGCAAGCAGGGCGTGCTCTGCGCGTCCACCGGCAACACCTCGGCCTCCGCGGCCGCCTACGCCACCCGCGCGGGCCTGACCTGCGCCGTGCTCGTGCCGCGGGGCAAGATCGCGCTCGGCAAGCTGGCGCAGGCCGTGGCGCACGGGGCCAAGATCCTGCAGATCGACGGCAACTTCGACGACTGCCTCGAGCTCGCCCGCAAGACCACGGCCGACTTCCCGGTGGCCGCGCTGGTCAACTCGGTGAACCCCACCCGGATCGCGGGCCAGGCGAGCGCGGCGTACGAGATCTGCGACGAGCTCGGCCGGGCCCCCGACGTGCACTGCCTGCCGGTGGGCAACGCCGGCAACATCACCGCGTACTGGCAGGGCTACAAGGCCTACCTCGCCGACGGGCTGATCCACACGCCGCCGCGGATGTTCGGGTTCCAGGCCGCGGGCGCCGCACCGCTCGTGCACGGCGAGCCCGTGGCGGCGCCGGAGACGATCGCCACCGCGATCCGGATCGGTGCGCCCGCATCGTGGGCGGGCGCCATGACCGCACGCGAGGAGTCGAACGGCCGGTTCGCGGCCGTCACCGACGAGGAGATCCTCTCCGCGTACCGGCTCCTCTCGGCGCGGGAGGGCGTGTTCGTCGAGCCCGCGTCGGCCGCGAGCGTGGCCGGGCTGCTGCAGTCGGCGGAGGACGGCACGCTGCCCCGCGGCTCGCTCGTCGTGTGCACCGTCACGGGCCACGGCCTGAAGGACCCGGACTCCGCCCTGCTCACCGCGCCAGAGCCCACCGTGGTGCCGATCGACCCCGGCGCGGTCGCCGCGGCCCTGGAACTGGGCTGATGGGGCGACCCAGTGAGGTCCGGGTGCGGGTGCCGGGCTCGTCGGCGAACCTCGGGCCCGGTTTCGACTCGCTCGGACTCGCACTCGGCCTCTACGACGACGTCGAGGTGTCGGTGGCCTCCGACGGCGTCGAGATCGAGGTGTCCGGTGAGGGCGCCGGCCGCGTGCCGTGCGACGAGGCTCACCTCGTGGCCAGGGCGATGCGCTCGGCGTGGGACGTCGTCGGGGATGCCCCGCCCGGCATCCGGATGCGCTGCCGCAACGCGATCCCGCACTCGCGGGGACTGGGCAGCTCAGCGGCGGCTGCCGTAGCGGGCGCGACGGCGGCCGTGGTGCTCGCCGGGCGCGACGCGGAGCTGGAGCGCGACACGATCCTGCAGGTCGCAGCGGGGATGGAGGGGCACGCCGACAACGCGGCGGCGAGCCTGCTCGGCGGGTTCGTGGTCGCGTGGGAGAACGCCGGGAATACCTCGCGGCGGTTCGACGCTGTACGCCTCGAGACGCACCCGGGCATCCACCCGGTTGCGCTCGTCGCGGGAACCGAATCGCTCACCAGCACCACGCGCGGGCTGTTGCCCGAACGCGTTCCGCTGGTTGACGCGGCCTTCACCGGCAGTCGCACCGCGCTCGCCGTGCTGGCTTTCACCCAGCGCCCCGAGCTGCTGCTGACGGCCACGGAGGACCGGCTCCACCAGAACTACCGGCGCCCGGCCTACCCCGAGTCGGCTGCCATGGTCGACACGCTGCGTGACCGCGGCATCCCCGCCGCGATCTCGGGAGCGGGTCCCACCGTGCTGGCCCTCACCACCGACGGCATCCTGCCGCCGGACCTGGACCTTCACGGTTTCACGGGCCTCGCACTGCCCGTCGACGGGGCGGGTGCGCGGGTCGAGGTCGGCTGATCCCGGCCGCCCGGCGCGCCATGACAGGGGGTTGTTGCCGCGATCAGGGCAGACCGTCTACGCTCGGAACCGCAACGGCGATCCACGCGGCATCCGCGTGGCCACTCGAGCCGGAATCCGCCAGATCCCAAGCGCCAGACCGGTTCCGACCCGAGCGGCCTCTTCCCCGGAACGTCGCGACGATCGCCACCCAACTGTCGGGGCGGCCGCTCTTCCCGCGACCCGTTGACCGACATGTCGTCCGGCACACCGTCCGGGCGAGTGTGTGAATCCCGCTGACCAGGGCTGGAGGCCCGGTCGGTCAGGAAGGACATCTGTGAGCGAGACCGATCTCGTCAGCACCGAGGCTGCGCCCGCCCCCAAGAAGCGTGGCGGCCTCACCGGCATGGTGCTGGCGGAGCTCCGCCAGCTGGCCGGCGAGCTGAACATCCCGGACATCGCCGGGATGCGGAAGGGCGAACTGATCGCCGCCATCAAGGAGAGGCAGGGCCCGCCGCCGAGCCGCAAGCGTTCCGCAGCCGCCCAGCCCACCCTCCCCGGCACGGGTGACGAGCCCGCCGCCCCGGTGAGCGCAGAGGCGCCCGCCGTCAACGGCGCGGCTCCCGCGATCGACGCCCCCGCTGCCGACGCCCCCGCTGCCGAGGCCGCGCCTGCCGCGGCCCCCACCCGGCGCCGCCGCGCCGCGTCCCGGCCTGCCGGTGCGCCGTCCGTCATGTCCACTGTGAACGGTGCGGCCGTTGCCGACCCCGCGCCCGCCGCCGACCCCGCTCCGGCGGCCGAGAAGGCCCCCGAGGCGGCAGCCGAGAAGCCCGCCGAAAAGGTCGCTGACAAGGGCGCCGACAAGGGCGCTGACAAGGGCGCCGACAAGGCGGCCCAGAACGGCACCGGCCCCGACGCAGGCGCCGAGGCCACCGAGACCGCCGCGCCTCCCCGTCGCTCCCGGCAGAGCCGGCGCAACCGCGCCGACCAGCAGGCCGAGCAGCAGACCGAGCAGGCACAGCAGCCTGCGGAGCCCACCAGCCCCGCTCCGGCCGCCGACCAGCGCGAGGGTGGTCGCGACGGCGGCGACGCGCGCTCCGACAACCGTCGTGAGGGCGGTCGGGGCGACCGCGGCGGTCGGGACCGGGACAACAACCGCGACGGGCGCGACGGCAACCGGGACGGCAACCGGGACAACCGCGGCGACCGTCCGGACAACCGCGCCGACAACCGCTCCGACTCCCGCGGCCCGCGCGACAACCGGCCCGACGACGACGGTGACGACGACGGCGACGGCCGGGGCCGGCGCGGCCGCCGGTTCCGCGATCGCCGCCGTGGGCGTGACCGCGACCGCACCGGTGGCGGTGGCGGCGGCGGTGGCCAGGGCAACGTCGACACCGAGGTGCGCGACGGCGACGTGCTGCTGCCGGTCGCCGGCATCGTCGACATCCTCGACAACTACGCGTTCGTCCGCACGACCGGCTACCTGTCCGGTCCCACGGACGTCTACGTGTCGCTGTCGATGGTCCGCAAGTACGGCCTGCGCCGCGGTGACGCGATCACCGGCGCGGTGCGCGAGCCCCGTGAGGGCGAGCAGTCGCGGCAGAAGTTCAACCCGCTGGTCCGCGTCGACGCGATCAACGGGCAGGACCCGGAGACGTCGAAGCAGCGGCCCGAGTTCACGAAGCTCACCCCGCTCTACCCCAACGAGCGGCTGCGCCTCGAGACCGAGCCGCACAAGCTCACCACGCGCGTGATCGACCTGGTCATGCCGGTGGGCAAGGGCCAGCGCGCGCTGATCGTGTCGCCGCCGAAGGCCGGCAAGACCACGATCATGCAGAACATCGCCAACGCGATCACCACGAACAACCCCGAATGCCACCTCATGGTCGTCCTCGTCGACGAGCGGCCGGAGGAGGTCACCGACATGCAGCGGTCGGTGAAGGGCGAGGTCATCGCGTCCACGTTCGACCGGCCGCCGACCGACCACACCACGGTCGCGGAGCTGTCGATCGAGCGGGCGAAGCGGCTCGTCGAGCTGGGCCACGACGTGGTCGTGCTGCTCGACAACATCACCCGCCTCGGCCGGGCCTACAACCTGGCCGCTCCGGCGTCGGGCCGCATCCTGTCCGGTGGTGTCGACTCCACGGCGCTGTACCCGCCGAAGCGGTTCCTCGGCGCCGCGCGCAACATCGAGGACGGCGGCTCGCTGACCATCTTCGCCACCGCGCTCGTCGAGACCGGGTCCACGATGGACACGGTGATCTTCGAGGAGTTCAAGGGCACCGGCAACGCCGAGCTCAAGCTCGACCGCAAGATCGCCGACAAGCGCGTGTTCCCGGCCATCGACGTCGGCGACTCCAGCACTCGCAAGGACGAGCTGCTGATGTCGCCCGACGAGTACGGCGTGATGGTCAAGCTCCGCCGGGTGCTCGCCGCGCTGGACGACCAGCAGGCCATCGACCTGCTGCTCACCCAGCTCCGCAAGACGCGCACCAACATCGAGTTCCTGATGCAGGTCGCGAAGAGCACCCCCGGCGCGGACAACGACTGACAGCGACCCCGGCGGGCTGCCGGTGGGGGTCGCTTGCCACGCATCCGGGCCGCCCGCGGGAATCCGGGGGCGGCCCGGGTGGTTGAATGGGGCGTCACGCTCCGGTCCCGGTTCACCCTGCCGACGCAGGGACCCGGCGCCACTTCGAGAGGAACCAACGTGCGTTCAGGCATCCACCCCGAGTACGTCGAGACGCAGGTCGTCTGCGGTTGCGGCAACTCGTTCACCACCCGCAGCACCAAGACCAGCGGCAAGATGACGGTCGAGACCTGCTCGGCGTGCCACCCGTTCTACACCGGCAAGCAGCGGATCCTCGACTCCGGTGGGCGCGTCGCCCGCTTCGAGGCGCGCTACGGCAAGCGGGCCGGCAAGAAGTAGATCCTCTGACGGCGCCCACCGACTCACGGTGGGCGCCGTCGGCATGTTCGGACAACGAGAGGAGGAGCCGTCATGACAACAGCACCGGCCGTCGAGGCCGTGCTCGCCGAGCACGCCGAGCTGGAGCTGCGGCTCGCCGACCCGTCCGTGCACGCCGACCCCGCCACCGCCCGCAAGCTGGGCAGGCGCTATTCGGAGATCGGCCCGATCGTCGCCGTGGCGCGCGAGCTCGAGGCCGCGCGAGGCGACATCGCCACCGCCCGCGAGCTCGCGGCGGAGGATCCCTCGTTCGCGGCCGAGGCCGACGAGCTGGCCGCGAAGATCCCCGTGCTGGAGCGCAGGCTCGCCGAGCTGCTCGTGCCGCGCGACCCGCACGACGGCGACGACGTCATCCTCGAGATCAAGTCAGGGGAGGGCGGCGAGGAGTCGGCCCTGTTCGCAGGCGATCTCGCTCGGATGTACCTGCGCTACGCCGAGCGCCGCGGGTGGGCCACCCAGATCATGGACTCGGTGGCGTCCGACCTCGGCGGCTACAAGGACCTCACCCTGTCCGTGCGCTCACGCGAACCGGTCGCCGACGGCGTCTGGTCGGCGCTGAAGTTCGAGGCCGGCGTGCACCGCGTGCAGCGGGTGCCGGTCACCGAGTCGCAGGGCCGCATCCACACCTCCGCCGCGGGTGTCCTCGTCTACCCGGACACCGGTGAGGACGCCGACGTCGAGATCGACGAGAACGACCTGCGCATCGACGTCTTCCGCTCCTCCGGCCACGGCGGGCAGAGCGTCAACACCACCGACTCGGCCGTCCGCATCACGCACCTGCCCACCGGCATCGTCGTGAGCTGCCAGAACGAGCGCTCGCAGCTGCAGAACCGGGCCCGGGCCATGGAGGTGCTGCGCTCGCGCCTGCAGGCCCTCGCCGAGGAGGAGGCGGCCGCGAAGGCGTCCGTGACGCGTCGTTCGCAGGTGCGCACGGTCGACCGCTCGGAGCGCATCCGCACCTACAACTTCCCGGAGAACCGCATCTCCGACCACCGCGTGGGCTACAAGGCCCACAACCTGTCGACGGTCCTGGACGGTGACCTCGACGCGGTGGTGGAGGCGCTGCAGGCGGCGGACCGGTCGGAGGCCGTGGGCAAGTGAGGTGCCGAGGTTGCAGCATGGCCACCTTCATGCAATCTCGTGGCATGAAGGTGGCCATGCTGCAACCCGGAGAGGCCTTGGCGTGAGCAGAAAGCCGCTGCGGCTGGCCATCCTCGAGGCCGAGCGGATGCTCGCCGGGGCCGGGGTGGCGTCGCCCCGATTCGACGCCGAAATGCTCGCCGCGCACGTCGTGGGAGTTGATCGAGGGAAGCTGATGATGCACCCCCTCGTGGACAAGGCGGCACTCGACGCGCTGCGGAAGCTCGTCGACCGCCGCGCCGCCCGTGAGCCGCTGCAGCACCTGCTCGGCACGGCCGTGCTGGGCCCGGTCGAGGTGGCGGTGGGGCCCGGTGTGTTCACCCCGCGCCCCGAGACCGAGCTGCTGCTGGAGTGGGGGTTGCGCGAGGTCGCCGACGTCGCCGCGCCGGTGGTCGTCGACCTGTGCACCGGTACCGGGGCCATCGCCCTCGCCGTCGCCAGGAGCCGCCCGGACGCCGTCGTGCACGCCGTCGAGCTCGACGCCGACGCCCTGACCTGGGCACACCGCAACATCGCCGACCACGTCGCCGCGGGCGGCACCCCCGTCACGCTGCACACCGCCGACGTGCGCAGGCCCGATCTCCTCGTCGAGCTCGAGACCCGGGTGGACCTCGTGCTCTGCAACCCGCCCTACGTCCCGGTGGGCACCCCGCTGCCGCCGGAGGTGACCGGCTGGGACCCGCCAACGGCCCTCTACGGCGGCCCGGACGGGCTGGAGATCATCCGCGCCGTCATCTCGGCCTCCGCAGCCCTGCTGCGCTACGGCGGCGGGCTCGCGATCGAGCACGACGACACCCACGGCGAGGCCGTCCCCGCGCTGATGCGCCGCCGTCGCGTGCTGACGGACGTCGAGGAGCACCCCGACCTGGCCGGCCGCCCCCGCTTCGCGACCGCCCGCCGCCGCCCCCTCCATCCGGCCTGACGCACCCCTTCTCCGTCGACGCGCCCCGTCGACGGGTGGCGTGGGCCGGAAAAGGGTGCGTGGGCGGGCGGTCATAGGCTCTGCCCGTGGCTTCCACGTACGACTGCGCGGTCCCTGACCAGCGCGCCGAGGGTCTCGCCGCAGCGGCGCGGGCGGTGAAGGCCGGGCGGCTCGTGGTGCTGCCCACCGACACCGTCTACGGCATCGGCTGCGACGCGTTCAGCGGCCCGGCGGTGCGCAACCTGCTCAGCGCGAAGCAGCGCGGGCCGGACATGCCCGTCCCGGTGCTCGTCGGCTCCTGGAAGACGATCGACGGTCTCGTGCTCGGCGTGCCGAAGTCCGCCCGCGACTTGATAGAGGCGTTCTGGCCGGGCGGCCTGTCGCTGGTGCTGCCGCACGCGCCCTCGCTGAACTGGGACCTCGGTTCGACCAAGGGCACCGTGATGCTGCGGATGCCGCTGCACCCGGTGGCGCTGGAGCTGCTGCGCGACGTCGGCCCGATGGCGGTGTCCAGCGCGAACGTCTCCGGGCAGCCGCCCGCTGCCTCGGCCGCGGAGGCGGAGGAGCAGCTCGGCGAGAAGGTGGCGGTCTACCTCGACGGCGGCCCGTCCGGCGAGGCGGTGGCCTCCACGATCGTCGACCTGACCGGCGACGACCCGCGCGTGCTCCGGGAAGGTGCGGTCACCACGGAAGCGGTGTCCGAGGTGCTGGGCCGAGAGGTGCTCCCGGCCTGACCCCGTTCAGGGGAGCAGTACGAGCTCGGCGAGGCGCTCCACCGCTGCGTCGAAGTACGCCGCGTTGTCATCCACCACGTTGTGGGTCTGCCCGAACAGCTCGAAGCTGATCGCGCCGTAGAGGCTGCTCCATGCCGTGACGACGCGCGGGGCCAGCGCGGGGGGCAGGCCGAGGCGCTCGGCGACACCCGGGGTCAGCGCGTCACCGGCGGCCGAGCCGTCCGGCTCGGGGGCGATGGCGCCCGCCGCGACCCCGTCGGCCACCGCCCGGCACAGCAGCACGCCCACGCGGGACGCGGGCGCGATGGTGGCCTCCGGTGCCGCGTAGCCCGGCACCGGCGA
>Ga0209462_10000053_pt1 | contig 9987 bp, 8 predicted proteins | sample AgamicAsSfrz_FD_187163 | JGI IMG/M metagenome (GOLD analysis project Ga0209462, IMG submission 187163) | Agave microbial communities from Guanajuato, Mexico - As.Sf.rz (SPAdes) (version 2) | ecosystem: Host-associated > Plants > Phyllosphere > Phylloplane/Leaf | place: Guanajuato, Mexico... | reverse complement strand
GATCGGGAAAGCAGTCATACGCTTGCGCATCCGGTCCTCCTCGGTCGTTGGGAGCATCGTACGCCTCCGGTCGCGCTACTTCAGCAAACGCGAGAGGCGGCGGTCCTTGAGCACCCGGCCACCGGTCTGCTCGGTGGGGCAGTAGTTGGTCTGGTGCTCGGCGAAGAAGACCGCCTCGATCGTCGTGCCGCAGCGCGGGCACGGCTCCCCCTCGCGCTTGTGGATCCGCAGCGGCATCGGCAGCTTGTCGGGGAGCTCCGTGCCAATCGTCGCCTCGTAGTGCTCGATCGCGTCGCCGAGCACGTGGAGGGCGCCGTGCAGCCGCTCGACCTCCTCCGACTCGAGCTCGGAGCCCTGCTTGAAGGGGGAGAGGCGGGCCTCCCAGAGGATCTCGTCGACCCAGGAGCGGCCGATGCCGGCGAGGTCGCGCTGGTGACGCAGCAGCGGGTGCAGGTGGCGCGGCTTGTCGATCGCCGCGGCGAGTTCCTCCAGCGGCGGTGCTGGCCACGCTTCCGGCCCCAGCGAAGCGACCATCTCGTCGGTCGCCACCTCGGCCGTGGACAGCAGCTTGGCCCAGGCGCGTTGCTTGGTGCCGAACTCGCGCAGTCGCAGCTCGCGCCCGTCGTCGAGCCGGACCAGGACCCGTGAGGCGCGATCTTTCGGCGAGGCGCGTTTCTCGAACAGGCGCAGCCGCCCGGCCGACATCAGGTGCATCAGCAGCGCCAGGTCGGCGAACTCGACGACGGGCATCTTGCCGATTCGCCGCACCGCGGTTATCTCGTGCCCGACAAGCTCCTCCAGCGGCGGCTCGAAGGTCTTCATCACGTTCATCCCCGGCGCCAGCGCCGACTCGACCGTGCCGCCGCGAAGCGCGGCGTCGAGCCTGCGCACCGTGATCTCCACCTCGGGCAGCTCGGGCATGTCGAGAGGGTAGACTTACGTGCAGTTCATTCGACTGGACTCAGGCCAAGGCCATGCCAGCGAACATACGACCAGCGAAGGCCCCTGTTGACGATCTTGGGGCCTTTCGAGGCACCCGTAGATGAGAGAGCTGCCGACGATCAACGAGCCGGTCCCGATGCTCGACCTCTCGCCCGAGGAGGTCGCCGAGATCTCGCGCGAGGTGCGCGAGCTGGCGCGCCAGCGCGACGCCGTGATCCTCGCCCACAACTACCAGGTGCCCGAGGTCCAGGAAGTCGCCGACTACAGCGGCGACTCGCTCGGCCTTTCACGTCAGGCTGCCGCCTCCGGCGCCTCGACGATCGTCTTCTGCGGCGTCCACTTCATGGCCGAGACGGCGGCGATCCTCTCGCCCGAGAAGACCGTCCTGATCCCCGACCTCGCCGCCGGCTGCTCGCTCGCCGACTCGATCTCGGTCGAGGAGCTGCGCGAGTGGAAGGCCCGCCACAGCCCCGAGGCGGTGGTGGTCATGTACGTCAACACCTCGGCCGAGGTGAAGGCGGAGACCGACTACTGCTGCACTTCCTCCAACGCGGTCAAGGTGGTCGAGCACATCCTCCGCGAGCACGGGCCCGAGACCGAGATCCTCTTCGGCCCCGACATGTGGCTGGGTGCCTACGTCGAACGCCAGACCGGGCGCGCGATGCACGTCTGGCCGGGTGAGTGCCACGTGCACGCCGGCATCCGCCCCGACGACATCCGGGCCCAGCGCGCCGCGCATCCCGACGCCGAGTTCCTCGTCCATCCCGAGTGTGGCTGTGCGACCCAGGTGATGGAGTTCGTCGCCGCCGGCGAAGTCGAGGAGGAGGGCGTGCACATGCTCTCCACCGGGCAGATGCTCGACTACGTGCAGCGCAAGCCCGACGGCGAGTACATCGTCGCCACCGAGAACGGCATGCTGCACCCGCTGAAGCAGGCGGCGCCGCGGGCGAGCCTGGTCGAGGCGAACCGGATGGCCTACTGCAAGTACATGAAGATGATCACGCTGCCGAAGCTGCGTGACGCCCTGCGCGAGAAGAAGTTCGAGGTCAGCGTGCCGGCCGAGATCGCCGCGCGGGCGCGGGTGCCGATCGAGCGGATGGTCGCGATCGGCTAGCCGAAGGTAGAGTCCGGCCCCAGCGTGTCCACGGACCAGGCCAGCCTCGACAGCACCACCGCGCCCGCCCAGTTGCGGGAGCTCGCCCAGCAGCTCCGCGTCGACTCGGTTCGGGCCGCCGCCGCCGCCAACTCGGGCCACCCGACCTCCTCGATGTCGGCCGCCGACCTGATGGCGGTCCTCTACGCGCGCCACCTGCGCTACGACTTCTCCGCGCCGGAGGATCCGGCCAACGACCACGTCGTCTTCTCCAAGGGCCACGCCTCGCCATTGCTCTACGCGCTCTACAAGGCGGTTGGAGCGATCGACGACGAGGAGCTGCTCAGCTTTCGCAAGTTCGGCTCGCGGATGGAAGGGCACCCGACGCCCGAGCTGCCCTGGGTCGACGTGGCGACCGGCTCGCTAGGGCAGGGGCTGCCGATCGCCGTCGGTATCGCCCTCGCCGGCGCCCGGCTGGAGCGGGCCGACTTCCGGGTCTGGACGCTGTGCGGCGACTCGGAGCTGGCCGAGGGGTCGATGTGGGAGGCCTTCGAGCACGCCGGCTACGTCGGCCTCGGCAACCTGATCGCCGTCGTCGACGTCAACCGGCTGGGCCAGCGCGGGCCGACGATGCACGGGTGGGACACCTCCTCGCTGGCGGCGCGGGTGCGCGCCTGCGGCTGGGACGTGCAGGAGATCGACGGTCACGACCTGGAGGCGATCGACGCCGCCTACGCCGCGGCGCTCGCGGCGGAGGGCCCGGCGGCGATCTTCGCCCGGACCAAGAAGGGCGCCGGCGTCGCCGCGGTCGAGGACAAGGAAAACGCCCACGGCAAGCCGCTCGGCGACGCCGAGGAGGCGATCGCCGAGCTGGGCGGAGAACGCTCGCTGCGCCTCGACGTCCAATCCCCCCGCGAGGCGCCCTCCTACGCGATCGCCCGCAAGAGCGTCGAGCGGCCGAGCTACGAGCTGGGGGAGAAGGTCGCGACTCGGGGGGCCTACGGCGACGCCCTCGCCTGGTTGGGCGCCGTCGACGAGAAGGTCGTCGCGCTCGACGGCGAGGTCGGCAACTCGACCTACGCCGAGCGCTTCGCGGCAAAGCACCCGGACCGCTTCTTCGAGATGTACATCGCCGAGCAGCAGATGGTCGCCGCCGCCGTCGGCCTGCAGGTGCGGGGCTGGAAGCCGTTCGCCTCCTCCTTCGGCGCCTTCCTCAGCCGCGCCTACGACTTCGTCCGCATGGCAGCGATCTCCGACGCCGATCTGAAGCTCTGCGGCTCCCACGTCGGCGTCTCGATCGGTGAGGACGGTCCCTCGCAGATGGCGCTCGAGGACATCGCCTCGTTGCGGGCGGTGCTGGGCAGCGTCGTGCTCTATCCCTGCGACCCCAACCAGACCGTGCAGCTGGTCGACGCGATGCGCCAGCACCGCGGCATCAGCTATCTGCGCACCACGCGCGGCGCCACCCCGGCGATCTACGAGCCCGGCGAGGCCTTCGAGATCGGCGGCAGTCGCACGCTGCGCTCGAGCGACAGCGACGGGGTGACCCTGATCGGCGCCGGCATCACCCTGCACGAATGCCTGGTGGCTGCCGACGAGCTCGCCGGCAAGGGGGTCGCCGCCCGGGTGATCGACCTCTACTCGGTAAAGCCGGTCGACGCCGAGGCGATCGCGAAGGCTGCGGCGGAGACGCCGGCGCTGATCACGGTCGAGGACCACTGGCCCGAGGGGGGCATCGGCGAGACCGTCGCCGGCGTCCTCGCCGAAGCGGGGTCGGCTACCCCGCTGACCCGTCTCGCCGTCTCCGGCCGCCCCGGCAGCGGTCCGCCCGCCGAGCTCCTCGCCGCTGCCGGCATCGACGCCGCGCACGTCGTCGCGGCCGCCGAGCGGGCCCTCGCTTGAGCGATTACTAACGTTCGCTAACAGTTAGCTAAGCTGCTGCACATCCTTTCTGGGCGGGGTGTTGCGCGCGAATCGCTGCGCAGGAGTCACCCTTGATGCGCAGAAGGACCCGCGGACGTATGGCAAGAGGCCGAAAGAAGAAGAAGGGGGACGGCGAGGCGCCAATGGCGCGCAACCGCAAGGGCGGTGCGCCGATCATCGAGCTGCGCGACGTGGTCAAGGTCTACTCCGGCGGCCACATGGCGCTCGACCGAGTCTCGCTGGCGATCGACCGCGGTGAGTTCGTCTTCCTCGTCGGGCCGACCGGGTGCGGCAAGTCGACGCTGATCAAGATGCTGATCCGCGAGCTGGAGGCGACCGAGGGCAGCGTCCGCATCGCCGGTCGCGACATCGGCGCGATGCCGGAGAAGAAGATCCCGCAGCTGCGGCGCAACATCGGCACCGTCTTCCAGGACTTCAAGCTGCTGCCCGACCGCACCGTCTACGACAACGTCGCCTACGCGCTGCAGGTGCTCGGTGCCCACCGCGGCGAAATCCGCCGCCAGGTGCCGGAGATCCTGCGCCTGGTCGGCCTCTCGACCAAGCTGCACAGCTACCCCGACCAGCTCTCCGGCGGCGAGCAGCAGCGTGTCTCGATCGCCCGCGCCTTCGTCAACCACCCGCCGCTGCTGCTCGCCGACGAGCCCAGCGGCAACCTCGACCCGGTCACCTCGATCGGGGTGATGCAGCTGCTCTACCGGATCAACAAGACCGGGACGACCGTGGTCGTCGTCACCCACGACCGCGAGATGGTCGACAACATGCGCCGCCGCGTGATCGAGCTCTACGAGGGCCGCGTCGTCCGCGACGAGGTCAGCGGCGGTTACACCGAGGAGTCGACCTCCGAGTTCGGCCTGCGGATGCGGGCCGAGATGGGCGTCGCCCCCGAGGGCCAGACCAACGGCCGCGAATCCCACGACTCCCTCTTCTAGATGTCGCGACTGATCTTCTTCACCCAGGAGGCCTTCCGGGCGCTGCGCCGCAACGGCGCCCCGAGCATGGCGGCGATCGTGACCACGGTCGTCACCGTGATCCTGCTCGGCGTCCTGATCCCGATCTTCCAGACGACCCAGGCGAAGAGCGAGGAGGTGCGCGACAGCCTCGAGTTCCGCGTCGGCGTCTACGACGACGCGACCGCCGCCGAAGTGGCGGCGCTGGGGCGCGAGCTGGAAGCCATCCCGCACGTCGCCTCGGTCCAGTTCATCAACAAGGCGCAGGCGCTCGCCGAGCTGGAAAAGGACCTGGGCAAGGAGAAAAGCGAAGATCTGCTCGCCCAGCTCCACCACAACCCGCTGCCGCGCAACTTCGCCGTCAAGGCCGACGATGCGGCGAACCTCGATGCCGTCAGGGCGGCCGTGACGCCGCCTGGGCCGAACGGGCAGCCGACCCCGATCTCGCCGATCATCCCCAAGGGGGAGGGCGGGATCTTCGACCGTCGCGAAGACTCGAAGAAGATCGAGCAGGTGACGAGCGCGCTGAAGATCGTCCTCACCGTGATCACGGCCCTGCTGATCGCCGCCTCGCTGATGCTGGTCGGCAACACGATCCGGCTCTCGATCTATACGCGCAGGCGCGAGGTCGAGGTGATGCGCCTGGTCGGCGCCACCCGCTGGTTCATCCGCTGGCCGTTCATGATCGAGGGCGTCGTCGTCGGCTTCCTCGGCGGCCTGGTGGCCATACTGATCCTGTGGCTGGGCAAGCTGACGATCGTCGACCCGCTGAGCGACAGCATCGGCTTTCTCGCCGCCCAGAACAGCACCACGCTCTCCTTCCCCGCGCTGATCGCGATCCTCTTCGCGGCGGCGGTGCTGGTCTCTGCGATCGGCTCCGGCGTCACCCTGCGGCGCTTCCTCAAGGTCTGAGGCCGGCGTGAAGGCCAGCCGGATCGTGGGCCTGACGCTCGCGCTGCTCGCCGTGCTCGCCGCCGGGCTCTGGATCGGCGGCCACCCGGCGACGATGCCGGAGCAGTTGCGCGACGTCTTCGTCGACGAAGCGGGCGGCCTGACCGCCGAGGTGACCGAGCTGATCGAGGACAACTACTACCGGCCGGTCTCCGAGGAGGAGCTGATCGACTCCTCGCTGCAGGGGATGGTGCGGGGGCTGCGACGCAGCAATCGCGACCGCTTCTCCGAGTACTTCTCGCCCACCGCGTTGGTCCGCTTCAACGAGGAAATCGCCGGCCGCTTCTCCGGGGTCGGCTTGAGCGTCACCGGGGTGCGAACGGGGCTGCGGGTCAGCGAGGTCTTCGAGGGCTCACCCGCCGAACGGGGCGGGATCGAGCCCGGCGAGACGGTCGTCTCGGTCGACGGCCGCTCGATCGCCGGCCTCGGCTCCGCACAGGCCACGGCCCTGATCAAGGGACCGGAAGGGACCGAGGTGACGGTCGGGGTCCGCTCCCGCGGCGGCGAGGTGCGGCAGCTGCGCCTGGTCCGGGCCGAGATCTCGGTGCCCGTGGTGAGCAGTCGGATGGAGACCGTCGATGGCGAGAAGTTGGGCTACGCGCGCCTCGCCGCCTTCAGCGAAGGCGTCCACGGGGCGCTGCGCGAAGCGGTGGAGAGGCTGCAACGGCGCGGCGCGCGGGGGCTCGTGCTCGACCTGCGCGCTAACGGCGGCGGCCTGCTGGAAGAGGCGGTGCTGAGCGCGAGCATCTTCCTGCCCGAGGGGGCAACTGTGGTCAGCACCGAGTCGCGCAGCCAGGGAAGCGCCGTCTACGAGGCTAAGGGAGGCAACCTGCCGCCTCTGCCGATCGTCGTCCTGATCGACCGCGGCACCGCCTCCGCGGCGGAGATCCTCGCCGCGGCTCTGCACGACGACGCCGGCGCCGAGATCGTCGGCACGCGCTCCTTCGGCAAGGGCGTCTTCCAGCAGGAGATCGGGCTCTCCAACGGCGGCGCGCTGAAGCTGACGGTGGGCGAGTACTTCACGCCAGACGGCCGCAACCTCGCCGGCGACGGGATTCACCCGGACGTGAGGGCGAGCGACCTGCCGGCGACCCCTCGTGACGAGGCCCGCGAACGCGCCCTCGGGGTGCTCGCGGCGCAGCAATGAGCTTCCGGTGCGCTTTTCTCGTTCCCCGTAGGAGTAAGGCGCACCGGAAGGTGCGAGCAGCGTGAGCAAACGCGACTGGCGCTACTACCGGGCGCGCCAGCGGGGGCGTGGGCGCTCCCGACGGGCCGAGCCGAAGAACGCCCGCGAGGCGGTCGAAGGGTTGCTGCGCGAGGAGCTGGGCGGGCGCGGGTTCGCTGCCGCGCTCGAGCTGGAGGCCGGCAGGGCGGCGGGGCTGGTCGAGTCCCGCGGCGGCCGGCGGCGCGACCTGACCGACCTGGCGACCTTCACCGTCGATCCGGCGACCGCGCGCGACTTCGACGACGCGGTCTCGGCGCGGCGCGAAGGGAGCGCGATCAGGCTCTGGGTGCACATCGCCGACGTCGCCGCGCACGTACCGCCCGGATCGCCGCTGGACCTCGAAGCGCGGCGGCGGGCGAACAGCACCTATGTGCCGGGCGCGGTCGAGCCGATGCTGCCGCATGCCCTGAGCGAGGAGGCGTGCAGCCTGGCGCCGGGGGTGGAGCGGCTCGCGGTCACCGCCGAGATCGAGCTCGACGATGCCGGCAAGCCCGGTGCGGCGAGCTTCTACCGCAGCCGCGTCCGCTCCGACGCTCGCCTCGACTACGACGAGCTCGACCTCGTCTTCTCCGGCCGGGTGGCGCCCCCGGAGGCGATCGCCGAGCCGCTCGGCGCGGCCCGCGAGGCAGCGGCGGCGCTCGGCGAGCGGCGCGGGGCGGCCAGCCTCGACGTCGAGTCGTTCGAGCCCGAGTTCCGCTTCGACGCCGACGGCAACCCGGTCGGCGCCCGAGCGGTCGCCCAAACCGAGTCGCACCGGCTGATCGAGCGCCTGATGGTTCTCGCCAACGAGCAGGTCGCGCAGCTGCTCGAGCGCAAAAGGGTGCCGACGGTCTACCGGGTCCACGAGCCACCCGACGCGCCCCCGATCGAACGGCTCCTCGCGCAGATGCACGACCTGGAGATCCCGACGCCGCCCCTGCGGGGAACCCCGGCCCCACGCGAGGCGGCGGCTCTCGCCGCCGAGGCGAGCCGCCTGGCGCGGCGCGAGGCCGAGCGGCGCGGGCACGGCCTCAGCGCGTATACATCGCTCGTGCTCCGCTCCCTCAAGCAGGCTCGTTACAGCGAGCGCAACAGTGGCCATGCCGGGCTCGGCAGCGCCGCCTACTGCCACTTCACCTCGCCGATTCGTCGCTACCCTGACCTGGTGGCGCACCGCGCCCTGCTGGCGGCGCTGGGCGAGGGAGAGTCGGCGCCGAACGCCGCCGAGGCGCGCGAGGTGGCCGCTCACTGCAGCGAGCGGGAGCGCGACTCGATGCGGGTCGAGCGCCGGGCCGACGACGTCTGCGCCGCCTTCCTGCTGGGGCGCGAGCTGGCCGAGCGCGGCGCCGAGGCGAAGTTCGAAGGGGAGGTGTCCGGACTGATCCGGGCCGGCGCCTTCGTCACCTTCGGCGGCGAGCTGGGCGACGTCTACGAGGGCTTCCTGCCAGCCCGTCGCCTGGCCCGCGAGCGGTTCGAGCTGAACCAGACGGAGACGGCGCTGGTGGGTGCCGAGTCGCGGCGCAAGCTGCGACTCGGGGACCCCGTGTCGGTGACCGTCAGCGGCGTCGAAGCGCCGCGCGGACGGGTCGACCTGGAGCCGACGGAGGGCTGAGCGGTGGCCAAGAAGGCCAAGAAGCAGCGCCAGCCCGCCTCCGGTGACGTCGCGACCAACCGCCGCGCTCGCCACAAGTTCGAGCTCGTCGAGAAGCTCGAGGCCGGGATCGTCCTGCAGGGCTCCGAGGTCAAGTCGCTGCGCAACGGCAAGGCGCAGATGACCGACTCCTACGCGGCGATCGACGACGGCGAGGTCTGGCTGCGCAAACTCCATATCCCTCCGTATGAGCCGGCCAGCCGCGAGAACCACGAGCCGGAGCGACCCCGCAAGCTGCTCCTGCACCGGGCTGAGATCGAGCGCCTGGTCGGCAAGACGGCCGAGCGGGGGCTGACCCTGATTCCGACTCGGATCTACTTCAAAGGATCGCGGGCGAAGGTGGAGCTGGCGCTCGCGCGCGGCAAGGAGGGCCGCGACCGGCGCCGTGAGATCGCGGACCGCGACGTGCGGCGCGAGGTCGAGCGCGAATTCAAGGGAAGAATGAGGTAGCGTCGAATCTGCGAGTTCCATGGGTGACTTCGTCAGCGACAACGTCCAGTACCTCGTAGCCGGCCTCGCTGTGGCGATCCTGGTCCTGCTGCTCGTGATCAGCGTCGTCCAGCGCCGCAGCAAGGAGAAGGAGGGGAAGAAGGGCGCGCCAGGCAAGCTGTCGCCCCCGCCTTCCTCGGTGCAGGCCCCGCCGCAGCCGGGCAAGGCCGCCGCGTCCGCGCCGCCACCCCCTGCGCAGCAGCCGGCGAACGCCAAGGAGAAGCGCAAGCTGGCGCGCCAGCAGCAGCGCGCCGCGCGGGCGGAACACCGCAAGCGCCGCCAGGAGGAGTCGAAACGGCGTCGCGAAGAGCGGGCCCGCAAACGAGCCGAACGACGCGGCCGGCCGGCAGCCGGCGGTCGCGCTGGGGGTCGTCGCGCGAAGAAGGAAGCGGCCAAGGCCGAGCGCGATCTCGCCGCGGCGCGTGCATCCCAGGAGCGGGCGCTGTACGAGCAGCAGCAGGGCAGCGCGACGCCGCCGCAGTCGCTTCCGCCGCAGACCCAGCAGCTTCCCGTGCCGCCGCAGGCCCAGCCTCAGCAGTTCCAACAGCCGCCCGCCGCGCCTCCGATTTCGCCTGTTCCCCCGGCAGCCCCTGCCGTCCCACCTCCACCTGTCCCACAGGCAGCCCCGCCTGCGCCAATGCCTCCTCCGCCTGCGGCCGTACCGCCCCCGCCCGCGCCGCCGGGCGGTTACGACCCGGCCCTCGCCGAGCAGCGGGTCCAGGACAAGGTGGCGGAGATCCAGCGTGAGGAGGAGCGGATCAGGGCC
>Ga0209462_10000048_pt1 | contig 10366 bp, 9 predicted proteins | sample AgamicAsSfrz_FD_187163 | JGI IMG/M metagenome (GOLD analysis project Ga0209462, IMG submission 187163) | Agave microbial communities from Guanajuato, Mexico - As.Sf.rz (SPAdes) (version 2) | ecosystem: Host-associated > Plants > Phyllosphere > Phylloplane/Leaf | place: Guanajuato, Mexico... | reverse complement strand
CTCGGTCGGGCTTGCGGAACGTGTGGAAGTGCCCGGGGTGGTAGAGGTGGCTCCGCGTGCCCGCCGCGGCCAGGGCCGGGCCGACCAGGAACAGGGTGTGCCGCCACAGCTTGTGCTGCTTGCAGACGTGCTCGACCTCGTCGAGCCGGCAACGCAGGGTCAGCTCGTCCGGCCAGCTGGTGCGGTGGGCGACGACCACCGGGGTGTCGTCCGGGTAGCCGCCCGCGCGCAGCTCGGTGACCATCTGGCCCGAGCGCGCGGCGGACAGGAAGATCGCCATCGTGGTGCCGTGGCGGGCGAACTCCCGCAGCTTCTCCTTCGGCGGCATCGGGGTCTTGCCGCCTTCGAGCCGCGTGAGCACCACCGACTGCGCGACCTCGGGGATGGTCAGCTCCCGGCCCGCGACCGCGGCGGCCGCGCCGAACGCCGACACCCCGGGCACGATCTCCACCTCGAGCCCGAGCTCCTCGGCCGCGTCGTACTGCTCCTGCACCGCGCCCCACAGGGACGGGTCGCCGGAGTGCACGCGCGCGACCTTCAGGCCATCGGCGGCGGCGCGGCGGTAGAGCGCGAGCACGTCCTCGTGCGCGATCTGCGACGAGTCGACCAGCTCGGCGTCGGGCCGCGCGTGCTCGGTGACGCACTCGGCCATCACGAGGCTGGCCGCCCAGATCACGACGTCGGCCTCGGCGATCCGCCGCGCTCCCCGCACCGTGATGAGGTCGGCCGCGCCCGGCCCGGCCCCCACGAACGACACCTTCCCGCGCTCCACACCGGTCAGTCTGTGCCGTGGGACGCCGCGGAGTCCATGCAGCCGAGCGGACTGCGACGTTGCGCACTCGATGTGTTCGAGAAGCCCGCATGTGGGCCGCAGACGCCGATGATCCCAGGAGGTCCCGGCTGCCATGGGGCGGCCCGCTCCGCGCTTCTCGAACACATCCTCACCCCGGCCGCAGCGCCCGGGCCGCGGAGGCGACGGCCGCATCGGCGTAGCTGTCCAGGGGTTCGTCGCCCAGTAGCACCACGCAGTCCTGCAGGCCGCCGAAGGCGATGGTCGCCCGGACGCGGTCGGCGGGCAGGTCGCTGCCGGCCAGCAGCCGGTCCACCTCGAGACGCCGGTAGAGCACCTGGGTGAGGGTGCCCAGCCGGGACAGGACCGTGGGGTCGCGCAGCACGCTCTGCAGCAGCTTGCGGTGGCGGAAGCACAGCTCCAGGTAGCGGCGGAGGATCGCATCGGGATCGCCCGGCCCCACCTCACCGACGTGGGCGAGGAAGCCCTCGAGATCGTCGATCAGCGGTCGGGCCAGGTCGGCGAGCAGCTCGTCCTTCGACGGGAAGTGGTAGTAGAGCGCCGCCTTCGTGATGTCGAGCCGCTCCGCGATCCGGCGCAGGCTCGTCTGCTCGAACCCGTACTCGGCGAACAGCTCGATGGCGACGGCGCGGATGTCCTCCCGCGTGTCGGCGTTGCGGCGCGGCACGCCGCGAAGCCTACCGGTTATCTACTTGCCGCCCGGTCAGTTCGCCCTTACCGTGCGACAAGTAGGTAACCGAGGAGGGCGTATGACCAGCACGGTTCTGATCTCCGGCGCGAGCATCGCGGGGCCGGCGCTCGCGTTCTGGCTGCACCACCACGGCTTCCGGCCCGTCGTCGTGGAGCGCGCACCAGCCGTCCGAGCGGGCGGCTACCCGATCGACGTCCGCGCCGGTGCGCTCGAGGTCGTCGATCGGATGGGCCTGCTGCCCGCGATCCGCGAGGCGCACGTCGACACCCGGCGTGGCACGTTCGTCGGGGCCGGCGGGCGGGCGATCGCCCGGATCACGCCGGACGAGTTCACGGGCAGCCCGGAGGGCCGCGACGTCGAGCTCCCCCGCGGCGACCTCGCGCGCCTGCTCTACGAGCGGACCCGCGACGACGTCGAGTACCTGTTCGACGACACGATCACTGGGCTCACCCACCCCGCCGGCTCCGCCGGCCTACCGTCCCCCGTGCTCGAGCAGGACGCGACGGGCGTCCGCGTGACGTTCCGGAACGCGCCACCGCGCACGGTCGACCTCGTGGTCGGGGCCGACGGGCTCCACTCGACCGTCCGCGGGCTCGCCTTCGGACCGGAGGCCGGCTTCCGCCACGACCTCGGGTTCGCCTTCGCCGGGTTCTCCCTCGACGAGGCGACGAGCGCGGGCCGGCACCTGGAGCGGGAGTTCGTCGCGCACAACACGCCGGGGCGGATGGCCGGCATCTACGCCGTGCGCGGGCAGCACCGCCGCACCGGGATCCTCGCCTTCGCGACACCGCCCGGGTTCGCGGTCGACCACCGCGACGTCGCGGGCCAGCGGGAGGCCGTGGCCGCCGCGTTCACCGGGGGCGGCTGGGAGATCCCACGGCTGGTCGCCGCCATGCGGACGGCGGAGGACTTCTTCTTCGACACCGTGAGCCAGGTCCGCATGCCGCGGTGGAGCAGCGGCCGGGTGGCGCTGCTGGGCGACGCGGCGTACGCCCCCGCCCTGCTGTCCGGCCAGGGCACCAGCCTCGCCCTGATCGGGGCCTACGTGCTCGCGGGCGAGCTCGCGGCGGCCGGTGGCGACCCCGCGACCGCGTTCGCCGAGTACGAGCGGGCGCTGCGCCCGTTCGTGGAACGCAACCAGGCCCTCGCCGGCTCGGGCGGCGACACCCTGATCCCGCGGACCCGTACCGCCCTCTGGCTGCGCAACGCCGTGCTCGCCGTGCTCCCGTACCTCGGCCCGGTGCGGCGGCTGTTCACGGGCCGGGTCGACGAGGCGGCACGCTCCTTCCCGCTGCCCGGCTACCCGCGTCCTATTGCAGCAAGGCCACCTTCAGGCCACGACGTTGCGTGAAGGTGGCCTTGCTGCAATCCCCCGACGGGTCTCAGGCGGCCGTGCTGCGGCCCGCGTCCAGGGCACCGGCCGACGTCGAGAGCGCCGTGTCCAGCACCTGGAGGCGGCGGCGCGGGCTCATCAGGTTGCCGCCCATGGCCTGCAGGTCGGCCGGTCCCGGGGTCAGCACGGTCACGCGGGTGCCGAGCTCGCGCACCGCGCGCACCTCGGCGTCGAGCCAGCGGGTGAGCAGCCGGCGCACCCGGCGCTCCACCACCGCGACCGGGTCGGTCGGGCGGTCGTACTCGTAGCTGGCCATCGGCGCGAGGACGTAGACCTCGTCCAGCACGGGCGCACGCGGCCGCGCGAGCAGCGCGAGCGACGTGGACGAGGCGACGCCGCCGTCGACGTATCGGCGGCCGTCGATCACCTGCGGGGCGAACCAGCCGGGGATCGCGCAGGACGCGAGCACGGCGTCGGCGACCGACGAGGGCGGTGCGCCCGCTCGCCCGAACACCACCCGGCGCCCGGAGTCGTAGTCGACCGCCACCACCCACAGGGGGTTGCCGGGCACCCAGCCGTCCGCCCGCGCTCCGCCGCGCGCCTGCAGGACGTCGACCATCCGCACGAGCGAGGTCATCCGCCGCCGGCCGAGCGGCAGCAGGCCGGAGGCGGCCACCACGGGGTTCATCCGGCACGGCGAGACCGCCGCCAGTGCGAGCAGCCGGGGCGACCCGAGCATCGGCAGCGGCACCGGCGGCCGCCCGTCCCCGGACTCGCGCTCGATCGTGCGCAGCTCCGGAAGCTCGTCCGGCCTGCGGTCGGGGACGGCGGCCGGGTCGGTGCCCCGCTGGTGGGCGAGCAGCTCCGGCACGTCCATGCCGCACCGCAACGCCGCCCCGAGCACCGCCCCGGCGCTGGTGCCGAGCACGAGATCGAGGTCGGCGAGCGGCCGGTCGAGGCGTTCGGCGAGGAGGGGGAGCACACCCGCCGTCCAGGCCGACCCGAGCAGGCCACCTGCGCCGAGAACGAGGCCGACGCGCGAACCGTGCCGGCGGGGACGGGACCGAGATGTGCGTATCTCCGGCACGACGACCTCCTCGCTGAGCGTCGGTTACTCAACGGTAGCAAGCCGAAGCCGCTCGTGGGGATCGACTGATCAGGGATCACCGCCGGCAGGCCCGCGACAGGGCGTGACCGGCTCGGTGCCCGGACCAGCATCCGCACCGCCGAACGCGAGGAGGTCGGGTGGCGCAGCAGGTCGGCGGTCGGGGTGCGCGCGAGCCCGACCGGCGCGCTGTCGACACGCGTATCACCGGCACCGGCAGCCCTCTCCTCCGCCGCGAGCGGTCCATCCACCCGAGGGGAGCGGTCATGGCTCAACTCGTCGTCTGCTGCGACGGCACATGGCAGGACCTGGTCGACGACAGCAACGCCTGCCGGCTCGCGCGGGCGTTCGTACCGAAGTCCGACGGCCAGCAGGCCCGCTACGTCCCGGGGGTGGGAACGAGCGGCAACCGGCTCACGGACCTGCGGGCCGGGCTCACCGCCGCCGGCCTCGACGGGTCGATCCTGGACGCGTACGGCTGGCTGGCCGAGCACTTCCGGGCGGGCGACGAGATCTCGCTGTTCGGCTTCAGCCGCGGCGCCTACACCGCGCGCAGCGTGGCGGGGATGATCGGGCTCGTCGGGCTCGTCGCGGGCGCGGACCTCGAGGAGAGCGCACGGAACTCGGCGGTCCACCGGGCCTACCGCCGCTACCGGGACCTTCGCGAGCATCCCGAGAACGGGTCGTGGGCCGAAGGCATCACGCTCGCGTACGCGCCGGGCGATCCGGTGTTCCCCATCGAGTTCATCGGCGTGTGGGACACCGTCGGCGCACTGGGCATCCCGGCCTACGTCGGCGTGCCGGACCTGTTGCACTCCCGGGAGCGGTACCAGTTCCTCGACGTGGAGCTCAACCCGCGCGTCCGGCACGCCCGCCACGCGGTGTCGCTCGACGAGATGCGCGGCCCGTTCCGGCCGACGCTGTGGGACTTCGACCCCGAACAGGACGTGGTCCAGGCCTGGTTCCCCGGCGACCACTGCGACGTCGGCGGCGGGCACCGCGAACGCCAGCTCAGCGACGTCACGCTGCAGTGGATGGTGGACGAGGCCACCAGGGTGGCCGGGCTGACCTTCGACCTCACGAGGATCGAGGGGTTCGCTCCGTCGCCCGAGGGTCGGGCCCACGGCATGCCGACCGGCCTGACGGGCGCCGCCGTCGAGATCGCGTTCCAGCCCCGGCCGCGCGCGGTACCGCGCATCGACCCCGACGTGCCGACCATCGACGTCGCCGACGCGACCTACCAGCGGCGGCAGCGCACCGGCTACCGCACGACGACGACGCTCGCCGCCGTCGGCGACCGGGTGACCACCACCGTCTACGCCGACCGGGCCTGGACCGACACCGGCCTCTACCTGCCCCCGGGCAGCTACCGCTGCACGGCGACCGGCCGGTGGTCGAGCTTCGGCAACGAGACGGACCCCGGTGGCGACCCCGGCTCGTGGCTGCACCTGTCCGGCGAGCGGCTCAGCCTGCTGGCCGGCCGGATCGAGGGGCTGGTGCGCGCGGCGCTGAACAACCCGGAAGCCGAGGTCGCCGGCACCCGCCGCGACGACGAGGCGCCGTGGATGTGCCTGATGGGGCTCGTCGCGAACGAGCAGACCGTGCCGGTGACGGGCGCGACACCGGGGAAGCCCACGATCAAGGTGCTTCCCGACGAGCGGTTCCCGATCGGCGAGGAGCGCGAGATCACGACGGCCCGGCCCGGCTACCTCTACGCCTATCCCAACGACGCGTTCGGCTTCTACGGCAACAACAGCGGCGCGGTGACGCTGACGGTCACCCGGATCTGACGCGGGCGCTCCGGACGAAGCGCGCCACCGCGGCGGGCTCTCCCGCGGGGTGGGTGTGCAGGAACGACGCGTGCACGCCACCGTCGACGAAGCCCTCGGGGGGTGCCCCGCGCCAGCCCCACGCGGCGGCCGCACCGGCGCGCGGCGTGACCGCCCAGTGGTGGAACTCGTGCCCCGTCACGCGCGCGCCCGCCGGATGCAGCGCCGAGCCGGCGAGCGCGACGGCGTCGCGGTAGCCGAGGGTGAGCCGCTCGGCGCGGGTCGCCGCCGCCGGGAGCGCGCCGCACATCGGCACGCCGTCGAGCGACTCGCACAGGTACAGCAGCCCGCCGCACTCGGCGTGCACCGGCGCCCCCGACGCCGCCAGCTCCCGCACCGCGGCGAGCAGTGGCGCGTTGGCCGCGAGATCGGCGACGTGTTCCTCCGGGAAGCCGCCGGGGAGCACGAGCCCGGCGGTGCCCGGCGGGAGGGCGCCGTCGCGCAACGGGTCGACGGTGACCGGCTCGGCCCCCGCCGCGGCGAGCAGCTCGACGTGCTCGGCGTAGCCGAACGTGAACGCCGGCCCGCCGAGCACCGCGACGACCGGCCCGCGGCCGGCCGGGTCGTCGCCGACGGCCTCGCGCGGCGACCACGCCGGTCCGGCCGGCACCGGCGCGGCCAGCGCGATCACCGCGTCCAGGTCGACGTGTGCCGCCACCAGCTCCGCCATCGCGTCGACGGCCGCGGTGGCCGCTCCCCCGTGCTCGGCGGCCGGGACGAGCCCGAGGTGGCGGGACGGCACTGCGAGGGCGTCCCGGCGGGGCAGCGCGCCGAGCACCGGCAGCCCGGCCTCGTCCGCGGCGGCACGCAGCACCTCCTCGTGCCGCGCGCTGCCCACCCGGTTGAGCACGACGCCTGCGATCCGCGCTCGGCCGATGTCCGCTCCGCCTGCGCTCCGCGGTGCCGGGTCGAAGGAGCGGAAGCCGTGCAGCAGCGCGGCCAGGCTGCGCGACTGGCCACGGCAGTCGACCACCAGCAACACCGGCGCACCCAGGAGCCCCGCGACCTCGGCGGTGGATCCGGCCCCGTCGGGAATGCGCCCGTCGAACAGCCCCATCACGCCCTCGACCACGGCGATCTCGGCATCCGCCGACCCGTGCCGGGCCAGCGGGGCGATCCGGTCGGCGCCGACGAGCACCGGGTCGAGGTTGCGGCCGGGCCGGCCCGCGGCGAGGGTGTGGTAGCCGGGGTCGATGTAGTCCGGGCCCACCTTGAACGGCGCCACGACCGTCCCGCGCCGTCGCAGCGCCGCGATGAGCCCGGTGGCGACGGTGGTCTTGCCGCTACCCGATGCGGGAGCGGCGACCACCACCGCGCGGGTCACTGGTGACCGAGGACCGGGTGTGGCACGTAGGGCGCCTCGAGCGCGGCGATCTCCTCGTCCGAGAGCTCCACGTCGACCGCGGCGACCGCGTCCTCGATGTGGCCGGGCTTGGTGGCCCCGACGATCGGCGCCGTGATCGCCTCCTGGTGCAGCATCCACGCCAGCGCCACCTGAGCGAGCGGCAGGTCACGGGCCTTGGCGACGTCGGCGACCGCCTGCACGACCGCGTCGTCGGACTCCGTGTACATGTTGTCGGCGATCGGGTCGCTGCCGGCGCGGGTGGTGGTGCGCTCCTCCGGCAGGCGGGCGAGCCGCCCGCGGGCCAGCGGGCTCCACGGGATCACGCCCACGCCCTGGTCGAGGCAGAGCGGGTGCATCTCCCGCTCCTCCTCCCGGTAGATCAGGTTGTAGTGGTCCTGCATCGAGACGAAGCGGGTCCAGCCGCCCAGATCGGCGGTGGCCTGCGCCTTGGCGAACTGCCACGCGTACATGCTGGAGGCGCCGATGTAGCGGGCCTTGCCAGCACGCACGACGTCGTGCAGCGCCTCCATCGTCTCCTCGATCGGGGTCTCGGGGTCGAAGCGGTGGATCTGGTACAGGTCGACGTGGTCGGTGCCCAGCCGCCGCAGCGAGTTGTCGATGCCGGCCATGATGTGCTTGCGCGACAGGCCCCGGTCGCCAGGGCGGTCGCTCATCGGGAAGAACACCTTGGTGGCGAGCACGTAGTCGTCGCGACGCGGGAAGAACTCGCGCAGCAGCGTGCCGGTGACCTCCTCGCCCACCCCGAGCGAGTAGCTGTCGGCCGTGTCGAAGAACGTGATCCCCGCTTCGACGGCGCTGCGCACGAGCGGCCGCGAGGCGTCGACGTCGAGCACCCACTCCCGCCAGGCCGGCGTGCCGTAGCTCATCATCCCCAGGCAGATCCGCGAGACCTGCAGGCCCGTCGAGCCGAGTCGCGTGTACTCCATGCGCTCTGTCTACTCCTGCCGGCTGACCTCGCGCTCGTAGGCCTGCAACGTCTCGACGAACAGCCGCCGTTGGTCGGCTGTCAGCGGCTCCAGCGCCACCTGCCACGCCCGCCCACCCGCGGCCAGCCAGTCGGTGACGGACCGCGCGTGCACCGGCGCGATGCTGACGATCGTGCGGCGCCGGTCGGCGTCGTCCTCGCGGCGTTCGAGGACCCCCTGCCGGGACAGGTCCGCGACCATCAGGCTCACGGTGGCGGGCGCGACCTCCAGCCGGGCCGCGAGCTCCTTCACCCCCAGCGGCCCGTCGAACACGAGGTAGGCCAGCAGCGACAGGTGCCGGGGCGCGAGCTGCAACGCGCGCAGCGGCTCGGGCGGTGGGATCCGCTTCGCCCGACCCACGAGCCGGGGCATGAGCAGCAGGAGGGCGCGAGTGGCCTCGTCGACGCCGTACACGCGACCGCAGTCTAGGGACTAGCGTCGATGGCCATGGACGTCACGAACGCGCCCGAGCGCCGCCGCTACGAGGCCCGGATCGACGGCGAGCTCGCCGGCATCGCCGAGTACCGGGCGTCCGATCGGATCGTGACGTTCATCCACACCGAGGTCATGCCCGACTTCGAGGGCAAGGGCGTGGCGAGCACGCTGGTGCGCGCGGCACTGGACGACGTGCGCGCACACGGCAAGAAGGTGCGCGCGGTGTGCCCGTTCGTGAAGCGGTTCGTGGAGAAGCACTCCGACGAGTACGGCGAGCTCGTGGCCTGACTCACCACTCGATCCCGCGCTGCCCCTTCTGGCCCGCGTCCATCGGGTGCTTGACCTTCGTGGTCTGCATGACGAGGTCCGCCGCCTCGATCAGCTCGGGCGCGGCGTCCCGGCCGGTGATCACCACGTGCTGGCGGCCCGGCCGGGCGGCGAGCACATCGACGACCTCGCGCACGTCCACCCACCCCCACTTGATCGGGTAGGTGAACTCGTCGAGCACGTACAGGTCGTGCGCCTGCGCCTCGAGGCGACGGCGGATCTCCGCCCAGCCCTCGGCCGCCGCGGCGGCGTGATCCTCCTCGGAGCCCTGCTTGCGGGTCCAGGACCAGCCTTCGCCCATCTTGTGCCACTCGACGGGCCCGCCCTCGCCGGTCTGCTCGTGCACGCGGCCGAGCGCGCGGAACGCGGCCTCCTCGCCGACCTTCCACTTCGCCGACTTGACGAACTGGAACACCCCGATCGACCAGCCCTGGTTCCAGCCGCGCAGCGCCAGCCCGAACGCGGCGGTCGACTTGCCCTTCATCTCCCCGGTGTGCACGACGACGAGCGGCCGGTTGCGGCGCTGGCGAGTGGTGAGCCCGTCCTCCGGAACCGCGGTGACCTGCCCCTGCGGCATGTTTCCCCTCCTCCGTCGGGTCGCGAGTGGATACGCGCGCCATAGCTCGCGTGTCCACTCACGAGGTCGGCGTCATGCGGCGCGGGCCGCCCGGACGACTCCGGCCACCTGGTCGGCCGACAGCTCCGCGAGCCCGAGGGCGGGCCCGCCCGCCGCGGCCGCCACCCGGGCGGCGATGCCGAGGCGGACGGGGCCGCTCTCGCAGTCGACCACGATCGTCGCCACGCCGTCGGCGGCGAGCAGCCCGGCGGCGCGGCAGGCGTCGGCGACCGGGTCACCGCCCGGCCGGGCCGCCACGGTGGCGCGGCCGTCGGTGAGCAGCACGAGCAGCGATCGGCGCCGCGGATCGCGCAACCGCTCGACGCGCAGCACCGCCCGCGCCCGCAACAGCCCGTCCGCGAGCGGCGTGCGGCCACCGGTGCGCAGCTGCGCGAGCCGGACCTGTGCCGCCGGCACGCTGGAGGTCGGCGGCAGCACCAGCTCGGCGCCGCCCGCCCGGAACGCGACCAGCCCGACCTTGTCCCGGCGCTGGTACGCGTCGCGCAGCAGCGAGAGCACCGCCCCGCTCACCGCGGCCATCCGCTGCCGGGCGGCCATCGAGCCGGAGGCGTCCACGGCGAAGAGCACGAGGTTGCCCTCCCGGCCCTCGCGCTCGGCGCTGCGCAGATCGCCCGGGTGCAGGCGCAGCCCGGCGCCGGTGCGGCCGCGGCCCTGCTGGTGCGGGGCGGCCGCGGCGATCGTGGCGGGCAGGTGCAGGTCGGCGGCCCGCCGCGGCGCGGCGCCGGACGCCCGGACCACCCTGCCGGTGTCGGTGCGCGCCCGCGACCGGCGGCCGGGCGCCCCCTCCCCGATGCCGGGCACCTGCAGCAGCCGCGCCCGGAACGGCGCCGACGCCGGGGGCGCCGCCTGGGACCGGCCGTCACCCGC
>Ga0209462_10000047_pt1 | contig 10403 bp, 9 predicted proteins | sample AgamicAsSfrz_FD_187163 | JGI IMG/M metagenome (GOLD analysis project Ga0209462, IMG submission 187163) | Agave microbial communities from Guanajuato, Mexico - As.Sf.rz (SPAdes) (version 2) | ecosystem: Host-associated > Plants > Phyllosphere > Phylloplane/Leaf | place: Guanajuato, Mexico... | reverse complement strand
CAACTACCGCGAGCACGGCTACGCCATCGCGAAGGGCATCGAGCCCGGCCGGGTGATGGCCGAGCTCTACGGGCGCACCACCGGCACGTCCAAGGGCTGGGGCGGCTCGATGCACCTGTTCGACGCCGACGCGCGCCTGCTCGGCGGGTACGGCATCGTCGGCGGGCAGGTCACGCTCGCCACCGGCGCCGCCCTCGCCATCGACTACCGCGGCGGCGACGAGGTGGTGGTCTGCCAGATGGGGGACGGCACCACCAACATCGGCGCCTTCCACGAGGCGCTCAACATCGCCGCGCTGTGGAACCTGCCGATCGTCTACGTCGTGGTCAACAACGGCCTCGGCATGGGCACCACCGTCGAGAAGTCCTCCGCCGAGCCCGAGCTGCACAAGCGCGCGGCGGCATACCGGATGCACGGCGAGCGCGTCGACGGCAACGACGTGCTCGCCGTGCGCGACGCGGCGCGCCGGCTCGTCGAGCGCGCGCGTACCGAGGGGAAGCCGGCGCTCCTGGAGTCGGTGAGCTCGCGTCTGAAGGGGCACTCGGTCGTCGACCCCGCCCGCTACCGCACGTCGTCCGACGTCGAGGCGGCCCGCGCGGCCGACCCGATCGCCCGCTTCCGCGAGGCGCTGCTCGCGGCCGGGATCGCCGACGAGGACCAGCTCACGGTCCTGGAAGCGCAGGCGCGCGCCGAGGCCGACGAGGCCGTGGCCTTCGCCGCCGCGAGCCCGCACCCGGACGTCTCGACGCTGTTCGACCACACCTACGCCACCCCGGTGGCCAACGAGTCGCGCCGCCTCCCCGCCGACGCCCTCTACCGCTGAGGAACCCTCCCGTGCCTGTCATGACCTACCGCGAGGCCCTGCGCAGCACCCTGCGCGAGGAGCTGCTGCGCGACGACGACGTCTTCCTGATCGGGGAGGAGATCGGCGTCTTCGAGGGCTCGTACAAGATCACCGCGGGCCTGCTCGCCGAGTTCGGCGAGAAGCGCGTGCGCGACACCCCGATCGCCGAGGAGGGGTTCGTCGGCGCCGCGATCGGCGCGGCCATGCTCGGGCTGCGCCCGGTCGTCGAGATCATGACGATCAACTTCTCGCTGATCGCGCTGGACCAGATCGTCAACCACGCCGCGAAGGTCTACGGGATGTTCGGCGGCCAGACGTCGGTGCCGATGGTCATCCGCACGCCGGGCGGGGGCGGCCAGCAGCTCGGGGCGACCCACTCGCAGAACATCGAGCTGTACTACGCGTTCGTGCCCGGTTTGAAGGTCGTGGCGCCGAGCACGCCAGCCGACGCGAAGGCGCTCCTGCGGGCCGCGATCCGCGACGACGACCCCGTGCTGTTCCTGGAGAACCTCGCGCTCTACAACACCAAGGGCGAGGTGCCCGACGACCTGCCGACCGCCGAGATCGGCCGGGCCGCCGTAGCCCGCGAGGGCACCGACGTCACGATCGTCGGCTACTCGCGGATGGCCGCGGTCGCGGCCGAGGTGGCCGGCCGCCTCGCGCAGGAGGGGATCTCCGCGGAGGTCGTGGACCTGCGCAGCCTGCGGCCGCTCGACCGCGACACGATCGTGAGCTCGGTGCGCAAGACGGGGTGTGCCGTGGTGGCCGAGGACGACTGGCTCACCTACGGCATCGGCGCCGAGATCGCCGCGACGATCTCCGAGGGCGCCTTCGACCACCTCGACGCGCCCGTGCGCCGGGTGGCCGCCGCCGAGGTGCCGCTGCCCTACGCCAAGCCACTCGAACAGGCCGCCCTGCCCTCGGCCGACTCGCTGCTGACCGCCGTGCGGGAGACCCTCGCCGCCGTCGGCCGGCTCCCCTGAGAAATCGGCCCTGAGAAATCGGCCCTGAGAATTCGGCGCTGGAGGACCACCGATGCCTGAGATCACCATGCCCCGCCTCTCCGACACCATGGAGTCGGGCGTCGTCGCGGCCTGGCACAAGCACGTCGGGGACCGGGTCGGCGCGGGTGACGTCATCGCCGACATCGAGACCGACAAGGCGATCATGGAGCTGGAGGCGTACGACGGCGGCGTGCTCGAGCGCATCCTCGTCCCCGAGGGCGAGAGCGCCGCGATCGGAGCGCCCATCGGGGTGCTCGGCGACGGCCGCGGCTCCCCCGAGCCCGTCATCGACGAGGCTCCCGCGCCTGAACCGGCGCCCGCGCCGACGCTCCCGCCGGCCCCGGCGCCGCGCGAGGGACGGCCACCGGCATCACCGCTGGCCCGCCGGCTCGCCCGGGACCTGGGTGTCGACCTGACGAGCGTGCCCGGCAGCGGACCGCACGGCCGGATCGTGCGCGGCGACATCGAGGCGGCGGCCGCCGAGCGGCCGAGCACGCCGGAGGCCGCGCCTCCGGCTCGCGTCGAGGAGGATCCCGACGTCGAGGTGCTCCCGCTGTCCCGGATGCAGCGGGTGGCCGCCGACCGCCTCACGCGGAGCAAGCAGGAGGCGCCGCACATCTACCTCACGCGCGCCGTCGACGTCACCGAACTGCTCGCGCTGCGCGCCACCCTGAACGAGACTCTGGTGGCGGCCGGCGGGCCGAAGGTCAGCGTGAACGACCTCGTCGTGAAGGCCGTCGCCACCGCGCTGCGGGCCCACCCCGAGATCAACGTGTCGTTCGCGGGCGACTCCGTGCGCCGGCACGAGCGGGTGCACGTCGGCATCGCGGTTGCGGTCGAGTCGGGCCTGCTCGTGCCCGTCGTGCGCGACGCCGACCGCATGAGCGTCTCCGAGATCGCGGCGAGCACCCGCGACCTTTCGGCGCGGGCCCGCGAGCGCAGGCTCCGGCCCGAGGAGATGACCGGCAGCACGTTCACCGTCTCGAATCTCGGGATGTACGGCATCGAGCAGTTCACCGCCGTCATCAACCCGCCCGAGGCGGCGATCCTCGCCGTCGGCGCGGCCACCGAGGAGCTGCGCCCGCGCGACGGCGTCCCGGTGGTGAGGTCGATCATGCGGGTGACGCTGTCGTGCGACCACCGTGTCGTCGACGGCGCTACGGGCGCGCGTTACCTGCAGACACTCGCCGCGTTGCTGGACGCCCCGTTGCGAATCCTGGCCTGAGTCGTCCCCCGGATGGGGCCCTCGGGTGATGGGCTCTGCGCGATGCGGGCATCATCGTTGCGGAGCGCGTGCAACCGAGAGCACGCCGGAGCGATCGGGGAATCCGTGGTCCAGGTCCGCAACTCGCCGCCCGCCGCGCCCATGGCGCGGCAGTCCCGCTTGTGGCGCAACCTGGCGCTGAGCGCCGCACTCGCTGCTGCGGTGCTCGTCGTCGTGCTGCTGGTGGTCAGCCCGGGGGGCAATCCACCTCCGGCGGGCCCGACCCCGCCCGTCCCCGCCGGGCCGCAGCTCTACGTCGACCCGGCAGGCAACGACACGAACGACGGCTCGGCGGGCAGGCCGTTCAAGACGATCCAGAAGGCCCTCGACGACGCCGAGCCGGGCACGACGATCAACCTCGCGCCCGGCGAGTACCGCGAACAGCTCGCCACGCAGCACGACGGGCAACCCGGCGCGCCGATCACGATCAAGGGCCCGGAGACGGGGCAGGACCGGTCCGGCCGCTACCAGGCCACGCTGTACGGCACCGACCGCATCATCAGCGTCGACCACAGCTACTACGTCTTCGAGGGCTTCACCATCGACGGCCAGGAGAAGCTGAAGGGCCAGCAGTTCCCCGAGGACATCGCGAGGATCACGGCGTTCAAGCAGAGCGTGGCCAAGGAGGTCGAGGACGGCCGGCTGATCTACATCGGCGCGTCCGACGCGTCCCGGGACATCACCGGCATCGAGATCCGCAACATGTTCCTCAACGGCGCGGGCGGCGAGTGCGTCCGGCTGCGCAACAACGCCCACGACAACGTCATCGCCGACTCGGTGATCCAGTACTGCGGCATGTTCGGCAAGAAGAGCGACAACGCCCAGCGCGCCGAGTTCCACAACGGCGAGGGCGTCTACATCGGCACCAGCCCGAAGTCCGACAGCCAGCCGATGCACGAGAACGACGCGAGCTCCGGCAACCAGGTCACCGGCAACATCATCCGCACGTTCGGCTCGGAGTGCTTCAACGTCAAGGAGAACGCGCACGACAACGTGTTCGAGAACAACCAGTGCTTCGGCAACACGGAGTCGGCGGAGTTCGACGGCAGCAACATCGAGCTCCGCGGCCACAACAACGTCGTGCGCAACAACACGATCAGCGGCTCGGAAGGCGTCGCCGTCAAGATCAAGAGCGACAGCGAGGAGTACGACAAGGGCGGCAACGTCGTCGAGGGCAACCAGATCTCCGACGTCGCAGCCGAGGCGTTCCAGGTCGAGTCGGACGCCCAGCAGGGGCAGATGTGCGGCAACGAGGTGCAGGCGGCCAGCCTCGGCGAGGAGGCCCCGGCGGGCGTCGACCAGCCCTGCTGAGGGTCCGCCGAGTGATCGACACCCGGCGTCACGGGATGTGACATCAGGCGTATCCCGTTCGCCCGTTCGGGTGTTGTACGGGCGTGAGAGAACGTACCGGCGGGGCCGCCCGCCTACCGATCGTCGCCGCGCTCGTCGCCGTGGCGTGCACGGTGCCCGCCACGGCCGCCCAGGCCGCGACGACCGCCGGCGAGACCAGCACCGTGGTCTCCCTGGTCAACCAGGAGCGCGAGAAGGCGGGCTGTGACCCCCTCACGGTCGACGACCGCCTCACCGCCGCCGCCCGGGACCACTCGCAGGACCAGGCGGACATGGGCAAGATGACCCACACCGGCTCGGACGGCTCCACCGTCGGCAAGCGCGCCACCCGCGCCGGCTACACCTGGCGGAAGGTCGGGGAGAACGTCGCCTCGGGTACCACCTCCGCCGAGCGGGCGATGCAGCTGTGGATGAACAGCGACGCCCACCGCAAGAACATCCTCAACTGCGCCTTCGAGAACATCGGCGTCGGCTACGTCGACGGCTACTGGACGCAGGACTTCGGCACGCCCAAGTAGGCCTGCGCCCGACGAGCGCTGTCGGGGCGCTCTAGACTCGACAGCCGTGAGCGCCCCGACCCGCCGGGCCCCGAACGACCTGCTGGTGCACCTGCGCCGGGCCCGCGACCACGTCGACCGCCACTACGCCGAGCCGCTCGACCTGGAGACGATCGCCGCGGTCGCCGGGATCAGCAAGTACCACTTCCAGCGGCTCTTCACCACCACCTACGGGATCTCCCCCGCCGCGCACCTGTCGCAGCGGCGCGTGGAGCGTGCGCAGGACCTCCTGCGCGCCACCAACCTCACCGTCACCGAGGTCTGCCACGCCGTCGGCTTCTCCAGCCTCGGCTCGTTCAGCAGCCGCTTCCGGGAGCTCGTCGGTGAGTCACCCAGCGAGTTCCAGCGGCGGTGGGCCGCCGCCGGTGCGCCGCGCATCCCCGGGTGCTTCGTGTTCATGTGGGGGCTCGCCGAGCGGCGCGGCCCCGGAGAACAGCACTGCGCAAGCCAGGAGAAGCCACCGAAGGCGGCGGGCTCCTAGCCTTTCCGCATGATCACAGCCGTCTCCATCGCCAGCGTGTTCGTCAAGGACGTCGACGCCAGCAAGGCCTTCTACACCGAGGTGCTCGGCTTCCAGGAGCACTCCGACATCACCCTCGGCGACGGGTACCGGTGGTGCACCGTGAAGAGCCCGACCCAGCCGGACCTGCAGATCCACCTCACGGTGCCGGGCCCGCCGATCCCCGACGACATGGTGACCGCCATCAACCGGGCCCTCGACGCGGGCAACATGTTCGGCATCGGCGTGAACGTGGACGACTGCCGCAAGACCTACGAGGACCTGCAGGCCAAGGGCGTGCAGTTCATCCAGCCGCCCGAGGAGCGCCCGTACGGGGTGGAGGCCGTCGCCCGCGACAACTCCGGCAACTGGATGGTGATGGTCGAGCCGAAGGCGTACACCCCGGCCGACTTCGGCTGAGCGGAGACCCGACCTCCGGTGGTCGAGTAGGGCCGGCGCCCCGGCGCCGGCCCGTATCGAGACCATCCCCACCGATGCCTTGCAGGGGTGGCGGGCCGGTCGGGGAGATGCGCGGCGTCTCAGAGCCCGAGCATCCGCACCGCGTTCTCCTTGAGGATCAGCGGGCGCACGTCGTCCTTGATGTCCAACTCGCCGAAGTCGCGCAGCCAGCGCTCCGGCGTGATCAGCGGGAAGTCGGAGCCGAAGAGCACCTTGCGTTTCAGCAGCCCGTTCGCCGCACGCACCAGCTGGGGCGGGAAGTAGCGCGGCGACCAGCCCGACAGGTCGATGTAGACGTTCGCCTTGTGCGTGGCGATCGAGATCGCCTCGTCCTGCCAGGGCACCGAAGGGTGCGCCAGCACGACGGTGAGCTCCGGGAAGTCGGCGGCGACGTCGTCGAGCAGCATCGGCGCGGAGTACCGCAGCTTGATCCCCCGGCCACCGGGCAGCCCGGCGCCGATTCCGGTCTGTCCGGTGTGGAAGAGCGCGGGCACGCCGAGCTCGGCCATCGCCTCGTAGAGCGGGTAGAACGTGCGGTCGTTCGGCTCGAACACCTGCAGGCTGGGGTGGAACTTGAAGCCGCGCGCGCCGCGCCGGACGAGCCGGCGGATCCGCGCGACGGCCGCCTTGCCGGCGTGCGGGTCCACCGAGCCGAACGGGATCAGCACGTCGGTGTGCTCGGCGGCGGCATCGAGGATCTCCTCGCTGGACAGGGCCGGGTGGCCGGTGCCGGCGGTCGCGTCCACCGTGAAGACCACCGCCGCGGTGCGGCGGGCGCGGTAGTGCTCGGCGATCGAGGCCACCGTCGGTGTGCGGTCCTGGTCGGCCTTGAAGTACTTCGCCGAGGCGTCGATCAGCTCCTGGTCGAGGGAGAAGCAGCCGTGTCCGTCCTGCTCGACGTGCACGTGGACGTCGATGGCGTCAAGCGCCGAAACATCCAGCACAGCGATGTCCATCCGGCCTCCTCACAGCTCGTGTTCCGCCTTGCTGGCCAGCAGGGCGCGCAATGCGGCGTCGCGGCGGGCCACCAGTTCGGCTTGGTCCGTTCCGTTCAGCTCGTCGTCGACCCCGGCGACGATCTTGGCGGCCAGCTCGGGCGTGAGCGACGGGTCGCCCATGTCCCGCCACCAGGCCTCGGTGGGCGGGCCCAGGTGCTCCAGCACGTGGGCGATGCCGCCCGGCCCGCCGGACAGGTGCTGCACCGCGAACGGGCCGAGCAGCGCCCAGCGCAGCCCGGGGCCGTTCGCGATCGCGGTGTCGATGTCGGCCACCGTGGCGACGCCGCGGTCGACGAGCGAGTACGCCTCCCGCCACAGGGCGGCCTGCAACCGGTTGGCGACGTGCCCGGGCAGCTCGTGGCGCAGCCGGATCGGCTTCTTCCCGAGTGCCGTGTAGAAGGCGATCGCCGCCTCCACGGCTGCCTCGCCGGTGCGCTCCCCCGGCACGACCTCCACCAGCGGCAGCACGTGCGGCGGGTTGAACGGGTGCCCCACGAGGACCCGCTCGGGGTGCGCCGAGCAGGCGGCCGCGATCGCGCTGGGCAGCAGGCCGGACGAGCTGCTCGCCAGCACCACGTCCGGGCGGGCGGCCGCGTCCATCACCGCGAAGACGTCGTGCTTGACCTCGATCCGCTCCGGGCCGTTCTCCTGCACGAAGTCGGCGCCCGCCACCGCCTCGGCGACGTCGCCGACGAACGAGAGGCGGCCACGCGCCGCGAGCCCGGTGGCCGCCACTTCCGCGCGCAGCCGTTCCTCGGCGCCCGGTGCCGGATCGGTGGCCACGACGTCCAGGCCGTGGGACAGGAACAGGGCGGTCCAGCTCGCCCCGATGACGCCGGTGCCGACGACGGCGACCGTCCTCATCGCGCCAGCTCCACGAACGCGTCCAGGGACGTCGGGTCGGCGAGCACGTCCCTGCTCGCCACCTCGTCGGGGGCGGCGCCCAGCAGGATCCGCTTGGCCGGCAACTCCAGCTTCTTGCCCGTGCGGTTGCGCGGGACCGCGGGCACCGCGACGATCCGGTCCGGCACGTGCCGCGGCGAGAGCGCCGCGCGCAGCTCCCGACCGATCCGTGTGCGCAGCGCGTCGTCCAACACGGCACCGGGGGCGGGCACGACGAAGAGCACCAGCTCGCCGGGCCCGCCCGCGGGGTCCTCGAGGTGCACGACCAGGCTGTCGGCGACCTCCGGCAGCTCCTCGACCACGCCGTAGAACTCGGCGGTGCCCAGCCGGACGCCCCCGCGGTTCAACGTGGCGTCCGAACGACCCGCGACGATCACGGAACCCGACTCGGAGAACCGCACCCAGTCGCCGTGCCGCCATACGCCCGGGTACACGTCGAAGTAGGCATCGTGGTAGCGCGTGCCGTCGGGATCGCCCCAGAAGCCGACCGGCATCGACGGCATCGGCTCGGTGATCACCAACTCGCCCAGCTCCCCGACCACGGGCCTGCCATCCGGGTCGAACGCCGCCGCGGCCACCCCCAGCGCCGGACCGGAGATCTCGCCCTCCACGACCGGCTGCCACGGCCCGCCCTGCACGATCCCGCCGCAGACGTCGGTACCGCCGCTGCCGACGTTGAGCAGCACGCCGGGGAAGCGCTCGGCCATCCAGCGGTAGCCCTCGGGTGGCAGCGGGCTGCCCGCGGCGCCGATCTGGCGGATGCGCGACAGGTCGTGGTCACGGGTGGGTTCCACGCCCGCGGCCCGGCACGCCATCAGCCATCCCGGCGAGGCGCCCATCAGCGTCGCGCCGGACTCCTCGGCCAGCCGCCACTGCCAGCCGACGTCCGGGTGCACCGGGTTGCCGTCGATCAGCACCACGCCCGCGCCGACGAGCAGGCCGCCGACGAGCGCGTTCCACATCACCCACGCCGTGGTCGAGAACCACAGGATCCGGTCGCCGGGTCGCAGGTCCCAGCTCAAGGCGTGGTTCTTGAGCTGCTCCAGCAGCACACCGCCGTGACCGTGCACGATCGCCTTCGGCCGGCCGGTCGTGCCCGAGGAGAACAGCACGCAGAGTGGGTGCGCGAACGGCACCGGATCGAAGACGAGCTCGCCGGGCTCGGCGAGCAGCTCGTCCCACGGCAGGGCGTCCGGTACCGCCCCGGCGCCGTAGGGGATGGTGACGACGTGGCGCAGCGTCGGCAGCCCGGCGCGCACCGCGGCCACCTCCGCCGTGCGGTCGATCGGCTTCTCGCCGTACGTGTAACCAGGCACGACGAGCAGGACGGTGGGCTCCACCTGCGCGAACCGGTCGATCACGCTCCGGGCGCCGAACTCGGGGGCGCAGCTCGCCCACACGGCGCCGAGGCTCGCGGTGGCGAGGAACGCGACGAGGGTCTCCGGGATGTTGGGTGCGTAGGCGACGACCCGGTCCCCGCGCCCGACGCCGAGACGCAGCAGGCCCGCCCGGGCGCGGGCGACCTGCTCGCCCAGCTGCGTCCAGGTGAGCTCCACCCGGTCGCGGGTCTGCGAGTACGCGATGACGGCGGTGCCCTCGTGGCCGACAAGCGCGTGTTCGGCGTAGTTCAGCGTGGCGCCGGGGAACCATTCCGCTCCGGGCATCTCGCGCCGGCCCAGCACCGCGGCGGACCTCGGGTGGAAACGGACCCCGGAGAACTCCGCGACCGCCGACCAGAACCCGTCGAGATCGGTCACCGACCACGCGTGCAGCTCCCGGTAGGACCCGAACCGCAGCCCGCGCTCGGTACGCACCCACTCGGCGAAGCGATCCAGCTCGGTCACGACGGCCGCACCTTCGCGCCCCGGCCGTCGAGGAACGCCTGCATCCGCTCCTGGGCCTCGGTGCTGCTCGACGCGACGGCCGCCATCAGCGCCTCCATGAAGAACCCCTCGTCAGGACCGGTCTCGGCGATCCGCGGGAGCGCCTGCAGCACCGCGAAGTTGGTGACGGGCGAGTTCGCGGCGATCCGCTCCGCGAGGTCGAGGGCCGTGGCGAGCCCGGCACCGTCGTCCACGAGGTAGGTCGACAGGCCCGCGGCCCGCCCCTCCTCGGCGTCGAGTACCCGCCCGGTGAGCATCATGTCCGTCATCAGGGCCGTGCCGATCAGCCGCTGCACGCGCACCGCGGCACCACCGCCGACGAACAGGCCGCGCTGCCCCTCCGGCAGGGCGTAGAACGTGCTGCGCTCGGCCACGCGGACGTGCGCGGCACTCGCCAGCTCCAGCCCGCCACCGACGACCGCGCCCTTGAGCACCGCGACCACCGGCAGCGTCCCGCGCGCCACCCGCTCGAACGCGCGGTGCCACATCCGGGAGTGCTCCACCCCCGCGAACGCGTCCCGCCCCGCGAGCTCGCCCATGTCGAGCCCGGCCGAGAAGTGGTCGCCGTCCGCGTCGAGCACGACGGCGCGGACGCCCGCCGGTGGTGCCGCGAAGAACTCCTCGATGCCGAGCACGGTGGCG
>Ga0209462_10000046_pt1 | contig 10460 bp, 7 predicted proteins | sample AgamicAsSfrz_FD_187163 | JGI IMG/M metagenome (GOLD analysis project Ga0209462, IMG submission 187163) | Agave microbial communities from Guanajuato, Mexico - As.Sf.rz (SPAdes) (version 2) | ecosystem: Host-associated > Plants > Phyllosphere > Phylloplane/Leaf | place: Guanajuato, Mexico... | reverse complement strand
CGAGACGGCGTCGAACGACTTCGTGCTGCGCGGCGGGGACGTGCACCTGCTGGGCAGCGACATCTCCGACTGGACCATCACGTTCGTGCACACCGGGCTGGACTCGCCGATCGGGGAGCGGCTGCGCCGGGTGCGCCGGCACGTGGAAGGCGAGGAGATGTTCCTGGCCAACTACGCCGACGTGCTCACCGACCTGCCGCTGAACCCGATGGTGGAGCGGTTCCGGCGCACCGATGCGGTGGGCGCGTTGCTGGCGGTGCCGCCGCAGTCGGCGTTCCACTGCGTGGACGTGGGTGAGGACGACCGGGTCGCGGGGATCACCACGTTGCAGGAGATGCCGCTGTGGGAGAACGGCGGCTACTTCGTGCTGCGGCCGGAGATCTTCGACTACCTGCCCCCGAACGGCGACCTGATCATGGACGCGTGCCGGCCGCTGGCGAAGGAGGGCCGGCTGATGGCCTACCGGCACCGCGGGTTCTGGCAGCCGGCCGACACGGTGAAGGAGCGCCACGCCCTCGAAGCGGCGTACCGCGCGGGTGACCGGCCGTGGATGCTCTGGGAGCAGAACATCGACAACGCCGACGACGAACCGGAGCTCGTCACACCGGAGCACGACCCGCTGCAGGCCGCCATCGCGAGCATGCGCGGCTCCCTCGTCGAGCGCTAGACGGGGCCGCACCAGTGCTGAGCCTGCTACCGGAACGTCTCGACCAGATGCTGCTGCTGGGTGCCCACTGCGACGACATCGCGATCGGAGCGGGCGGCGCGCTCCTCGAGCTGTGCCGCGCCCACCCCGGCGTCACGGTGACGGCGCTGGTCCTCACCGGCGGCGGCTCCCTGCGTGAGGAGGAGGAGCGAGCCGCGCTCACCGCGTTCTGCCCCGGCGCGAAGCTCGACGTCACGGTCCTCGACCTGCCGGACGGGCGCGTGCCGACCCGGTGGGAGCGGGCCAAGCTCGCGCTCGAGGAGCTGCGCACGCACGGCGAGCCGGACCTAGTGCTCGCCCCGTCGGCGCACGACGCCCACCAGGACCACCGCACGCTCGCCGAGCTCGTGCCCACCGTCTTCCGCGACCACCTCACGCTGGGCTACGAGATCCTCAAGTGGGACGGCGACCTCGCCCAGCCCAGCGTGTACCTCCCGCTCGCCGAGCCGGTGCTGCGCGAGAAGATCGCGAAGTTGCACGAGCACTACGGGTCCCAGCGGGACCGGAGGTGGTTCGACGCGGAGACGTTCGGCGGCCTCGCCCGGATCCGGGGCGTGCAGTGCCACGCGCGGTACGCCGAGGCGTTCCACGTCGCGAAGATGGTGCTCGGTGTGGCGCCGCTCCCAAGCGGCGACCCCATGGACGGGATCCGGTAACGAGCCCACCGACGGGCTCGACACCGAAGATGACGACGATCGAAGGGAAAGAGCACCTGTGCGCATCCTGCTGACCGGCCACCAGGGCTACCTGGGCACCGTGATGGCCCCGATCCTCACCGCGGCCGGGCACGAGGTGACCGGCCTGGACAGCGGCCTGTTCGCCGACTGCGTGCTCGGCTCCCTCGACGTGCCGGATGCCCAGGGCCTGTCCACCGACCTGCGTGACGTCACCGTCGAGCAGCTGCAAGGCTTCGACGCCGTGGTGCACATGGCGGCGCTGTCCAACGACCCGCTGGGCTCGCTGGCCCCGGAGATCACCTACGACATCAACCACCACGCCTCCACGCGGCTGGCCCGGCTCTCGAAGGAGGCCGGCGTCACGCGCTTCGTCTACGCCTCCACCTGCTCCGTGTACGGCGCCCAGTCCGGTGACGAGCTCGTGGACGAGGACGCCCCGCTCAAGCCGGTCACCCCGTACGCGATCTCCAAGGTCCGGGTGGAGGACGACCTCGCGGAGCTGGCCGACAGCGACTTCGTGCCGGTCTCGATGCGCAACGCCACCGCCTTCGGCTTCTCGCCGCGGCTGCGCGCCGACATCGTGCTGAACAACCTCGTGGGGCACGCGATCCTGTCCAACGTGGTCAAGGTGCTGTCGGACGGCACCCCGTGGCGCCCGCTCGCCCACGCCGACGACATCGCCGGTGCCGTCGTGGCCGCCCTCGCCGCGCCCGCGGACGTGGTGCGCGCTCGCGCCTACAACGTCGGCACCGAGAAGAACAACCGCACGGTCGCCGAGATCGCCCAGGCCGTCGTCGACGCCGTCCCCGGCTCGGAGCTCTCGATCACGGGCGAGGCTGGCAACGACCCCCGCTCCTACCGCGTCGACTTCGCCCGCGCCCGCAAGGAGCTGGGCTTCGAGGCGCAGTGGTCCATCCCGGACGGTGCCGCCCAGCTGGCGAAGGAGTACCGCGAGCGCGGCCTCACCCAGGAGACGTTCGACAAGAAGTTCACCCGCCTCGCCGTCCTCGCGGCTCGCCAGGAGAAGGGCGAGCTGGACGGGAGCATGCGCGTCATCTCCTGACCGAGCATCTGACGAACGGCACTCTCGTACATTGGGGCGAGAGTGCCGTTCGTCGATGAGGGGGCTTTCCCTGTGTGTCGGAACATCCGGACCCTGCACAACTTCGAGCCGCCCGCGACCGGGGACGAGGTGCGGGCCGCTGCTCTGCAGTACGTGCGGAAGGTCAGCGGGGCGGCCAAGCCGTCGCAGGCCAACGAGGCTGCGTTCGCGCGGGCGGTCGACGCCGTCACCGAGGCCACCCGTCAGCTCCTCGACGAGCTCGTGACCGCGGCTCCGCCGAAGAACCGCGAGGTCGAGGCGGCGAAGGCACGGGAGCGGGCGGCTGTGCGCTACGGCACGCGCTGAAGCGCGCGGGTGCTCCGGGCCCCGCTGGAGCGCCGTCCCTACTCGACCACCGGGCGTCTAGATCGGTGTGACGCGCAGGACCTCGTCGTCGTTCCCGTTGGACGTCGACACGTACAGCGCCCCGTCGGGGCCGACGCGTACCGCGCGCAGCCGGCCGAACGTGTCGTCGAGCGGGGCGGGCCTGCTCACGTTCGCGATGGAGCCGTCCGGGCCGAGGGTCATGAGCAGCAGCTTCTGCCCGCGCAGCGCCGCCACGGCCAGCGCTCCGTTCAGGTCGCCCCACTGCCCGCCGGACAGGAACGCCGTCCCGCAGATCGCCTCGACCGGGTTCCCCGAGCTCCACACGGCGGGCACGGCGTCGGGGAAGCGTTCGAGGTCGGTCATCGGCACGTCCTCGTCGTAGCCGCCGACGGTGCCGCCCTGCGAGGGGTCCCAGCCGTAGTTGCCGCCCCGCCGCAGCCGGTTGATCTCGTCGTCCTCGGTGGGGCCGTGCTCGGCCGTGTAGACGTCGCCGCTGCCGGGCCGCACGGCCACGCCCTGCACGTTGCGGTGCCCGTAGGTCCAGATCAGCCGCTGGGCCGGGTTCTGGGCGTCGGCGAACGGGTTGCCCGGGGCGGGGCCGCCGGTCGCGAGGTCCACGCGCAGCACCTTGCCGCCGAGGGAGTTGAGGTCCTGTGCGACGGCGGCGCGGGCGGTGTCGCCGGTGCCGACGAGCAGCGACCCGTCCGGCGCGATCGTCGGGCGGCAGCCGGAGTGGCGGCCGGACTGGTTGATCGGCAGCCCGCCGACCAGCGGGTCCGCCACGCGGGTGGCCGAAGCGCCGTCCGGCGACAGCTGCCACGTGACGAGCCGGACGTCGGTGGGGCTGCCGTCCTGCATGTGCGTCTGGCACGTGGTGAAGCGTCGGGACTGGGCGAAGTCGGGGTGGACCACCATCCCCATCAGGCCGCCCTCGCCGCGGACGTACACGTCGCTGAGGTCGGCGTTCACCTCCCGGACGGTCGCGCCGGGGCCGATGCCGGACAGCAGCGCGATCCGCCCCTCCCGCTCGGTGACGAGAGCCCGGCCGTCGGGGAGGAAGCCGATGTCCCAGACGTGCGACAGGCCGCTCGCCACGAGCTCGACCTGCAGCTCCGGTATGCCGGTGCGGGTGGGGGCGACGGTGGTGGCGGGAGCGCTCGTCGTCGGCGCGGCTCCGCTGTCGACGGCCGCGGGTTCCGACGCCCCGCAGCCGGCCATCCCGAGCGCCGCGACGCCCGCCACCATCACCCGCCACAACCCCCGCATAACGGCCATCCTGCCGCCGCGTGGGTGAACCCGCCGTAGGCGGGGTCGCTCCTCGATACGGTCGGCCCCATGCCCCCCAGCTACCTGCGCTTCCCCCACCTCCGCGGCGACACATTGGTGTTCACCGCGGAGGACGACATCTGGACGGCCCCGCTGTCCGGCGGTCGTGCCTACCGGCTCACGGCCGACGACGTCCCGGTCGCCCACCCGCGGCTGTCCCCGGACGGCTCGCGGGTGACCTGGACGTCGTGGAAGAACGGGGCGCCCGAGGTCTACGTGAGCGACGTCGACGGCGGCGGCGTGGGGCGGCTGACGTACTGGGGGGACCCTCGCGCGGAGTCGCTCGGCTGGACGCCGGACGGTGAGGTGCTCGCGCTGAGCGGCACCGGCCAGGCGTCCGCTCGCCGTGGCTGGGCCTACGCGATCCCGGCTGCGGGCGGCACCCCGCGCCGGCTGCCGTACGGGCCGGTCTCGGACGTGGCGCTGGCGCCGGACGGCCCCACGGTCGTCGTCAGCACGGTCATGGTGCGCGAACCCGCCTGGTGGAAGCGCTACCGCGGCGGCACGGCGGGCAAGCTGTGGTGGGACCGCTCGGGCGACGGCGAGTTCGAACGGCTCGCGGCCGACGTCGACGGGCAGCTCAGCTCCCCGATGATCGTGGGATCCCGGATCGCGTTCCTCTCCGACCACGAGGGTTGGGGCAACCTGTACTCCGTCGGGGCCGACGGCACCGGGCTGCGCAGGCACACCGACCACGGTGCACCGGGCGCGCCCGCGTTCTACGCCCGGCACGCAGGCACGGACGGGCGGCGTGTGGTGTACGAGTCCGGGGGAGAGTTGTTCCTCCTCGACTCGCTCGACGACGAGCCGCGGCGGCTGGACGTGCGCCTCGGCGGGCCGCGGACCAACCGGGAGCCGTACCGGGTGTCGACGGCGCGGGAGCTCACCTCCGCGGCGCCGGACAAGACGGGGCGGACGAGCATCACGCTGGTCCGCGGCGCCGTGCACCGGCTCACCCACCGCGACGGGCCGGCGCGCACGCTGCTCGCCGAGCCCGGCGTGCGGGCCCGGCTGGCGCGGCCGCTCGGCACGGACCGGGCCGTGTGGGTCGACGACGCCGAGGGCGAGGACGCCGTCTGCATCGCCCCGCTCGACGAGCGGGCCGACGGGGCGGAGCCGCTGCGGCGGATCGGCGCAGGCGAGCTGGGCCGCGTGCTGGAGCTGGCGCCCGCCCCGGACGCCTCGGCCGTGGCGCTGGCCACGCACGACGGCAGGCTCCTCGTGCTCGACGTCGCCGCCGGCACGCTGCGGCAGCTCGCACGCGGCGCCGACCGGGAGCTCGCCGACCTCTCCTGGTCGCCCGACAGCGCGTGGCTCGCCTACAGCGACCCGGCGGAGGCGGGCCTCTCGCGGATCATGATGGCCCGGCTGGCCGACGACACGCTCGTGGCCGTCACGGAGCCGCGGTTCGCCGACACCGATCCCGTCTTCACCTCCGATGGCAAGTACCTGGCGTTCCTGTCCCGGCGCAGCTTCGACCCGATCTACGACGAGCACGCGTTCGACCTCACGTTCCCGGCCTCGTGGCGCCCGTTCCTGGTGCCGTTGGCCGCCCGCACGCCCTCGCCGTTCGGGGCGAGCCCGGACGGGCGCCCGGTCACCCCGGGCGAGGAGGGGGCGGCGGACCCGCCCGCGCCGTCGGAGGACGAGCAGTCGAAAGAGGACGAGAAGAAGAAGGACGACGGTGCTCCGCCGGAGGTGGTCGTCGACGTCGAGGGGCTCACGGCCCGCGTCGTGCCGATGCCGGTCCCGGCCGCCCGCTACAGCGGCATGCAGGCGGGCAAGGACTGCCTGCTCTGGTACCGCATCCCCGTCTCCGGGGTGCTCGGCGACGCGCTCGCCGACACGGACGACCGCGCCGAGCGGCCGGTACTGGAGCGCTTCGACCTGGTGCGCCGCAAGCTCGACGTCATCGCCGATCCGGTGAGCGCGTTCGCCGTGAGCGGGGACGGCACCCGCCTGGTCGTGCGCGATCGGCAGACGCTCCGGGTGCTGCGCACCGACCGGTCCGGCTCCGACGCGCCGTCGTCGGGTGACGCCGACGAGTTCGAGATCGACACGAGCCGGGTCGTCGTCACGGTGGACCCCACCGCCGAGTGGCGCCAGATGTTCGACGAGGTGGGACGACTCATGCGCGACCACTTCTGGGTGGCCGACATGGCAGGTGTCGACTGGGACTCCGAGCTCGCCCGCTACCGCCCGCTCGCGGACGCCGTCGGCAGCCACGACGACCTCGTCGACCTGCTCTGGGAGGTGCACGGCGAGCTCGCCACGTCGCACGCGTACGTCCAGGCGGGCAAGGCCGGGGACTCCGGGGGGCGGCCTGGCCTGCTCGGCGCCGACCTCGAACCCGCACCCGCCGGCGAAGGCTGGCGCGTGGTCCGGGTGCTGCCGCCGGAGACCTCGGCGCCCGCCGCCCGCAGCCCCCTGTCCGGCCCGGGCGTCGACGTGCGGGAGGGCGACGTGATCCTCGAGGTCGGCGGCCGTCCCGTCGACCCCGGCCACGGGCCGGCTCCGCTGCTGCTCTCCGGGGCGGACAAGCTGGTGGAGCTCACCGTGCGTTCCGGACCCGACCGCCCCGACGCGGGCACCGTGCGCCGGGTGGTCGTCAAGCCGCTCGCCTCCGAGGCGGCACTGCGCTACCAGGACTGGGTGGCGGGGCGCCGCGCGTTCGTCGCGGACCGGTCCGAGGGCAGGCTCGGGTACCTGCACGTCCCGGACATGGGGGCGCAGGGCTGGGCGCAGCTGCACCGCGACCTGAGTCGCGAGACCTCGCGCGACGGGCTGATCCTCGACGTGCGCGGCAACGGCGGCGGCCACACCTCGCAGCTCGTGATCGAGAAGCTGGCCCGCAAGGTGATCGGCTGGGACGTGCCGCGGCACCGCCAGGCCACCACCTACCCGGAGGACGCGCCGCGCGGCCCGGTCGTCGCGCTCGCCGACGAGCTCGCGGGCTCCGACGGCGACATCGTCACCGCCGCGATCAAGCGGCTCGGGATCGGCCCCGTCGTCGGCGTGCGCACGTGGGGCGGCGTGATCGGGATCGACAGCCGCTACCGCCTCGTCGACGGCACCGGCGTCACCCAGCCGCGCTACGCCACATGGCTCGACGACTCCGGGTGGGCCGTCGAGAACTACGGCGTGGACCCCGACGTCGAGGTCGTCATGCGCCCGCAGGACTGGGTGGCCGGCCGCGATCCGCAGCTGGAGCGGGCAGTGGACATCGCACTGGCCGCACTGGCGGAGCGCCCGGCCGTGCGCCCGCCGGACCCGGCCACCCGCCCGTCGCGGCTCCGGCCGGAGCTACCGCCGAGGCCCTGACCGACGAGGTACCGGTGGTCGAGTAGGGCCGGCGCCCCAGCGCCGGCCCGTATCGAGACCACCATCCCTGAGGTCCTCGGGCGGGTTCTGTCTCGATACGCGCCGGCCCGGGGGCCGGCGCTACTCGACCTGCGGGTAGCCGCTCGTCGGAACGAGCTGCGGGATCACCTCGGCCGCCAGGCGTTCCATCTGCTCCGCCTGATCCGCCACGGTCGTGAACAGGACGAGCTCGGCACCCGCGTCGATCGCCTCCTGCACCCCGCGCACGCAGTCGGCGGGAGTCCCAGCGACCGCGGCGGCCTCGATCGCCTCGATCCGGCTGCCGTAGATCGACGCCAGCACGTCGTTCACGATGCGCCGGGCGCGATCCGCGTCGTCGTCGACGTGGATGTAGATGCGCTTGGCGATGGGGAAGGCGTCCGGGCCGCTCTCGGCGACCAGCCGCCGGACCGTCCGGACCTGCTCGGCGAACCGCGCGGTCGACGCCGACCCTGCCCCGAAGAAGCCCGTACCGAGCCGGACCGCACGACGCAGGGCCGCATCGGCGCTGCCGCCCATCCAGATCGGCGGGTGCGGCTTCTGGAACGGCTTCGGCTGCATCCCGGCGTTCTCCAGCTGCCAGAACTCGCCCGGGAAGGTCACCCGGTCGTCCGTCCACAGTGCCTTCATCAGCGCGAGGCCCTCGGTGTACTGCGCGATGTACCGCTCGGGATCCACGCGGAAGGCGGCGAAGGCCCGCTTGCCCCCACTGCCGACACCGACGTCGAGCCTGCCTCCGCTGAGCTGGTCGAGCGAGGCCAGACTCTTGGCGAGGTGGACCGGGCTGTGCAGCGTGGTCACGAACACCGCACAGCCCACCCGCAGCCGCTCGGTGCACGCCGCGGCGTAGGTCATGGTCTCGAGCGCGGACAGCTGCGACGCCGACCCCAGCACCTGCTCCTGGGTCCAGCCGCTCTCGAAGCCGAGCTCCTCGGCGCGCCGGAGGAACCCGCGGAACGCCTCGAAGTCGAACTCACCGTCGGCGATGAACTGTGGGATCCCGATCCCGAACCTCATCGGCCGATCGTAGGGCCGATCATGCCGCCGTGGGCGACGGTTCGGCCGTCGCGGCGACCGGCCGGGGCACCAGCAGCGCCACCGCCACGAACACCCCGAGCGACACGACCGGGCAGATCAGCGTCGGCCAGCCGTCGAAGCCCGGGCCGAACAGGTCGTTGGGGATGTGGAGCAGGGTGTTCTCCACGCCGTAGAACGTCGGGGTCAGCGCGAAGAACACCAGTCGCAGCACCACGCCCACACCGATCGACGCCGCGGCCGCCGCCGTCGTGACGCGGGCCGGCCACCAGTGGCCGAGCACGAACGGCACCACGAGCCCGGCGAGCATGAGGTCGAACGCCAGGGTGAGCAGGATGCCGGTCTCCGGCACCCGCAGCGCGAAGAAGATCGCGATGCCCACCACGAGCGGCATCGTGAACCGCACGCGCCGCAGCAGCGGGTCGCGCCCGCCCGCCGGATCGGATTGCCGTTCCAGCCCGGCGATGTTGCGGACGGCCACGCACGCGGTGCCGAGGATGACGCCGTTGGCCGTGGAGCAGGAGGCGGCGACGATCGCGGACAGCACGAGGATCGTGAGGATCACCGGGGCGTAGTCGAGCACGGCGAACAGCACCGGGCCGTCGGGTGTGCCGCCGAGGATCGTGCCGCTCGACAGCGCCACGAGGGCGTACGGGATCCCGACGAGCGCCGTCCCCGCGGCGCCGACGAAGCACGCGCGGCGCGCCGTCTCGGGTGACCTGGCGGAGAAGATCCGCTGCATGAAGTCGATGGCGACGATGTCGCCGATGCCGAGCGCGACGAGCGTGGCCCAGTTGATCGGGGCGCCCTGGGCGGGGTCGGTGAGCTGGCCGAGGTCGAACGGCCCCATGCCGTCGGGGATCGTGATCCCGTAGCGCACGGCCACCCAGATCAGCAGGGCCGCCGAGCCGATCACCGTGATCACCATCTGGATGAACGCCGTGTAGGCGTCGCTGAACATGCCGCCGGTGATCGTGTACGCGAGCACGACGCCGACGATCAGCAGCACGCCGACCGCGTAGCTCGTGCCGAGGAAGCGCTCGAACAGGAACCCGCCCGCCACGAGGTTGCCGGCCAGCAGGATGCAGAAGCTGAAGATCATGAGGACGGACGCGACGAGCTCGATCCCGCGGCCGTACTTCAGCCGGTAGAAGTCGGGCAGGCTGAGCAGGCCCATCCGGTTCATCGGCTTCGCGAAGAAGATGCCGGTGAGCAGCAGGCAGAGGCCGAGCCCGAGCGGCAGCGACGCGCCCGCCCAGAACCCGAGGCTTGCCGACAGGTCCGTGTTGCCGAGGGTGGCGTTGGAGTCGACGGCCTGGCCCATGAGGCCCGCCGCGGACAGCGGAAGGGCGAGCGACCGGCCGGCGACGAGGAAGTTGGTGCTGTCGCCGTCGACCTTGCGGGCCACCGCGAGCCCGACGACGAGGACGACGAGGACGCTGATCGCGACACCGAGGATGATCATGGGGACTCCGTCAGGACGCGCGGCGGGGGAGGTGACCGGACCGGACCAAGCAGCCGAGCGTGTCGCAGATGACACGGGTGGCGATCAACGACGTGATCTCGGCGTTGTCGTAGGGCGGCGAGCACTCGACGACCTCGATCCCGGCGAGCGGGCGGGCGTCGGCGATGATCTGGATGAACTTGAGCACCTCGCGGGGCAGGAACCCGCCGGGCTCGGGCCAGCCGGTGCCGGGCACGAACGCGGCGTCGAGGCAGTCGACGTCGAAGGAGAGCCAGACGGCGTCGGCGCCGTCCCAGGCGACGTCGAGGGCGCGCTGCGCGGCTTCCTCGATGCCCATCTCGACGCAGTCGGTGACGGTCATGATCGTGGTGCCGCGTTCGCGGCCCACCTTCACCCCGGGCCGGGGTGCCTGCCAGCCGCCGATGCCGATCTGCACCAGGTTCTTCGCGGGGACGTTCGGGA
>Ga0209462_10000043_pt1 | contig 10858 bp, 5 predicted proteins | sample AgamicAsSfrz_FD_187163 | JGI IMG/M metagenome (GOLD analysis project Ga0209462, IMG submission 187163) | Agave microbial communities from Guanajuato, Mexico - As.Sf.rz (SPAdes) (version 2) | ecosystem: Host-associated > Plants > Phyllosphere > Phylloplane/Leaf | place: Guanajuato, Mexico... | reverse complement strand
CTATAGACTTTAAAACATTATCCCAAAGCGGTGGATAGACCTTAATATCAGTTGACGCTTATAGTCACCCCGGCTTGTACCGAAGTCTATAGTACCCCCAGGGGCCATCGTATAGTCTCTTTCCTTGTTCTCGCCAAGTGAGATCGCTTTCATTTCAATGAACTTTTTCCCCTATACCTATAGTACACCCTGAGATTTATGGTTCGGAGAGCATGAGTATGTGGGACTTCTTTCTTAGGTAACCCATAAAGGCCTGTGGAGCTAAGAAAGCAAAATAGACTTTCTGACTTTATGTCCTGTGGAGCGGAGGGCGGATCCTTAAGGTTTTGCTGATCCATTTCCTGGAAGTAATACGAACGTCGCTGGTCGCCCTTAAGGATACAGGAGTATAGTATATTGTATCGCCCTTTATATAGAAGTAACCCAAGCCGACGCAATATAGTTCCGGTTGACGGGGTTTGCGGTAAAAGTCAAATACTCCCGTCAAAGGTAGGTGTCAAACTTCGTCTATTATACCCGAGCTATATTGCCGTGGAGTATAGTAGGAAGGCCATTCAGTTTGTATTCATTCCCTAAACGACTGAACGAGCGGTACGTTTCACCCGGAGACGTCCTTAAGGACTAGTTCATACGGTTAGAATCATCGCCCGTCATAGATCATTACTCCTTTTTTTAACGGGGAAGCACATAGGCCTATTGACTCAAGCGTTCACTGACGGTCCTTCGTATTCTCTTATAGTCAACCCTTATGGGAGCTATACCCGACGGGTCCCGTAGTCTTATAGCTCCACGTCATAGTACCAAGACCGTCCAGGACATTCGACGTTGTTGGCAAGAAAACCCCCCGGCCCTAAATATTCGGACGATCAAAAAGAAGGAAAAGCGTCCCCTTGACAATAAGACGCTGGAGTATAGTAGGGTTGAATTCTTTTGAGATCGAAGAACCCCATGGATCAGCAAAGGCTTGGGTACGGAGATACAATACTATAAAGTCTTGTATTATATATATATATATATATAAATTCAGTATCAAATCTCGCCTTTGAATATATGCTTGGTCAGTTGCTTGAAATTGAAAGAGAGGGTAAGACAGTCGGGCATCAAGCCCATGAACTGCCCTGAAAGACAGCCAGAGGTGAGACCGAGAGGAGAGCTAATAATACTACCAACCAACAACTAGCAACTACAGGGCGAGGAAAGACTACTTGAAAGCGAAAGCGGGGAATGAATACTTTAAGTCGAATCGAGATCTAGCCCTTTGAGACAGGATACGATGAGTATTCCAAGGAAGTACTCACGATGGTTGGTTCGATGGATGCCGTTCATTCCGTGTAGTCAAGCAAGAAAACTCCGGAGCAAACAGGGGCCCAGAAGAACTACATGAAACAAGCTACTACGGAAGGCAGGCAGCCCAAACAGAGGAGCCGGAACCCTTAGTGGAGTATCGCTTCTCGTAGTGAACTTTCATAAGGCAGTTCAAACAGTAGCTGACAGTGAAAGAAAGAGATCGAATCGCATTTCTAGCTTAAAGTAGGACTGGAATAAGGCAAGGCTGTTACAACAGTAGCTTCTAGTGAAAGAGAAGAGAGAGAAGCGCTTATCGTAGGACTGGAATAAGGCTGTGTGCTTTCATGAGGCTGTTCCAACTGTTGCTTATCGTAGGACAGTTCCAACAGTAGCAGTAGCTTCAAGCCAGGGTGGGCATTCAGTTCAGCGCTTATCGTAGTGTACTTGTTATATGTGTGCTTATCCATATGAGTGGTTCAAAGCTGCATATTACGATTCACGTCTGTTTTCAGCTTTCCCTTGGCTTTCAGCTGCTTTCAGGCCCGGGCTTTCAGCTTCCATACCAGCTAACTACGGAAGCAGGAAGGAGCTGGGAATGACTATCAGAAGGGAGGAAGGGAGGCAAGCGCTGACCACCGATACTGGAGAAAGACTTGCTGTATTAAGCATATAGCTAGCGTTCGTTATGAGACAGGATCAAACAGTAGCTTATTCTCTGTGAAGGCAGGTTCCGTTCCCTCATGTTCTTGCCTCCCTGCTCTCGCTAGCCCAGTAGTGAATCAGCTATATGAGACGTATCGTTTGCCTTTCAAAGTGCCTGCCATTAAATCAACAATTTCACCCCTGCTATGCTACCCTACAGGTTGGTGCAGCTTTGCAGCCTTCTTTATAGAAAGCGGTTGCTTATTCTCTCTCCGTGTACTGTATCAGTGTCCTTTCTTTAGCTTCCAGTGAAAGCCGTAGTGGGCTAGTTGACTACAGAGGTGCAACCGGAGGAGCAAGCCAAGCGCAGGCCCTGTCTCTCTAAAGGCAGTGTCCTTTCAAAGTGCCCGCCATTCAGTACCGTCACAGTTTCATGTAGTTACGTCAGGACCACTTCTCTCATTCCGTGTAGTCAAGCAAGAACACTACTACGCAAACAGATGATGCTACTTAAAGGAAAGAAGAGAGATCTAGCCGATTGAACAACCAACCCCGCAAACGTCGCCTTAAAATATCATTCATATAGTCACATTACGTGTAGTCAAGCAAGAAAACTACTGAGCATTCTTTTAGGTCTAGTCTTCCACCGTCACCTACGCTTGCTGGCTTTTGTTTTCCGGTCTAGCATGGCTGTCGTCAGCTCGTGCCGTAAGGTCTTTGTTGGCTTAAGTCCCGCAACGAGCGCAACCCTCGTCTTTAGTTCCCACCGTTGAGTTTGGAACCCTCGCACAATGCCTGAGCGCAGAAGCCATAGCGCTTTCTAGCTTGCTCTTGTCCGATTGGAATACTTTAAGTCGAATATAGCATAGCAGCAATTTGAATCAAAAAGGAAAGAAGAGAGAGCCAAGCAGCGAGTAGGCCAGCATCTCAATCAAGGAAGAGAAGATCTTGCAGACGAAAGTCAGGAAGGAGTTAACCATCCAACTAGAAAGGCTGCCATGCCTAATACCTAGTAAGCTGTTAAGAATCCTACTCAAAAGAAAGTTAAAGTCAGCGTTAGTCGGCTACCTGTAGCTGTCAGTCAGATAAGGGTTTTGTTTGGGGTTCCTTCCTTCCGTGTCAGCCCTTCTATTTTCCTATCTTCACCCTTCCTACTCCAGCTAATGGAAAAATGCCTTTGAATGGTCGTAATCGTCGACAACCCAACCGACGAAAGGAAATCAGCAGCCGTCTGGTCTTAGGTATGCATCCTGACTCTACAATGGAAGTCCGATATATACCGGGAAGAGGTTTTCCGGGTCGGTCTCTCTCTCCGTTTTCTAGCAGGCCTTCCTTCGAAAGACTTCCTTCTTCGGGTTCGAGCTCAGAGCGGTAAGGATAGAAAGACAAGAGCTAGGGAAACTGGTTTAGCTTGAATCATCTCCTCTCCTTTATAGTCGAGCCGATCTAGATCTCCTTCGACGGGGTTTATTCTCCGTCATAGGCCCTTACCTATGTATGGTATGAATGACTTCCTTTTTCCCTTGCTAGACCGAGTCAGGAGTCAATCTCTAAACTAACTTCTATAGGCGATACAGGTTCTTAAGCCGAGAAGGAGCTGGGCAGATCTGCCACAAACAAACTTTATGTTTTTATTCCGGGAATGCGGATAGGCAGGCAAGGAGTCGGGACCTACGAAGAAAACGGAAGTGCGCGCGGGAGCACGTAAGCTTTCGAGCCGTAGTTTGCTGGGCAAAGAGAGATGAGTGGGGCGATTTAGTGTCTCTAGGGTAGGACAGGAAAAGCCCAATGTCCGCTTCGGCTCGGGCAGGAATAAATCAAACAAAATAGGAGGTTCTGAAAGAAAGAGTAGAGTCGTGGAAGCGTGGAAGCAAGCCTGGGGGTAGGAATATAGGTAACTTTACTTATTTATATAGTGCATTCCACTAATGAAAGTCAAGAAATAGAATGCATTAGGGCAGTATCCCCCCTGTTAGCAGAACAATCAACAAGAGAAAGAAGTCGAGTCTTGACTTAACCGAAAATCGCATTGGAGACCTAAAGCGAAGTGGGATCGGAACACACCGATGGGCCAAAGAAAGAACACAACCCATAGAGGAGAGCAACAGAGAGCAATAGGACCATGGGGATCGGAAGAAAAAAAGACATGCTAAAGAGAAAGAGAGCCACGCCGGCCCGAGGGGAAGAGATGTGGTTGAGTGTTCCCAGTGCTTGAGAGGAAAGAGGAAAGCCTTTCGTTCTCCAATTCGGAGAAGAAAGAAAAGAGGTAGGGCAGTGAAGGCAGTCTCGTGAATCAATTCATGAAGTAACGGTGTTGAAGTCCTAGAGAGGTCTGGTAGCCTTACAATCTTACATTAGACTCTCTACTTGTGAAAGTAAATAGACGAATCAAAGCCCGAGCGTGCCCTGTTCCTTTCCTTCGTTATCCGAGGAAGGCTGTTGTGGTAGAAGCATTAATGTAGCGCCCCTGGCCTAACCCAGGAGGGCTCCGACGGTGTGGTAGGCAATAGAACCCCTGTAGTTCGAGTTGGAAAGCAAGCAGGAAAGCGCAAGGAGTTCATAAGTTCTATGTCAATCTCTTCTATCTATGCTGCTTTACTCTTTTTCCTGAGTTGTAGTTACGAGTTTGAGTTGCTACCTTGATGAGGAAAAAATAGAAGCTCGTTCGTACTCCTGTTAAGCCTATGCTTCTGCTGAGGCTGATTCGTCTTTGCTTTACCACCGAGAAGGAGCTTTTGAACGATCTTTCTTCTGCCTATGCGCCAAAAACGTCGACTTGTGATGCTGCACTGGTCCATGTTTTTGGCAGGCCAGGCATCCCTTAGCATATTTGATGAAATCGGACAAGACAAGATGGTTGGCCAGTCATGGAAATGCCTTCTGATCAGCCAACGCATTGCTCCCGCCCTCATTTATCTTTAGGGGGATTTCTGAGGCACGCACGCCACGCTGGTCTTTGTAAAAAGATCTTGTTGTATAGGGGGATTTGAGCCTGACACTGCTCTTTAGTCTGACACTACTCGGCCTGAGCCTCTTGTGGGCAATGCTTCTCTTACCAATGAAGTGGATCTTTCCCATTAAGTGACAAGTAAGGAATGGAATCCCACTGGCTTCGGATGGAATGCTTCTTGGTGGAAGACTTCTATACTCAAAGCATTGAACTCAAGAAGTGGCAAGCGAGCTTTCATCGACCGTCGGCAAGCACACCTTTCGCTTGGATACCTCGGTCATCGTGGAGATCAAAGTGGTGAGCCCTTGACCTCACGGCTTACCCGGCTAGATCGCTGTCCGAAAGAAAAGAAGGAACCCCAGAATCGATTGAGAGAGTCCCAGATGCCGATGTTAGTTAGGACATTCTGAAAGGGATGTGTCAAAGCCCGTGGTGAAAGGGGCTCCGCACCAAGTCCGGGGTGAGAGTGATGCTTGCAAATGATCTTGCTCGAAGGGAAGATGAAAAGGGGCGCCTGGATAGCACCTTTTCAAATGTGTTCCGACCAGAGGGAGAAGAAGAAACTGGCTTTATCAATGGATAAGGGGATTGATGAGCCTTAGCAGCAACTCCGCCCATTAGCGAAGGGGTCTTTGATCCTTCCTCTCCTAAAGTCAAGCCCTTGAATCCTCTCACTATCTCTATACCCGACCCGAACTACGGGAATTATGAGCTGTGACCTTATCCAATCACGGAGAATTAAGCGTTTCAGACTCTCGTTCGAGGAGCGGAATAGGGCTTTTTTTCCCTTCGGGATCCACTCCAATTAGTCGATCACAAGTAGCTCTAACAATGTTCTAAAAAAGGAGAGGCACTTCGTTCCTCGAGCTGCCTTGGGGTTGGGTAAGCTGAACCGGATCTTGGGGTTTTTGCCTTCCGGTTCAGAATATCCTTCCTTGCTTGGTGAACCAATCCTTCCCTTCCGGTTAATCATATCGAGCTAAGCGAAAAAGGAGTGAGTTGGATAACTCCGCTCCCCCAGGCGGAGTCTTTCACGAGCTGGACTCGAACCAGCGCTTCCTGATGCATGAGACCAAGCGAACTACCAAACTTCCGATCGTGACTTTAAAGTAGAGTCAGTTAACAGGCCCGCTATTCAAGACCGAAGGGAAGCCACCTGATTGCTAGTTAGCTACGTCTTTGGAGCGACCTTCCTTTTCATACTCCAGTTTTCCATTCATATTCCACTATCTGAGTTGATAATTACATTTATCGTATCTCAATTCAAAGGCGAGATTTGATACTTACATTTGAATAACCTGTGGCTGGATTGAATCTTCTTATTTGAAAGGTGCGATGGAGGATGAAAGAGAGAGGGTAAGGCACGGAGGTCATATTCTGGTTGTGCCTAGCTGACAGGAGAGGAGGTGCCTAGAGGCTAGCTCACAGGGACCTAGCTGACAAGGCAGGCTCTTCAAGTCATTGTTAATTGGGGCGGCCGGCTTGCCTGCAGGTCTTACTGTTCCGAGTGGGGCTTGCAACGAGTACTGAGCCCTACGTGGAGTCGAATATTGCTTCTTAATTCCTATTGAAGTGAAAACATAGTAAAATCAACAGATTGCTTGGAAGCTTCGGAATCACTCTCGTCCTTTTCATTTTAATAAGTATCAAATAGAGCCCGTGATCCTGTTTGAAATTGAATTATCAACTCAAAATAATAATATATATAATACAAGACTTTACTAAATACTACCAATCTTTACGGTGAACACAGGTTTGAATCGGCTTTAGCAGGAGCGATAATGAGACCAGCGGGAAGTCAAAGTCAGGCAGGCAAACAATATAGTCCCGGCCAGGCCCAGGCAGTGAGCTGTAAGCGATGTCAGGGCCCACAGTAGAGAGGGAAGCTGTGACTGTAAGCTAAAAGTGTCCACTTGGTTCAGTCAAATCTAAGTCAGTATCAAGACGCTAAAAGATAAAAAAGATTCTTCACAAAGTCTTCCACCAGGGGATGCTGTCATCAGCGGCATCGGAATCGGATAAAGAGCGCTTCGTGATTTCGTGATTAGGTGGTTCACGCTCTATACGCCTGACGCAGTGTTTGGTTACCAGTCGTCTTCTTTGCTCCTTTCTGATAGCGGGAAGGTTGAGTCCACCTGAACTGAATTATACGGCTAGTTATAGAGAGATGAAGGACCACTTCGTAAGGGGGTAGTTCGACGGTCTTTTATCTCGCGACCGGTGAAAGTTGGTTGAATAATTCGATGAAAGAAGCACATTCACCAGCCTTTATACCAACCCTTGCGCTAAGAGGTTACCCTTTTGATTCAGCCTTACCTTAAGGAACTGAGACCTCTGTTGAGTGAGTCCTCTCTCACTACCTCGCGGTATAGTTACAGTCCAAACCAGAGGGGTGCCACCCTCTTACGGCATTTCCTTACCGAATCCCGGTCTAGTTGTCAAGACTACTGCCGTCTCGTACCTGAAGTGATTGGGCGAGTTCTGAGTACTAGGTAGTTTAGGCTACCCGCCTGAGAAGCGACCTCAGCGAAACCAGACTATCGCCCACTCAACAACAGGTGTTCAGTAGTCACTCTACGCAATTTCGACGTTCGATATCTGAGTTGAGTGAAGTGAGGCGCGCTGTTAAGCCGAACGAACGGAACCGAAGGCTATTTTATCAGTCTGGTCGGTATGCCTATCCGAGGGCATCATCCCGTACTCCAAGAAAGGGAGGGTGAGGCCCGTAGAGTGGTGGCATTCCGACAAGACCAGAGAGTAGAAAAGGAAGGCGAGTGATTCCTTGCTCCTTTCTCACGAAATGACTGAAAAGGGACCGTAGGTGGTCAATAACGTTAGCAGCGGATTTTCCGATTCCGACGTATATTTCGCCCTGTCTGCCAGCTTTTCTTTTCTCGAGTTGATCAAGATGAACCTTCTTCTGTGCTCTTCTCGCCGTCCCTTCCCTAGCCACCGGGGTGGGAATGCCTTACTCGCTACCATACCGGGAGAGAGAACGAGAAATAGAGCTCCTGGCCTATGACCGTCGAGATAGAACTCCAACTCGAACTCGTGAAGCAAAGCATATCCTTATCGTTCGTTCGGGAAACCCGAGACTTCACTAAAGAAGGGAGGAGCCTTCCAGCCTGACACTCCGTCAGCTTGAATTGAGCTATACTGATTCACTGGCCCATCTTCCCTACTGACGAGATCAAACAAACAAGTAAAAGGAAGAGAATACGCTGTCAAGTGATATCAAATGCGGAGAGCAACTCATTCTTTTCTCCACCAACCAAACCCTTAGCCGAGTCAAACCGTCGTAGGGAAGTATGGGAAAAAAAGAGACAGAATCACATCTGCTTGGCCGGTCGACACAGGCAGGGGCGCTGGGAAGGATACAGATGGGGTCCATTGAAAGCAAAGTCAAGACGAGAAGGGTTGAACGGGAAGAAGAAAAACTTGAAGAAGCAAGCCGTCGAGGGACCGAAACCCCGCCCTTGCTCTCTTGGCCAAAGGAAGTCATACCTTATGGGAATTCACCTTCGGGAACTGCATATAAACGCATAACCCGAAGGGGTCTGCTCCAATATGTCAACCCGGATCGCCGGTACCTTTCGCAATGACTATATATGGCCTTGTGAAAGGACAACTAAGACACTAAAAGTCGAACTCTGAATGGTGATCCCAAGCGAGCTCCAACTCCTGATGCAGACTGATCGGGAGTGCTTTTCGACGAAGCCTGGCTGAAAGCTGTATGGCCTATATGCATGCGCCAGTAATTTCACTGACATCTTCACAGAATGAATCCAGTAACTGCCCTTGCTCTCGGGAAAAGCAGCAGTAATTCCGGCTTGTACGTGAGGACGATTTACTACTACGACGTTGAAGGGTTAATAATGGTGGGAAAAAGAGTCGGACTATCGGGGACCAGTCCCAGGTGGTGGTTCAATTGGATGAATCTGCCAAGTCGACGGTCAACGTACGTAGCGTAGCAGACCGATCATCTGCCTCTTTCTCGTTCTCGCTCGGAAGCTGGCATCTCGCTTTTCTCCGTCCCCAAGTACTGGACCTTCTACATTGTTTATTTACTTGTCGAATCTCCACCAACCACCACTCCTTTCTTGCTTGTCCGGCTCTCTAAGAGTTGAGCGGGCGCTGGCCAGCAACTTCCGTGCCTGAGAATGGAAGAGGGCATAGATTCATTCTTCGTACCTGGTCCAGCCTCACAACCCTTCGCGGGTTGGTCAGACGGAATTGGACAAAGAAAAGAGAGTGCTCGACCGGAACAACGTCAAACCATAGAACACAGCTCCTTTCGGTCGAACCCGCCGGAAAGAAAGACGACCGTCACCTTTTTCGTAGATAGTCTCAGTGATATCCCCTGTAGTCTCCCCCGTTGACCTTCTTTTATATACCGAATCTTCAATGAGTGGAAAGGACTCCCAGACTTGCTCCGCAGTACGAGCCTCATACAGAGCCGCGCCCTTGTGATATGATAAGAAGAAAAGGCGCTTTCCAGCCCTCTTTTCTTTTCCGCACCAACCCTGATTGTCAAATCGGGTGTATAGCTCAGTTGGTAGAGCATTGGGCTTTTAACCTAATGGTCGCAGGTTCAAGTCCTGCTATACCCAAAAAAACCACTCGTCGTATTCGTGACGGATGCATAGGGGAGTTCAAAGAGCACTCTTTGGCCGTCGAGACTCGCCCCTTTCTCATCAACATCTCGACTTCGCTCGTTGTGTGAGGTCAGGAGTAGTTTCAGACTGGCTCGGTCATCGATAGGCCGGCCTTCTCCTTATTCATTGTACCGGGCGCGGAGCCCGCTACGCTCAGTCAAGTAACGAAAAAAAGAAAAATTACATGTCAGAAGCGACCGATGAGTGAGAGCGCTACGAAGAGCAAATGCTTTCTAAACACTTTTCACATAGGATGCTCTATTTTGGGGCTCGCTCGCTCTATGCCCAAAGCTTCAACTCAATCACTTGGACAGAGGGATTTGGCCTACCAACTGCAGGCTCTGGTGGGAGAACGGTATCCATTGCCTGCTGCCCCATCCCAATAATACGTGTTTATAAACCACCCGTGCACGCGTGGGCTCTCCATTTAGGTAGCTTCCCGGATCTCCCGCCAGGAGTGGTTCCGCCGAACGAAGTTTTAGTTGGTTTGTTTTCGTATGATGATTGCTCGCGAACCTTCACGGCTCGTTCCTTCGGAACCTGTGTGTCTTTACCAACTCGGTCCGCCCGGTGAGCGCTCACGACTAAGCGAGACTCGGATGCTGTCTCGAAGTACATTTTTCTTTTACCGATACGGCCCGCGACCTAAAAAATCTCGGCCCACTCGCCACGGTCCACTCGTTCACTCGCTGCTTCAAGTAAACCACTCGATGCTCTCTCGAAATCGATTAGTCTCGCTTAGTCGCAATAGACGAAGCTTTTTAGAGACTCCTTTCGCCTTTATGCATGCGGGATTTTCTTCTTTTATTCAATTGTTATGTGGTGCCAGATTTAGAGGCAAGGGTACATCAGATTTGACTATATGTATACATTCAGGAAGAGGAGGAACGAAGTCACTCGACAAAAGGAAAGGGAGAGGTACTTAATGAAAGGGGTAAATGGAACATTTTGCCGATATTAAAGCGCCATGGCCACAACTATTATATAAGGCAAGGCTTGGAAGCAAGCTACCATTGACATTTGACACCTGAACCATAGTCTCTGACCCTCAAAAGGGCTCGATTGAGACAGAGAGTAAAGGTGCGAATCGGCAGTTTAAAAGGCTTATTCCGAGACTGGTAGAAGAACTAGCAATAAATGCAGACTTCGCTCCGCACCTTTAGCTAAATATCCCCTCCAATATTCCTTTAATAGATACCTATGGTATCGGCTTGACCTTTCATGAGCGGGGACAGAATGAAACGACCATAATAAAGACGCTTACTGTCTACTCTTGATTCAACACATTTCCACTGTAGTGTTCGAGTGGATGTAGATGTCGCCT
>Ga0209462_10000042_pt1 | contig 11171 bp, 6 predicted proteins | sample AgamicAsSfrz_FD_187163 | JGI IMG/M metagenome (GOLD analysis project Ga0209462, IMG submission 187163) | Agave microbial communities from Guanajuato, Mexico - As.Sf.rz (SPAdes) (version 2) | ecosystem: Host-associated > Plants > Phyllosphere > Phylloplane/Leaf | place: Guanajuato, Mexico... | reverse complement strand
GGATCTTCAGAGCTGGACACCACGGTGGCATCGGACGGGTGGTGCGGCGGCGACGGAGGGCTCTCGCCGAAAGAGGTCTGTGGATCAGTGCAGCGAAAGCTTCAGCAGGATGATGACGACGCCGAGGGCGGCACTGATCGCGCCCCACCCGATCGCCCCGGCCGGCGACGTGCCCGCGCGGCGTGCGGCGAAGTGCCCCAAGCCGCCGAGGAGCAACGTGGCCACGACGAGTGCGGTGAGAACCCCGGCCCGCAGGTCGTCGGTGACGACCTCGACCACGACCAGTACGACGAGCGGGGTGTACGCCGCCTCGACCATGGGCCAGCCGTGCCGGAGCACGACCGCGATCCGGCCGAGCCGCGGCGGGCCGTCCACCGCCATGCCCAGCACGCGCGCGTACCGCTCGGCCACCCAGTAGACGAAGATCGTCACCAGAACGGTGATCACGACCTCGCCCAGCGAGCCGTGCAGGCTGGCGGCGGCCATTGCAGCGGCCCCCACGACGGTTCCGTGGATCGCGTGGGCGAGCTCGCGGTCGTCCGCCCACTCCCGGTGCTCCCAGCGCAGCAGGCGTGTCAGCCGCGCTGCGCGCCGGTGCTGGGACCGGGAGCGAGGCTCCGTCACACCGTCCCCGCGGCGCCGGCTCGTGTCATGGCTGGCACCGTCCCCGGCGTCGGCGTCCGTCACACCACCCGCACTGGGTGAGGTCCGCGAGCGCCGACCGGACGAGCGTTCTGGGGCCGGGACCGGCCTTCCAGGAGGTAGCCATGACCGAAGCCGCCATCGCCGACCACGGGATCGTCGGCGACCTGCAGACGTCTGCTCTGATCAGCACCGATGGCTCGGTCGACTGGTTCTGCTGCCCGCGCTTCGACTCCCCGAGCGTGTTCGGCGCCCTGCTCGACGACGAGAAGGGCGGGCACTTCCGGATGGCGCCCGAGGGGGAGGACCACGAGACGAAGCAGATGTACTACCCGGACTCCGCCGTGCTCGTGACCCGGTTCTTCACCGCGTCCGGGGTCGGCGAGGTGGTCGACTTCATGCCCGTGGTGGACGGGGCGGCGACGGCGCGGCACCGGATCGTGCGGATGCTGCGCTGCGTGCGCGGCCGGATGACGTTCGCGGTCGACATCGCGCCGCGTTTCGACTACGGCCGCCGAGCGCACCGGACCGATCTGACCGAGCACGGGGCGGTGTTCACGACCGACGCGCTCACGCTGACCCTGCATGCCGTGCGGGAGCCCGGCGACGCGCGGCTGGCGCAGGCCCGCGTCGCGGAGGGCGACCTCCACGCGACGGTGGCCATGGAGGCCGGCCAGGTACGCGGCGTCGTCCTGGAGGCGGCGGCCGACGGGCCGCCCCGCGAGATCCGGGCCGCCGAGATCCGCCGCCTGTTCGACGACACGGTGGAGTTCTGGCACCGCTGGCTCGCCCGGTCGACATACGCGGGGCGGTGGCGCGAGATCGTCGACCGGTCGGCGATCACGCTGAAGCTCATGACGTACGCCCCGTCGGGCGGCCTCGTGGCCGCGCCGACGGCGAGCCTGCCCGAGCAGATCGGCGGCGAGCGCAACTGGGACTACCGCTTCACCTGGGTCCGGGACGCGTCGTTCTCCGTCTACGCCCTGCTCGCGCTGGGGTTCGTCGAGGAGGCGGCCTCGTTCGGGGGTTGGTTGGGCGACCGGATCCGGGAGAAGGTCGGCGGCGAGGGCGGGCCGCTCAACATCATGTACCGGGTCGACGGGTCCGCCGATCTCAAGGAGGACGTGCTCGAGCACTGGTCGGGCTACCGCGGATCGCGGCCGGTGCACATCGGCAACGGGGCGGCGGAGCAGCTCCAGCTCGACATCTACGGCGAGGCGCTGGACAGCGTCTTCGCCGCCGACCGGGCCGGCCTGACCGTTCCGCACCGCGGCTGGCAGGCGGTGCGGGACGTCCTCGACTGGCTGGCGGCGAACTGGGACCAGCCGGAGGAGGGCATCTGGGAGACCCGTGGCGGCCGGCAGCCGTTCACGTACGGTCGGCTGATGAGCTGGGTGGCGCTCGACCGCGGCATCCGGCTCGCGGCGAGCCACGGCCGGCCGGCTCCGCTGCAGCGCTGGACGGCCGAGCGTGACCGGATCTACGAACAGGTGATGGCCCGGGGCTGGAGCACGCAGCGGCAGGCGTTCGTCCAGCACTACGACACGCAGGTGCTCGACGCCGCCCTCCTGCGGATGCCGAAGGTGGGATTCGTGGCGCCGAAGGATCCCATGTGGCTCTCGACCCTCGACGCGATGGGCGAGGAACTGGTGACCGACAGCCTCGTCTACCGCTACGACCCCGAGGCCTCGCCGGACGGGCTCCGTGGCTCGGAAGGAACGTTCTCGCTCTGCAGCTTCGCCTACGTCGACGCGCTCGCGAGGTCGGGGCGGGCGACCGAGGCGCGGCAGGCCTTCGAGAAGATGCTCACCTACGCCAACCACCTCGGCCTCTACTCGGAGGAGATCGCGCTCACGGGTGAGCAGATCGGCAACTTCCCGCAGGCCTTCACCCACCTGGCGCTCATCGACGCCGCGATCACGCTCGACGCCGCGTTGGACGACGCAGCGCTCGTCGGAGGCCGCCGGCGTTGAGCGGCGCGGTTGAGCGGCGCGGCGGTCAGGTCGGCGGACTGCGCAGCACCAGGATCGAGCGCGGGCCTGCGGTGACCGCCTCCCCGGCGGTGCGTTTGTCGCGGCCGGCGACGGTGACGGGGTCGAACGTGTCGATCTCCGCCTGCCAGGTCTGACCGGGCCGCGTCGGTGGCACGACGAACTCGAGGGGTTCCCACCAGCCGTTGACGAGGACGAGGAAGTCGTCGTCGACGAGCAGGGTGCCGTCGACGGCGTGGTCGGGTGCGTCGGTGCCGTCCAGGTAGATCGCCACGCTGCGGGCGTTCGGGTCCGCCCACTGCTCGCCGGTCAGGATCGTGCCGGCCGGCGTGTACCAGCGGAGGTTGCGCCAGTCCACGCCGGCGAGGAAGCGCCTGCGCCGGAACGCGGGGTGGGCACCCCGGAAGGCGATGAGTCGGCGGGTGAAGGCGAGTAGGTCCTCGTCGACGGCGTCCCAGTCGAACCAGGTCAGCGGGCCGTCCTGGCAGTACGCGTTGTTGTTGCCCCGCTGGGTGCGGCCGAGCTCGTCCCCGCCGAGCAGCAGGGGCACCCCGAACGACAGCAGCAGCGTGCTGAGCAGCGCGCGCTGCTGGCGAGCGCGCAGCGCCCGCACGTCGGGGTCGTCGGTGGGCCCCTCGGCACCGCAGTTCCACGACCGGTTGTCGTCGCTGCCGTCGCGGTTCTCCTCCCCGTTGGCCTCGTTGTGCTTGCGGTCGTAGGAGACCAGGTCGGCCAGGGTGAACCCGTCGTGCACCGTGATCAGGTTCACCGATGCCGTCGGCCGGTGGCCGCGGCCCCCGTACAGGTCCGACGACCCCGCGAACCGGGTGGCGAACTCGGCGATCGGCGTGCGGCCGCGCCAGAAGTCGCGCACCGAGTCGCGGTACCGGCCGTTCCACTCGCGCCACAGGGGCGGGAACCGGCCGATGTCGTAGCTGTCGGACTGGCCGACGTCCCACGGCTCCGCCACGAGCTTGGCCCGCGAGACGACCGGATCCTGGGCGACCAGGTCGAAGAAGGCGGAGAGGCGGTCGAAGCCGCCCTGCTCGCGGGCGAGGGTCGGGGCGAGGTCGAACCGGAAGCCGTCGACGTCCATCTCGGTGAGCCAGTAGCGCAACGAGTCCAGCACCATCTGCAGGGCGAAGGGGTCGGCCGCGTTCAGCGAGTTCCCGCAGCCGGTGGTGTCGAGGTAGCGGCGCGGGTCGGCGGGGTCGAGCCGGTAGTAGGCCGCGTTGTCGACGCCGCGGTGGCACAGCGTCGGGCCGAGGTGGTCGCCCTCGCCGGTGTGGTTGAACACGACGTCGAGCACGACCTCGAGGCCTGCGGCGTGGAGGGCGTCGACCATCGCGCGGAACTCCGCGACCTGGCCTCCCGGCTCGCCGGCGCGGACGGCGGCCGAGTAGCCGGCGTGCGGGGCGAAGTAGCCGATCGTGTTGTAGCCCCAGTAGTTCGTGAGGCCCCGTTCGGGCAGGAACGCCTCGGGGACGTGCTGGTGCACGGGCAGCAGCTCGACCGCGGTCACGCCGAGTGCGAGGAGGTGGGAGACGGCGGCGTCGTGGCCCAGCCCGGCGTACGTGCCGCGCAGCGCCTGCGGCACGTGCGGGTGCCTCGCCGTGAACCCCTTGACGTGCACCTCGTAGAACACGGTGTCGGCGTAGCGTCGCCGGGCCCGGTAGCGGTCGGGCGCCGCGGCCATCGGGCCGACCACGAGGCTGCGGGGAGCGTGCCCCGCCGAGTCGAGGGTGCTGGCCCGCTCGGGGTCGGCCGCGTCGTGCCCGAGGACCTCCGGACCGAACCGCACCTCACCGTCGATCGCGCGGGCGTACGGGTCGAGCAGCAGCTTCGCCGGGTTGTAGCGCAGCCCGCGGGCCGGGTCCCACGGCCCGGACACGCGGTAGCCGTACGCCTGTCCGGGCCCGACGCCCGGGACGAACCCGTACCACACGCCGGCGTCGTACTCGGGGAGCGCGACCCGGGTCTCGCGCCCCGCGTCGAACAGGCACAGGTCGACGGCCTCGCCGCGCGAGGCCAGTGCGAAGTTCGTGCCACCCTCGCGAGGAGTTGCTCCCAGCGGGAACGGCTCACCGGGACGCAGCCCCGCCGTCATCGCGCACCTTCCTCGTCGCGCAGGGAACGCAGTACGTCGCCGAGCGGCGGTACCGTGCCGTGCCGGCGCCGGATGATGTCGGCGACGAGGGCCGTCCAGCCCGTCTGGTGCATCGCGCCCAGCCCGGCCCCGTCGTCGCCGTGGAAGTACTCGGCGAACAGCAGGTTGTCCCGCCACCGCGGGTCGTTCTGCAGCCGCTCCACCCCGCCGAAGCACGGCCGCCGCCCGTCCCCGTTCCGGAGGAAGATCGACACGAGCCGCTCGTGCAGGTCGGCGGCCACCGCGTCGAGCGGTCGGCGCACCCCGGACCCGGTGGGGTATTCCACGGTGTAGTCGTCGCCGAAGAACCGGTGGTAGCGCAGCAGCGCGGACGCGACCAGGTAGTTGAGGGGGAACCACACCGGCCCCCGCCAGTTGGAGTTCCCGCCGAACATCGGCGTCGTCGACTCGGCGGGCTCGTAGTCGATCGTCGCCTGCATCCCGCCGGCGTCGAGCACGTACGGATGCTCCCGGTGGCGGGCCGAGAGAGCCCGCAGCCCGTACGGGGAGAGGAACTCGGCGGGGTCGAAGAGGGACGTGAACAGGCGCTCGAGCTGCTCGATGCCGACCACGCCGAGCAGCATCTGCTTGCGCCCGGGCTCCCCGCGCAGGAGCCCGAGTTTCGCGAGGTCCTCGCGGTCGCGCATGCCGTGCCGGTCGAGGAAGCCTGCGAAGTGCTTGCCGGCGGCCTCGACCCGGTCCAGGGCTTCTTCGTCGACGACGCCGGCGGCCAGCATCGGGATGATGCCGACCATCGACCGGGTCCGCACCGGCACCGTGGTGCCGTCAGGGAGCGCGAGCCGGTCGTGGAACAGGCCGTCGGCCTCGTCCCACAACCCCTGCGAGTCGATGGCGTCGCGGATCGCCGCGAAGTGCTCGAGGAACTTCAGCACGAGGTCGTCGGCCGGGCGCTGTCCCGCCCGTCGCAGGATCGTCGCCATCACACCCATCGCGAGCGCGTAGGTGGCCATCCAGCCCGTCGCGTCCGACTGTTCGAGGACCGCGCCGGGCGGCAGGTGGCTGCGGTCCAGCGGGCCGATGTTGTCCAGGCCGAGGAACCCGCCCTCGAACAGGTTGGAGCCGTCGGCGTCCTCGAGGTTCACCCACCAGGTGAAGTTCAGCAGGAGCTTGTCGAACACCCGGCTCAGGAACTCGATGTCGCGGCCGCCGTCGATGGCGAACACCTCGAGCGTCGCCCAGGCGTGCACCGGCGGGTTGACGTCGCCGAAGTCCCACTCGTAGGCCGGCAACGCCCCGTTCGGGTGCTGGAACCATTCGCGACACAGCAGCGTGAGCTGGTCCTTCGCGAACGCGGGGTCGACGTGGGCGAGCGCGACGCAGTGGAATGCGAGGTCCCACGCGGCGAACCACGGGTACTCCCACTTGTCGGGCATCGAGATGACATCGCAGGCGTTGAAGGTCCGCCAGCGGGTGTTGCGGCCGGCCTGCCGCGATGCCGCTGGCGGGGGTTGGCCCGGGTCGCCGTCCAGCCAGCGGGCGACGTCGTAGTGGTAGAGCTGCTTGCTCCACAGCAGCCCGGCGAACGCCTGGCGCAGCACCCGGCCCTCGTCCTCGCTCGCCGCGGCGGGGGTGAGCTCGGCGTAGAACTCGTCCGCCTCGGCGCGCCGCCGGTTGCGGACTTCCTCGAAGCCGTTGCCCAGGTCGGTGGGGCGCCCGGCCGGGTGCAGCCGCAGCCGCAGCTCGACGGTTCCGCCCGGCTCGACGGTCAGCCGGTACCATGCCGCGCACTTGCTGCCGATGCCCTCCGGGTTGACGGTCGCGGCTCCCGCCACGACGTGGTCGTTGATGCCGTCCTTGGGGTAGGGCCGTCCGGGTTGCCCGTAGAGCCGCTCGAGGTTGGTCTCGTTGTCGCAGAACAGCAGCGTGGGCTCGGTGCCGTCGGGCGCGGTGCCGGCGGCGAGCTCGAGCTCACCGAAGAAGGGGTGGGGGATCGTCACGGTGGCCGGGCCGGTCGCCGTCAGCGCGGGCGTCGCCGCGGTGGGATCCCAGGACCAGGTGTTGCGGAACCACACGGTGGGCAGCACGTGCACGACGTCGGCGTCGGGCCCGGCGTTGGTGACCTCGACGGTCATCAGCAGGTCGGTCGGGTCGGCCTTGGCGTAGTGCACCTCGACGACCCAGTACCGGTCCTCGTCGAACACGCCGGTGTCGAGCAGCTCGTACTCGGGGTCGGAGAGGCCGCGCCTGCCGTTCTCGGCGCGCAGGTCCTCGTAGGGGAAGGCGCGTTGCGGGTAGTGGTAGCGCCAGCGGTTCCACCCGTGGCTGGGGACGGCGTCGAGGTACCACCAGTACTCCTTGACGTCCTCGCCGTGGTTGCCCTCGCCGCCGGTCAGCCCGTAGGCGCGCTCCTTGAGGATGGGGTCGCGGCCGTTCCACAGCGCGAGCGCGAGGCACAGCCGCTGCTCGACGTCGGAGAACCCGGCGAGTCCGTCCTCGCCCCACCGGTATGCCTGCGAGCGGGCGCGGTCGTGGGAGAGGTAGCCCCAGGCCTCCCCGTCGGGGCTGTAGTCCTCGCGGACCGTGCCCCACTGGCGTTCGCTCAGGTACGGGCCCCACTGGTACCAGTCGCTCGGCCGCCGTTCGGCGCGTTCGAGACGTCCGGGGGACTGCATCCGCTCACGCTCGGCTCCCATCGCCGCCTCCGCTCCTGGTCGGTGCGGGGAGTGTCGGCGGGCGGTGGTCGCGGGTGCTTCACCCGGAGCAGGCGAAACGGCGTCCCACCCTCACCCCGTCCCGCCTCGTTCGGACTCCTCGGCCGGGCTCTCGGGCGCCTTCTCGACCCCGGCCTGGCGCCAACCCGCCCCGGTCATGGAGCGGAATGCCGCGACCGCCGCGTCGATCGTGGGGAAGAAGTGGGCCGGGTCGATCGTGCGGGTGAGCTCGTAGCGCTCGATCTTCTCCCGCACGGGGTCCTTCAGCTCGGCGAAGACCAGGTGCACGCCCTGTGCGTTGAGCGCGCCGTCGAGCTCGTGGAGCATGTCAGCGGCGGTCGTGTCGACGTCGGTGATCGGCTCGGCGGCGACGATCACCCACGTCGGCGGCGGATCCGACAGGGCCAGCGCGCTCACCTGTTCCCGGAAGGTGCGGGCGTTGGCGAAGAACAGCGGGGCGTCGAACCGGAACAGGACGCAGCGCGGGAGCCGTTCGGCGTGCGGGTAGCTGCGCACATCGTGGAATCCGGGCATGCCCGGGACGCGCCCGAGGACGGCCTGGTACGGCCACCAGGCGCGGCGGAAGACGTTCGCGATCGACAGCGCCACCGCCAGCGCGATGCCGGGGAGCACCCCGAGCAGCACGACCCCGAGGAACGCCGCGATCGACAGCGTGAACTCGGTGCGCCGGACCCGGAAGAGCCGGATCGTTCCGGGCACGTCGGCCAGCGAGAACGACGCGGCGATCACGACGGCGGCGAGCGTCGGCTGGGGCAGGTCGCGCAGCAGCCCCGGGACGAACACGAGGATCAGCGTGATCGCGGCGGCGCCGACCAGCCCGGTGACCTGGGTCTTCGCGCCGGCCTGCTCGGCCACGGCCGTACGGGATCCGCTGGTGCTGACGGGGAAGCCCTGGAACAGGCCGGCCGCGATGTTGGCCGCGCCGATGCCCGTCATCTCCCGGGGGCCGTCGACCGTGCGGCCGGCGCGGGCGGCGAACGCCGAGGACGTCGAGATCGTGTCGGCGAGCGACACCACCGCGATGCCCAGCGCCCCGGCCAGGAGCAACGGGAGGTCGGACAGCCCGATGTACGGGATCGTGAACGGCGGGAACCCCTGTGGCAGCGCGCCGACGGCGTCGACGCCGTGCGCGCCGAGGCCGAGAGCCGCGGTGGCGACGATCGACAGGACGACCACGACGAGGACCGCGGGCACCTTCGGTAGCGTCCGCTGCAGCGCCACGATCGCCACCAGCCCGAGCCCGCCGACCGCCAGCGCGGCGGGCACCGTGGCCCCCTCCGCGACCCCGCGCACGAATCCGGCGGCCTCGCCCACGAAGCCGGACGCGTCCACCGAGAAGCCGAACAGCTTCGGGAGCTGGCCGACGAGGATCGTCAACGCCAGCCCGTTCAGATAGCCGATCATCGTCGGCTTCGAGATGAGGTCGGCCACGAAGCCGAGCCCGCAGACGCCCGCGAGCACGGTGATCGCGCCCGCGAGGAGGGCGAGCGCCGACGCGAGCGCCACCGCGCGGGCGGGGTCGCCGTTCGCGGCGACCAGCGGCAGGATCGTGGCCGCGATCATCGGACCGAGCGAGGAGTCCGGGCCGAGCACCAGGATCCGGGACGGCCCGAAGATCGCATAGCCGACGAGGCAGAGGATCGAGGTGTAGAGGCCGGTGATCGCCGGCAGGCCGGCGAGCTCGGCGTACGCCATCCCCTGCGGGACGAGCAGGGCGGTGAGGACCAGCCCGGCCGTCACGTCCTTCGGGAGCCAGCGCGCCCGGTACGAGGTGAGCGCGGCGAGCCCCGGCGCCGCGGCGGAGAGCCGCTCGCCCCACGTGGCGGGTGCCGTCCCGTTCGCTGTCACGACACGGGAGTGTGCCCGGGTGCGCGCGTCATCGTGCGGGCGGCGAGCTTGCCGAGCTCCCACTCCCGTCGACGGCCGCGACCGCCACACCGGTCGCGGGGCCCCGGACCGTCTCGGGCAAAGGGGGGCACGGCATCGTTCGGAATGGGTGAACGGCGCGGACGGTCATTCGTGCACGGGCTGAGCCCAGACGATGTCCAGACCGTGCACCTGGAACCGGGCCATGATCCCGTGCAGGTGGGACTCGTCGATGATCTCGCCCCGGAAGACGAGCCCTGCGGGCACTTCTTCGACATCGAGGTCGGCGAATGCCTCGCGCTCCTGTTCCGGGAGGCGCCCGGCGACCCGGAACTCGTACACCTTCGAGCTCATCACGCCTCCGTTCCCGGGACTCGCACTGATCCTCGCGCCCACGCGGAGCCGGAGCATCGCCCGCACGGGATGACGCAGCGGGGATGGCGACGCCTCGTCCCGCGAGAACGAGGCGGTGTCATCCCGGCTCGCGTCACGATCGTCCGGTGACGGACGGGCGGGTCCGTCCCACAGGGGTGTGGCTCGGATGTGGGGCCCCGGTGACCGAGGCAGGGGGACCGATGATGGGTGTGGCCGCGTCCAAGTGGACGCCACCTGCGCTGCCGCGGGACCTCGTCCCGCGACCGGCGCTCCGCCGGGTGCTCGACGCGGGCGCCGACCAGGCCCTCACGCTGGTGTGCGCTCCGCCCGGGTTCGGCAAGTCCCTCCTGCTCGCCGAGTGGTTGAAGCGGTGCCCGGAGATCCCGGCGGCATGGGTGTCCCTCGACGAGGAGGACGAGGACCCGCGGCTGCTGTGGAACGTGGTGCTCGCGGCACTGCGCGAGTGCCCGGCCGTGCCCCCGTCGAGCGGGCTGCATCGGCTCGTCGCGTCGCGGACGTCCGTCGACCGCGACTTCGTCGAGGATCTGATCGCCGCTCTCGCGGCCCTGCAGCAGCCGCTCCGGCTGGTCCTCGACGACGTGCACCACCTCCGGGCCGGGCCGGTGCAGGAGGACCTCCGGATGCTCGTTCGCGGTCGCGTGCCGGGGGTGCACCTCGTCCTCGCGAGCCGGATGGACCCGGCGCTGCCGCTGGCCCGGCTCCGCCTCGACGGCGAGCTGTGTGAGCTGCGCGCCGACCAGCTGCGTTTCTCGACGCGGGAGACGGCGGTGCTGTTCGAGAAGGGCGGTGTGCGCCTCGACCGCCGGCATCGCGACGTCCTGCACGCGCGCACCGGCGGCTGGGTGGCCGGCCTGCGGTTGGCGGAGCGTTCGATGCGCGACCACCCGGATCCCGACGGGTTCATCGAAGCCTTCTCCGGCGACGAACGGTCCGTGTCGGACTACCTGGTCGGTGAGGTCCTCGCCGGGATCACCGACGCCCAACGGGAGGTGCTGCGGCGGACGAGCGTCGCCGACCCCGTGCCGGCGACGCTGGCGGTCGAGCTCTGCGACCGCGAGGACGCCGCCGACATCCTCGACGCGCTGTGCCGGGACCTCGGGCTCGTGACGGCCACCGGAGCGGGCCGGGGCGACTACCGCATCCAGGAGTTGCTCCGCTCCCACGTCCTCTGGGACCTGCGGCGCAGCGGGGAGCCGTGCGTGGCGGCGCTCCACCGGCGCGCCGCGCTCTGGTGGGATCGGCGGGGCTGCCCGGCGCAGGCGCTGCGGCACGCCGGCCAGGCGGGCGACCGAGCGCTGGTCACCGAGCTGCTGCGCCGCCGGGCCGGGGCGCTCGTGGCCCGCGGCGAGTTCGCCCCGCTGCGGGCTGCGTCGACGGCGCTCGGCGACGAACCGGGGGCATCTGCCTGGCGCGCAGCGTCGGCCGCATGTCTCGACC
>Ga0209462_10000041_pt1 | contig 11229 bp, 10 predicted proteins | sample AgamicAsSfrz_FD_187163 | JGI IMG/M metagenome (GOLD analysis project Ga0209462, IMG submission 187163) | Agave microbial communities from Guanajuato, Mexico - As.Sf.rz (SPAdes) (version 2) | ecosystem: Host-associated > Plants > Phyllosphere > Phylloplane/Leaf | place: Guanajuato, Mexico... | reverse complement strand
CGCCGCAGCAGGCATGCTGCTCGCCGCAGGAGTGATCGCGCTGCTCGCCGCCGGTCCTCTCTCGACACTGGCCCCGCTGGCCAGGGCGTGGGCCGAGCTGGGGGTGGCGATTGTGCTCGGTGGACCAGTAACACTGCTGGTCATGCGGCTGATAGGGGTGCGTGAGGTCGGTGTCGTCCTCAAGCGACTCGAACGGCTCGTCGACAGAGGGAACTCTCGGCGCGGCCCCCGGCGCTGACGTAGGCTCTGCCCCGGGCGAGGTGTGGTTCGCGAATGCCGGGGAGGGCGGAGCGGTGAGTGAGTTGGCGAGCCCACCTTCCGGTGCGGCCGCGCCCGGGGAGTCACCCGACGAAACAGCCGCTCCGGTGCACACCGCACCGCACGTCCCCGAACAGCAGAACTCGGACGGCCGCTCGAACGAGACCGCCACCGAGCAGCCAACGGTGCGCACCAACCCGGCCACCGACCTGCCCACCGCTCCCGCCGTGCCTCCGGTGCCGTCGGGCACCATCGCCGGCAGCCTGCTGGCCAGCCGCTACCGGCTGCGCACCCGCGTCGGCACCGATCCCGCGGCGTGCGCTGAGTTCTGGCGAGCCGAGGACACGATCCTGCGCCGTGACGTCGCCGTCACCGTGCTGCGGCGTCCGGCGCCGGGCGCGGTGCTCGACGACGACCTCACCGACGTCGCCCGTGCCGAGCAGATGGTGGTGCGGGCGCTGCGTTCCGGCAGCTTCGAGCACAACGGCGCCGCCCGGCTGCTCGACGTGCTCACGCCGGGCGGAGCAAGCGTGCCCGACGACGTGCTGGGTGCCGCCGTCACGGAGTGGGTCCCGGGCCGCAGCCTCGGCGAGGTGGTGGCCGACGGCATGATCAAGCCGCTCGCCGCGGCCCGCGCCGTCGCCCCGCTGGCCGCCGCGGCGGAGGCCGCACACCGGCACGGCCTCGTGCTCGGCTGCGACCACCCGCAGCGCGTCCGGATCACCCCGGACGGTCGCGCCCAGCTCTGCTTCGCGCTGCCCCGGTCCGACGTCACGCCCGCCGACGACGTCCGCGGCCTCGGCGCCGTGCTCTACACGCTGCTCACCAGCCACTGGCCGCTGTCGTCCGCCGATGCCGCCCGCGCGGGATTGGCCGCGGCCGAGCGCACCCAGGCCGGGGCGCTGCTGCCGCCGTCGGAGCTGCGACCGGGAGTGCCGGTGGAGCTCGACACGCTCATCCGCGGCACCCTCGGGCCCGACGGGGCACCGGGGCACGTCCACACCGCTGCGGCGGTCCACCGGCTGCTCACCGAGGTGGTGGCCGAGGACGACCGGATGGCGCTGTTCCCCCCGGCCCACGACGGCGTGCCGTCCTCACCGGAGGACGTCTGGCAGGACCGCGGCCGCACCGCCGGCCCGCCCGACCCGCAGCGCCGCCGCAAGATGACCATCGCGCTCACCGCGCTCGGCGCCGCGGTGCTCATGGTCCTCGGCTACCTGGGCGTCCAGCTCGGCGACATGTTCGTCGAGAGCGGTGGCCCGCCCATCGTCGTCGAGGGTGAGCCGGTGCAGCCCGATCAGGGGCAGCCGCAGGTCGCGCCGGCCCCGGCCGGGCCCACGGTCGGTGGCCTCGCCGTGGAGGTCTACGACCAGGGCGGCGATCCCGACAACGCCGATCGGGCCGCCCGGATCATCGATCGCGACCCGGCCACGGCCTGGAACACCTCCACCTACTACCAGCAGTTCCCGGCGTACCGGCCGGGCATCGGGATCATGGTGTCGTTCGCGTCCGCCGTGCAGCTGTCCGAGCTGACGATCGAGTCGCCGAGCCGCGGCACCGTGGTCGAGGTCCGCTCGGCCCCGTCCGCCGACGCACCGCTGTCGGAGACGGAGAAGATCACCGAGGTCACGCTGGGGAGCGGCCGCACGCCGGTGTCGCTGGACGGGAGCCAGCCCGTCGAGCACGTGCTGCTCTGGGTCACCAAGCTGTCGGGCGGAGACGGGGCGTACTCGAGCGAGATCAGCGAGGTCGAGTTCCGCCGCGCCGGAGCCTGACCCGCTACCCGCAGGTCGAGTAGCGGAGGCGCCCCGCGCGGGAGCGTGTCGAGACCGACCCGCAGACACCCCGGGGTCGTGGTCTCGATACGGGCCGGCGCTGGGGCGCCGGCCCTACTCGACCACCGGAGTGGTGGGGCGCCGGCCCTGCTCGACCACCGCAAGCGCTGGGATGTAGGCGTCCAGCAGCGCTGCGCCGTGCAGCATGGCCCGGCTCCGCCGGTCCTGCGCGGCGCGGCGTTCCGCCACCGCGGCGCGTAGCGCTTCCGGGCTGCCCGTGCCGCGCAGCCCTTCGAGCACCGGCTTGATCTGCTCGAACCCGTAGTGGCCCGCCCGCAGCATCGCGATGATCCGCGCGTCGCGGATCTCGACCGGGCCGTACACCCGGTACGCCGTGCCGCGCTCGCGGGTGGGAGTGAGCAGGCCCGCTGCGTCCCAGACGCGCAACGCGGACGTGCGCACCCGGAGCCGGGCCGCGAGCTCGCCGATCCGGAGCGCGGGCCCTGCCTCCGGTTCCGCGTCGCGGAACTGCTCCGCGAGAACGTCCAGGGCCGTGCCGGCCGAGTCGGTGGCGAGGCGCTGCTCGTGCAGGGCCGCGTGGCCCTCGTCGACCAGCCGCAGCGCCCGCTGCTGGTCGCCCGCGTTGACGGCGAGCATGATCGCGGTCGCCGGGCCGATGCCGAACCCGGGCACCAGCGCCCGGAACGTCCGCAGCGCGTCCAGGTGCTGCGGGCCGTACGTGCGGTAGCCGCTCTCCGTGCGGGGTGCGGTCGGCAGGATGCCCGCGGCCTCGTAGTTGCGCACCTGCTGCGTCGAGATTCCGGCCTCCCTGGCGAGGTCGACCGGGCGCAGTCGCTTCACGTCGCCATTCTGGTCGGCGACTTCCTCCGAACGCCCACGGGCGCCGACCCTTTCGACTTACCCTCCGATCGTGAGCGCGCCGAGCGATGCGGATCTGCTCGCCGCGCATCGGGCGGGCGACCGGCACGCGTTCGGTGAGCTGGTCGCCCGGTACCGGAACCGGATGTGGGGCATCGCCGTGCGCACCCTGCACCATCCCGAGGATGCCGCCGACGTCGTGCAGGAGGCGCTCGTGGCCGCTTACCGGCGGGCGGGCACCTACCGGGGCGAGGCGTCGGTCCGCACCTGGCTGCACCGCATCCTGGTCAACGCCTGCATCGACCGGCTCCGCAAGGAGCGTCGCCACGACACGGTGCCGTTCCCGGAGGTCGAGCCCCGCGAACGGCGGCCGGACGTGGCGATGGACGTGGTCACCCGGCTCTCCCTCGTGGAGGCGCTCGCCGAGCTGCCGGCGCACCAGCGGGTGGCGGTCGTGCTCGTGGACGTGCAGGGTTGGCCCGTCGACGAGGTCGCCGAGGTGCTGGACGTGCCGGTCGGCACCGTGAAGAGCCGATGCGCCCGCGGCCGGGTCCGGCTGGGTGCGCTGCTGGGGCACCTGCGGGAGGAGGAGCGATGACGGAGCCGAACGAGCGGGCAGCGCAGCCCGCCGACCTGCCCGCCGACCTGCTCGCCGACCTCGACGCGGGCCTGCTCGATCCCGCCCGTGCCGCCGAGGTCCGGGCCGCCGCGGCGCAGGACCCCGACGCCTCGGCCGTGCTCGCCGGGCTGGCCACCACCCGGGCCGAGCTGGGCGAGCTCGCCGATCCACCGGTTCCGGCGGAGTACGCCGCCCGGTGGGACGCCGCGCTGGCCGCGGAGGCGGCCGCACCGCTGCGGCTCGGCCACCGGCGACGCAGGGTTCGGCCGGCACTCGTGGCGGCCGCCGTGCTCGCCGCCGCCGCCGTCGCAGGACTGCTCTGGGCGCCGCGAGATGCCGCCCCGACGTCCCTCGACGGGGTGGATCTGGTGGCAGCGGGCCTCGCCGTCCGGGGCGACTTCGATGTCGGCGACCTGGCCGATCCGGCCCGGCGGGCCGGCTGCCTGCGCGCCGTCGCCCCACCCGGAGTGGCGCCGGACTCCCTGCTCCTCGGCGGCCGTGATGTCGTTCTCGGTGGCCGTGACGGGGTACTCCTGCTGTTGGCGGTGGGTGAGCGCGGCCACCTGCACATCGTCGTCGTCGCGCCCGGCTGCGGCCCGGAGGGCGGCACGCTGCTCGCAGCGCGGACCATCGGGGGGTGAGACCGCTCACGCGCCGGTCCGGCCCCCGCACGCCGTGGAATGCCCGTTCCTGGGAAGGTGTTGCACGGCCTGTACGCGACGAGGGAGGACGCAACCCGTGAGCAGCGATCGAGCGAGCACCGACGAGGTTCGCGAACTGATCATCGTCGGGTCGGGCCCGGCGGGCTACACCGCAGCGGTGTACGCCGCCCGCGCCCAGCTGCGCCCCCTCGTGTTCGAGGGCACGCAGTTCGGTGGCGCGCTCATGACCACGACCGAGGTCGAGAACTACCCCGGTTTCACCGACGGGATCATGGGCCCCGAGCTGATGGAGCAGATGCGCGGTCAGGCGCAGCGCTTCGGTGCCGAGCTCCGCGCGGAGGACGTCGAGGAGATCTCGCTCGAGGGCGAGGTCAAGTCGGTGGTGGCGAACGGCGTCACCTACCGTTCCCGGGCCGTCATCCTCGCGATGGGTGCTGCAGCCCGCTACCTGCACGTCCCCGGCGAGCAGAACCTGCTCGGCCGCGGGGTGAGCGCCTGTGCCACGTGCGACGGCTTCTTCTTCCGCGACAAGGACATCGCGGTGATCGGTGGCGGTGACTCGGCGATGGAGGAGGCCACCTTCCTCACGCGGTTCGCCCGGTCGGTCACGGTCGTGCACCGCCGCGAAGAGTTCCGCGCCTCGAAGATCATGCTCAAGCGGGCGCAGGACGACCCGAAGATGCGCTGGCGGACCAACGTCGAGGTCGTCGAGGTGCTCGGCGAGGGCAGCGTGTCCGGCCTGCGGTTGCGCGACACGCAGACCGGCGAGGAGTCGGTGCTCGACGTCAGCGGGATGTTCGTCGCGATCGGCCACGACCCCCGCAGCCAGCTCGTGAAGGACGTGCTGGCGACGGACGAGAACGGCTACCTGAGGGTCGAGTCGCCCAGCACCCGTACCGCGATCCCCGGCGTGTTCGCAGCCGGAGACCTCGTCGACCACGTCTACCGCCAGGCCGTCACCGCGGCCGGCTCCGGATGCGCCGCGGCCATCGACGCCGAGCGCTGGCTCGCCGAGGCCCCGGTGCCGAGCGAGCTGGTCGGCGGTGGCTACGGCGCCGCGTCCGAGCAGGTCGCGGCCGTCGCCGGCTGACCCAGCACGACGTCAAGGATCACTTCCAGGGAACGGAGAACCATGGCCAACACCGTCGAGGTCACCGACGCCTCGTTCGAGAGCGCCGTCCTCAAGAGCGACAAGCCCGTCGTGGTCGACTTCTGGGCCACCTGGTGCGGGCCGTGCAAGATGGTTGCGCCCGTGCTCGACGAGATCGCGGGGGAGAACAAGGACAAGGTCACCATCGCGAAGCTGGACATCGACGCCAACCCGGCCACGGCCCGCGACTACCAGGTGATGTCCATCCCCACGATGATCGTGTTCAAGGACGGCAAGCCCGTGAAGCAGATCGTCGGTGCCAAGCCCAAGGCCGCGCTGCTCTCCGACCTGGCCGACTACCTGGCCTGAAGCCCCTCGGGCTGGTGCCCCGCTCCCGTACACCGGGGGCGGGGCACCGGTTTTATCACGACACGAACACGGCCGGACACGGCCCGCTGTCCGCGCACCGGCGAGCGGCAGGGCAGAATGGTCTGCGGCCCGGATCGGGGGCGGGCGGTCCGAAGAACGGGAAGCCACGACAGCGAGCGAGGGGTGCATGCAGCTGCTGCGCCGAGGTGACAGCGGTCCGGGTGTCGTCGAGATCCGGTCCACGCTGCGACGGTTCGGCCTGCTGCCCGCGGCCGCCGCGGACGGGCACCGCGAGGACGTCTTCGACGCCGACGTGGAGCAGGCCGTCCGCGCGTTCCAGCAACAGCGGGGTCTCATCACCGACGGGATCGTCGGGCCGGCCACGTACCGCGCGCTGCGCGAGGCCGGCTGGCAGCTGGGCGACCGGATGCTCGCCCTCATGATCTCCGCCCCGATGAGCGGCGACGACGTCGTCGCGTTGCAGGAGCGCCTCCTCGAACTGGGCTACGACCCGGGCCGTCCTGGCGGCGTGTTCGACGAGCAGACCGAGGGCGCGCTGAGGAAGTTCCAGCGCGAGTACGGGCTCGTCCCTGACGGGCTGTGCGGCCCGGCCACGCTCCGGTCGCTGCGCCAGCTCGGCCGGAAGGTCACCGGTGGCCGCCCGCGGCTGCTGCGCGAGCAGGAGCTGCTCCGCCAGGCCGGGCCCCGGCTGCGGGGCAAGAGGATCGTGGTCGACCCCGGGCACGGCGGGCCCGACCGCGGTGTCGTCGCGGCCGGTGTGGCGGAAGCCGACATCGTCTGGGACATGGCCCGCCGGCTCGTCGGCCGGATGACGGCCACCGGCATGGACGCCATGCTGTCCCGGCAGGAGGACACCTGCCCCAGCGAGACGGAGCGGGCCGCGTTCGCCAACGGGGCGGACGCCGACCTCGTGCTGTCACTGCACACCGACGCCAACCGCAGCATGCACGCGCAAGGCCTTGCCACGTTCCACTTCGGCAACGGGTCGGGCGCCACGTCCACGGTGGGGGAGGCGCTCGCCGGTTTCATCCAGCGCGAGCTGCTGACCCGCACCGGCATGCAGGACTGCCGGACCCAGGCCCGCACCTGGGAACTGCTGCGGCTCACCCGGATGCCCACCGTCCGTGTGGAGATCGGCTACCTCACCCACCTCGGCGATCGGCGCCGCCTCCTCGACCCCGCGTTCCGCGACGTGGTCGCCGAAGGCATCCTCGTGGCCGTCAAGCGGCTGTATCTGCTCGGTCAGGACGACCAGCCGACCGGAACGTTCACTTTCTCGGATGTGCTCGCGCGCGAACTCGAGCGCGGCGGGGCCCAGGCGATCTGAGAGACGATCAACCCCGGGGTCGCGCCCACCGGGTTCGGTGGGTCCTGCCCGGCCCTCAGCGGGGCGTACAGAGCGCCCTGAGCGCGCCGCTGACGGCCGCTCCGGACCGGGTGGGTACCGAACGGACGGGCTCACTCGGGACGCCGCTGGCCTGCATCGGAATCGTGATGGTGCCGAGCAGCTGCTCCAGCGCGGCCTCCACGTCTTCCTTCCACGTCATGGCGGAGCGCAGCTCCATGCGCAAACGCGGGAAGCGGGGGTGCGGGCGGATGGTCTTGAAACCCACGCCACGGAGGAAGTCGGCGGGGATGAGGCAGCCGGGCTCGGCACCGGGCCGCTGCTCACCGAACACCTCGATGGCCTTCACCCCGCGGCGGGTCAGGTCGCGCACGACGGCCTGGGCGAGCATCCGGCCGAGGCCCTCACCCGAGAACTCGGGCAGGACCTGCATCGTGGTGAGCAGGACGGCGTCGGCGGACACGGGCCCGGTGGGCATCTCGGCCGCCCGCGGCACCGCCGACGGCGGCGCGTAGATCACGTAGCCGGCCGGCGCCCCGGCCATGTAGACGACGCGACCGCACGAGCCCCACTCGAGCAGCACCTCGGAGACCCACGCCTCCTTCTCCAGCTCCGTGGAGCCGAAGTCGGCCGCCTGCTTGCCGAGGTTCTCGGACAGCTCCCAGAAGACGCACCGCCTGCACCGCTTGGGCAGATCGTCCAGATTGTCCAGAGTGAGCGATGCCACGTGCCAGGACAAACCAACCTCCGGCGGCGAGGAGCCATCGCGAACACGGACATATACGGCGCCGCTCGCCGCGCCGACCCCGAGACCATAGATCGATCCAGCCCGGGACGACACCCCGCCTGCTGCGACCGGTGCTCCTACCACGACGATCGGTCGAAGGTTCCCCCATTCCGGGTATCGCGACGGGGAGTGGCCTTCCCGACGACCGGGGCCGAACCGGTGAACGCACCCCATAGACTCGGACAGCCCCGTCACAGAGGATCCGGGAGGTCCACCGTGCCGCATCCGGCCACGCCCCCATCGCCGTTCGACGCCGTGCCCGCGAACGCAGGGGCGGCAGCGGCGGCGGGCGCGCCGCGGCCAGGGCCCACGGAGCGGTTCGCCGCCCGCACCGCCGGCATGACCGCCTCGGAGATCCGTGCGCTGTTCGCCGTGGCAAGCCGGCCCGAGGTGGTCTCGCTCGCCGGCGGCATGCCGAACCTCGCCGCCCTTCCGCTCGACACGCTCGCGGCCGAGGTGGCCGACCTCGTCGCACGCGAGGGGCAGGTCGCCCTGCAGTACGGCTCCGCCCAGGGAGTGCCGACACTTCGCGAGCAGATCTGCGAGGTGATGGCGCTCGAGGGCGTCCGCGCCGACCCCGACGACGTCGTCGTCACCGTGGGTTCGCAGATGGCCCTCGACCTCGTCACGCGCATCTACTGCGATCCCGGCGACGTCGTGCTCGCCGAGGGCCCGTCCTACGTCGGCGCGCTCGGCAGCTTCGCCGCGTACCAGGCGCGCGTCGTGCACGTCGCGATGGACGAACACGGGCTCGTCCCCGACCTGCTGCGCGACGCGCTCCGATCACTCGCAGCCGAGGGGATCGCCCCGAAGTTCCTGTACACGATCCCGAACTTCCACAACCCCGCAGGCGTCACGCTCGCCGTCGAGCGGCGGGCCGAGGTGCTCGAGATCTGCGCGTCGTACAGCGTGGCGGTCGTCGAGGACAACCCGTACGGGCTCCTCGGGTTCAGCGGTCACACCTACCCGGCGCTGCGCTCCATGGACCGCGACGTGGTGTACCTCGGGTCGTTCTCGAAGACGTTCGCCTCCGGCCTGCGTGTCGGCTGGGCGCTCGTGCCGCCTGCGGTCCGCGACCGGCTCGTGCTCGCCGCGGAATCGGCTTCGCTGTGCCCGCCGAGCTTCACGCAGATGCTCGTGTCGCGCTACCTCGCGGCGCACGACTGGCGCGCCCAGATCAAGACCTACACCGAGGCCTACCGCGACCGGCGGGACGCCATGCTCGAAGCGCTTGCCACGCACATGCCCGAGGGTTGCACGTGGAACGTGCCCGACGGCGGCTTCTACGTCTGGCTCACCGTTCCAGAGGGCGTCGACACCAAGGCGATGCTGCCCCGCGCGGTCACGGCTCGCGTCGCGTACGCGTCCGGCACGGGCTTCTACGCCGACGGGTTCGGCAGCAGGCAGCTCCGGCTGTCCTACTGCTACCCGACGCCGGAGCGCATCACCGAGGGCGTGCGCCGGTTGGCGGGAGTGCTCGAGGCCGAGCTCGACGTCATGCGCACGTTCGGCAGCCCGGCGCGCCCGGCGCTCGGCGGGGGACCGCAGGCGCCCAGCCCGCACACCCCCTGATCACACCAGTGCCGCAGAATGCGGCGGTGATCGAACGAACGGTGGCTGTGCTGGCCGGTGGGCTCTCCCACGAACGCGAGGTCTCGCTGCGGTCCGGCAGGCGGCTCGCCACCGCGCTGCGCGCCGCCGGTGCCGACGTGCGCGAGTGGGACGTCGACGGCTCGCTCGTGACGCGGCTGCGCACCGATCCGCCCGACGCGGTCGCGATCGCACTGCACGGGGGAGAGGGCGAGAACGGTTCGGTTCAGGCTGTCCTCGAGCTGCTCGACGTCCCGTTCGTCGGTACGCCCGCGCAAGCGTGCCGACGGGCGTGGGACAAGCCGACGGCGAAGGCCGAGCTCGCCGGCGCCGGGCTCGAGACGCCGGACTGGGTGGCGCTGCCACACGCCACGTTCCGCGCGCTCGGCGCGCAGGCGGTTCTCGACGCGATGGTCGACCGGCTCGGCCTCCCGCTGATGGTCAAGCCCGACCAGGGCGGGTCCGCGCTCGGGGCCCAGGTCGTCACCGCGCGGTCCGAACTGCCCGCGGCGATGGTCAGCTGCCTCGCGTACTCGGACACCGTGCTGGCGGAGCGCTTCGTGCGCGGCACCGAGGTCGCAGTCACGGTCGTCGACGATGGCACCGAACTCCGCGCGCTGCCGGCGGTAGAGATCGATACCAGGGGTGGCGTCTACGACTACACCGCCCGCTACACACCCGGCACCGTCTCCTTCCACTGCCCCGCCCGGTTGGACGACGCCACCCTCGCCCGCCTCGAGGAGACGGCGCTCGCCGCGCATCGACTGCTCGGCCTCCGCGACGTATCCCGGACCGACGTGGTCGTCGATCCCGACGGCCGGATCCAGGTGCTCGAGGTGAACGTCTCGCCGGGGATCACCGAGACCTCCCTGTTGCCGCTGTCGGTCCGGGCCGCGGGCATGGAGCTGGGTGAGCTCTACTCGGCACTCGTCGAGCGGGCGATCGCCCGCACGCGTTTCACGTGAAACACGTGCTGCCCAGGACGCCCTGTTTCACGTGAAACGCCTCCGCCGGCGTTTCACGTGAAACAGGCGGCGACGGTCACCTCGCCCCGTCCCCGTTCGTCAACAGCACGTGGATGTCTACGACGCAGCCGCAAGCAGGCGAGCCGTTCGGCGGTTCAGCGATGAGCCAGTGCCGAGGACGGTGCTCCAACGCATCCTGTCGGCCGCGAGCCGCGCACCGTCGGGAGCAAACCTCCAGCCATGGCGCATCTACGTCGTGGACGGTCGCCCGCTGAGCGAGCTCAAGCAACGGACCGCCACGCGGGTGGGAGCCGGTGACTCGGGGGACGCGCGGGAGTACGAGATGTATCCGAGCAGCCTCACGCTGCCGTACCTCCAGCCCCGGTCCGCCGCCGCCCAGCGCTACGCCGCGCTCGGCATCGCGCGCGAGGACGGGCCGGCACGCGCGCAGGCTGGAACTGCTTCGGCGCGCGCACGGCGCTCGGGCGCCCATGGCGGAGACCGTAACCTCCATCGACCGCTAGCGACCGCACGCCCGCCAGGCAGCGAAGGCGCCCGGCGCCGGAACGCGCCGAGCCTCTTCCGTCAGAGCGCAGAGGCCGGAGCTCGACACAGGCGTCGCCTAGCCGTACCGAGTCGGAGGCTGTTGTCGGTCATTGCGGCGAGTCGGGTGATCGAGCGCCGGCCCGCCGGGGGCGAGCGGGCGCGTCGAGTGCTGTTCCGAAGCGTTCGCCGATGAGCCGACGAGCGTGAGTAGTCGTGGAGGCGTTGCGGTGCGCTGCGAGGACTAGGGCAGCTGTTTCACGTGAAACAGCGGCCCTAGGTGGCTGGTGTCGAACGGTGTGTTCGGGAGTCTGACCCACTCGGCT
>Ga0209462_10000040_pt1 | contig 11411 bp, 12 predicted proteins | sample AgamicAsSfrz_FD_187163 | JGI IMG/M metagenome (GOLD analysis project Ga0209462, IMG submission 187163) | Agave microbial communities from Guanajuato, Mexico - As.Sf.rz (SPAdes) (version 2) | ecosystem: Host-associated > Plants > Phyllosphere > Phylloplane/Leaf | place: Guanajuato, Mexico... | reverse complement strand
GCGCGCGACGTCTAGCGCCACATTGCCGGCACCGACCACGACGGCGCCGGGATGGTCGAGCAGGGGCTGCAGCTTCGTGTGGTCGGGGTGGCCGCAGTACCAGCTGACGAACGCGCCCGAACCCAGCGAACCGGCCAGCTCCTCGCCGGGGACGCCGAGTGCCCGGTCGACCGAGCTGCCGGTGGCGTGGACGATCGCGTGGAAGTGCTGCCGCAGCACGTCGAGCGGCACCCCGCCGTCGCCGATGTGGACGCCACCCAGGAACTCGATCCGGGCGGGGTCGAACGGCTTCTGCAACACGCGGATGACGCTCTTCATCTTCACGTGGTCGGGCGCCACGCCGTAGCGGACGAGGCCGTACGGCGCCGGCAGGCGATCCAGCACGTCGACGCCGACCGGCACGCCGGCGGCCAGCAGCGCGGCGGCGGCGTACAGCCCGGACGGGCCCGCTCCGATCACCGCGACCCGGGCCTGTCGCTGCTGCATGTGGTTCATCTCCTGTGGTGGTGGAGGAGTGTCAGTCCGGGGAAGGACCGAGCGGCGCGAACCGCGGCGGGCGCCGCTCGACGAAGGAGGCAACCCCCTCTCGCAGGTCGGCCGACCCGATGAAGCGGTCGACGAGCCGGTAGGAGGCCTGCAGCGCCTCGTCGAACGTGGAGTCCTGCGCGTCGAGGACCTGGCTCGCGATCACGGCCATCGCCCGCGGGCTGCAGTGCAGCGCGAGGTCGCGCGCGTACGCCTGCGCGGATTCGAGCACCTCGGCCCGCGGGACGACACGGCTCACGACGCCGAGCTCGTGCGCCTCGGCGGCGTCGAAGGTGCGGCCCGAGAGCAGCAGGTCGAGTGCGCGTTCCTGCCCGACGAGGCGCGTGAGCGTCCACGCGATGCCGTACTCGGCGACGAGCCCGCGGCGGGCGAACGCCGTGGAGAACCGCGCCGTGTCGGCGGCGAACCGGACGTGGCAGAACAGGGCCTGCACCAGGCCGACGCCGGCGCATGCACCGTTGATGGCCGCGATGAGCGGCTTCGGGAACCGGCGCGGGACGTCGACCGGGTAGTGCGGCAGCCGGGCGTCTGCCTCCCCCAGCCCGCCGAGCCGGGAGATGTCGGCGCCGGGGCAGAACGTGCTGCCCGCCCCCGTGACGACCACCGCGCGCACCGTCTCGTCGGCCGCCGCGTCGGTGAGCCGCCCGTAGTAGGCCTCGTACATGTCATCGGCCCAGCCGTTGCGCCGCTCCGGGCGGTTGAAGGTGAGTGTGAGGACGCCGTCGTCGTCGCGGTGGGCGAGCACGGCGTCCTGCTCGCCGTCGGCGCCCACCTCCTCGGTCACACCCCGACCCTAGTGCCCACTAGTGCCCCGCGAGCGCCGCACGGGCCGCGAACGTGCGCCGGAAGTCGGCCGGGGACACGCCCACCACCTTGCGGAAGTGGTGGCGCAGCAGCGCCCCGCTGCCGAATCCGCACCGCTGGGCGATCTCGTCGATGCCCATGTCCGTGTCCTCCAGCAGCCGCTGGGCGCGCAGCACCCGCTGCAGCGTGAGCCACTTGTGCGGCGTGGTGCCGGTCTCGGCGACGAACCGCCGGGCGAAGCTGCGGTCGGACATCCGCGCCCGGCGCGCGAGATCGGACACCGAGTGCTCGACGTCCAGGTGCTCCAGCACCCAGTCCAGCACCGGGGCGAGCCCTTCGGACCGGCACACGGGGACAGGCATCTCGACGTACTGGCGCTGCCCGCCGTCGCGCTGCGGGGGCACGACCATCCGCCGGGCGATCACGTTGACCGCCGCGCTGCCCAGCTCGCGGCGCACCAGGTGCAGGCACGCGTCGATGCCGGCGGCCGTACCCGCGCTCGTGACCAGGTTGCCGTCGTCGACGAACAGCACGTCCGGATCGAGCTTGGCGCGAGGGTAGCGCTCGTGCAGCTCGTCGGCGTTGTGCCAGTGAGTGGTGCACGGCCGATCGTCGAGCAGGCCCGCCGCGCCGAGTACGAACGCACCCGAGCACACGCTGAGCAGCGTGCTGCCCGCCGACGCAGCTTCGCGAACGGCGTCGAGCACCTCGTCGGAGAACTCCCGGGCCCTCGTGGCCGAGATCGCCACGAGGTCGGCTCCGCGTAACCCGTCGAGTCCGTGGGACGGCACCATGTCGACGCCGACCGACGTGCGGATGGGTCGACCCGCTACTTCGCCGCACACCCTCAGCTCGATCGGCGGCACCCCGTCCTCGGTGCGGTCGATGCCGAAGACCTCGCAGATCGTGCCGAACTCGAACGGCGCGACCGGCGGGATCACGAGCGCAGCAACGGTGGAGAGCATGCCGCCGAGTGTAGTGGCAGGATCTTTTCTTCGGTAGTCAGTTCTGCCACTAGTGGCAGGAAGTCTCCGGGCGGAAAATTACTGCCATGACCACCGCGATCGTCCTCCTCCTCTTCGTCGCCACCCTCGTCGCGCTGTCGATCGTGCGTCCGGGCGAGCCCGTCGAGTTCCCCGGCGCCTCCCGAGACCGGGACCAGGAACGGCATTCCACCGACTTACGCGCCATCGCCGCTCACTCCACGTGGAAGGCCGCGAGCCGGGCGGCCTCGGACTCCACCTCTCGCGCCGCGTGGCGCTCCAGCGGCTGGAAGGGCTCGCACCGCACCTCCCCGTCGGTGTAGCGCCAGGTGCCGGCGACCTGTCCGTCGACGAGGAACGTGGGCACCGACTGCGGGATGTTCCGCGCGAACACCCGCGGCCGGTACTCCTCGGGCAGGATCTGCGCGCGCCGGGCGTGCACGAGCAGGTTGGCGTCCCACTGCCCGAGGAACCGAACGGGCGCGGGCGTGTCTGCGGGCGGCAGCGGCGCATCTGGCACGTCCACCAGCTCACCGCCCGTCTCGGTGCGGAACCGGCACAGCTGCATCCGGGCGAGCACGGCACGTGTGGCGGTGATGTTCCACCCGCAGAACGAGGCGATGTCGGCGGGCGCAGCAGGCCCGAACCCACGCAGGTAGCGGGCGACGAGGAACTCCGCGGACCGCTCCTCGGTCGGAGCGGGCTCTGGGACGGTGACGGCCTGCTCGGCCAACCCGTACACGTGGGCCCGAGGGGTGTCCCACGTGCCGGCCGGGGGCACGCGCACCAGGTCGACCCACAGCTGGACGCCCGGCCAGACCACTCGCGGGTACCCGGCGGCGGCCAGCTGCTTCTGGATCTCGGCCTGCTTCAGCGGCCCGTCGACGAGGTAGCCGCGCACGGCGGTGGCGACTGCGGCCATGTCGACATCGCTCTTGTGCGCCCGGCGCCACCACTCCCGCCGCGCCTGCCGCACCGCCGCCGTGAACGGCCAGTAGTCGGCGGGCGAGACCATGTGGATCGTGCAGCGCATCGCCCAGGCCTGCACGACCCGGCCGGCGAGCAGCGCCTCGGTGAGCGCGTGGCGGCGAAACCCCGCCAGCCGGGACCACAGGCCGATGTAGCCCGACGGCGCGTACTGCGTCTGCAGGCCGGCCACCTGCTCGACGGCCTGCTCGGGGCTCAGCTCGGCGCGCTCCAGGAGCAGCTGGCGAGCCAGCACGGCCCGGTTGAGCTCCAGGGGAGACAGCACGCTTTCGGCCATGCCGGCAGTCTGCCGGTCGGCACCGACAACCCGATCAGCGGCGTTCGGCGAGCAAGCGGTCGACCAGCTCTCCTGCGTGACCGGCCGGACCGTCCGCCTCGGCGGTGAGCGCGAGGTTCGCGGCCATCCGGTCCGGGTGGACCCCGAGCCCGTCCAGGGACGCCCGCAGCCGGGCAGCCGCGCCCCCCGTGGCCCGCAGCAGCTCGCTGAGCGTCTGCCACTCGGCGTGCCACGGCCCGGCGGCGCGCTGGTGCTCGTGGTCGGCCGCCGCGAGCAGCACGGCCGCGAGGCCGGGCGCCCTGCGCGCGGCCGCACGCGCGGTGACGGCCGCGATCGGGTTGCGCTTGTGCGGCATCGACGACGAGTCGCCCGGTGCCGCCTCCGACACCTCGCCCAGCTCCGTGCCGGCGAGCAGCACCACGTCGGTTGCCGGCTTGGCGCAGGCACCCGCGGCCACGGCCAACGCCCCGGCGAGCTCCCCGATCCGGGTCCGCTCCGTGTGCCACGGCGCCGCGTCGGCGAGCCGCAGGGCGCGGGCCAGGGACGCGGCCACCGCCGGCCCGCGCGGGTGCAACGCGGCCAGCGTTCCCGCCGCCCCGCCGAACTGCACGGGCAGTGCGCCGACCACCTCGGCCAGCCGGACCCGAGCCCGGTCCAGGCCCGCGCACCACCCGGCCGCGACCAGCCCGAACGTCGTCGGCAGCGCCTGCTGCCCGAGCGTGCGGGCGATCATCGGCGTGTCGCGGTGCCTCCGCGCGAGGCCGGCCGCCGCGTCGGCGGCACCACGCAGGTCGTCGAGCACGACCTCGCCCGCCCAGCCGACGAGCAGCACCGCCGCCGTGTCCATCACGTCCTGGCTCGTGGCACCAGGGTGCACGGAACGCCCGGCCTCCCCCGCCGCCGAGCGGAGCATCCGCACCAGCGGGATCACCGGGTTGCCACCCTCGACCGCGGCCCGGCCCAGCACCGCCGGGTCGATCTGGAGCGCCGCCGCGGCCGCCTCGATCCGCTCCGCGTCCTCGGCGGGCACGATCCCGTGCTCGGCCGCGGCCCGCGACAGCGCCACCTCGACCGCGACGAGGGCGGGCCACCACGAGGCGTCGTCGAGCCGGGCGGCCGCCCGATCGGCCCCGAACAGCGGGTCGAACAGCGCACTCGTCATGAGGCGGAACCGTACGTCCCCGTGATCGCGGCGGCGCGCCCGGACGCCACTGGCCGTTTCGTGCAAGACCGGCGGCCGATCCCGGCCTAGCCTCCCGATCGTGCATCCGAGGGCTGAGGAGCGGGGATGGCCAGGGTAATCATGCAGGCGGTCGTGTCGGTGGACGGCTACATCGCCTATCCCGACGACTCGGTCGGGCCGCTGTTCGACTGGTACTTCAACGGTGACACCGAGCTGATCGCCGAGGCGAGCGGCTGGACGTTCCGCGTCTCGCTGACCTCCGCCGAGTACGTCCAGCCCATCTGGGACGCCATCAAGGTCACCGTGATCGGCCGCCACCTGTTCGACACCACCAACGGCTGGGACGGCAAGCCGGCCGCGGGAGACGAGCTGGTCGTCGTCACCCACCGCCCGCTACCGGAGGAGTGGCTCGCCGCCCACCCGGACGCACCGTTCCACACCGCCGGCTCGGTCGAGGAGGGCATCGCGCTCGCCAAGAAGCTCGCTGGCGACGGCCTCGTCGACGTGACCGCAGGCGACATCGGCGGCCAGGCGTTCTCGGCGGGGCTGGTGGACGAGGTCGCGATGGACGTCGTCCCGGTGGTCCTGGGGGAAGGGGTGCGCTTCTTCGGCAGCCACGCCGGCACCGTGCTCCTCGAGGATCCCGACCGAGTGGTGCAGGGCGACCGCGTGCTGCACCTGCACTACACCGTCAGGCGCTGACCACCGGGACGGCCGAGGTGCCCGGTCTCGACGTATGGCGAGGTCGTGCGGGCCCTGGCCGGACCGCCCGCTACAGCCGTGTCGGGGCGAACGCCGCGCGTTCGAGCGGGACGTCCGCCGGCAACGGACCGCCCGTCACCACAGCCGCCGCGAACGCCGCGAGCGCAGGCGCCGTCTCGATGCCCGAACCGCCCTGACCGGCGCAGAACCAGAACCCGGGATGCTCCGGCCACGCCCCGATCACCGGCAGCCGGTCGGGCACGAACGACCGGAGCCCCGCCCACGCCGTGCGCACCGAGCGCAAGCCGAGCCCGGTGACCTCCTCGGCCCGCTCCAGGGCCACGGCGATGTCCAGCTCGTCGGGGCGCACGTCGTGCGGCGTCACGGGAGTCTCGTCGGCGGGGCTGACCAGGAGCCCGTCGCCCTCCTGCTTGAAGTAGAAGCTCTCGGGTACGCCGACGACCATCGGCAGCCTGGTCCCGTCCGGCCCGCGCAGCCGGGCCGGATCGGGCACCCGGACCAGCGCGATCGTGCGCCGGTACGGCGTGATCCCGATGCGCGGGACCCCCGCCCGCACCGCGACGGCATCGGCCCACGCACCCGCGGCGTCCACGACCTCGGCCGCACCGATCACGTTCCCGTCCGGGCCGGCCTGCACCTGCCATCCGGAACCGCTTCTCCGCACGCCGGTGACCGGGGCACCGGTCCGGACCTTCCCGCCGCGCCGCAGCAGCCCTCGGATGTAGGCCTGGTGCAGCCCCTCGGCGTCGATGTCGGCCGCGCCCTCCACCACCGCGGCGGCGCGCACCGTGCCCGGCCGCAGCACCGGGCACAGGCGATACGCCTCGGCCGGGTCGATCGCCACCGGGGCCCCCGGCTCAGCGGCCTGCTCGGCGAGGTCCGCGGCAAGCTCCGTCTCACCGTCGGCATCGAACGCGACGTGCAGCAGCGCCCGCGGCGTGAGCAGCGGCGGCGCGTCCAGCTCTGCCTCGACAGCGGCGAACCGCGGGCCGCTCGCCGCGACCAGCGCGCGCAGCGGCGCCGAGCCGTGTCCCGGGACGTAGGTCGCCGCGGAGCGGGCCGTCGAGTGCCGGGCGAGCGCGGTCTCCGTCTCCACCAGGAGGACCGAGCGGGTGGCGGCCAGCTCGTACGCGATCGAGGCACCCGCGATGCCGCCGCCGACCACGACGATGTCGAAGTTCGTCACGCCCGCCGACGCTAGCCGGGAAATCCCGTGGCGCGCCCATCTCGGCAGGCCTATCGTCCTCGTCATGCGCCTGTAGCGACGGCCGCACCACCGCGGCAAGCACGGCCAGGGCCTCTCGCCCGGCCGCACCCGTCCCAGCCAACCGCCGGCCCTGGATCAGATCCGGGCGCCGTCTCGGCTCTGCTGCGCCGGCCCGTCACCCTGCAGGAGGCACCCCATGCCAGACCCGTTGCTCTCGTCCCTGCTCGCCGCCGTCGACGACGCGCAGGACGAACCGAACACCGCCGACGCCGCTCCGGCGTCGGCCAACCGAGCGGCCCGTCGCGGCCGCGCGGGCAAGAACACCCCGAGTGGAGCCGTCCACGCCGGTTCCTCGGGGCGCGCCCGCGCAGCGCAGGGCCGCCGGATCAACCCGGTGCGGCGCACTGGTTGATCCACAACCGGTACCGCCGGTCCCGCGTCCACGGGACCGGCGGTACCGCGCGGGAGGGGCGAGGAGCACGAGCGCTGCATGGTGAGCACGCTCCTACTCGATGCGGCGGGAGAGGAACTCACGGGCGCCGCGCAGCTTGGTGCGTAAACGCTGCTGGGTGATGGTGCACTCGAGCCGTACGTCCATCGGGCCGGGCAGGTTGGCGTCGGCTCGCCGGCCGGAGAGCAACGCGGCAGCGTCGAGACCGTCCCGGCGAGCGATCAGCGTCCCCAGTTCGTGGCGGCTCACCGCGTCGGTTCCGGCGAGGTGGTGGATGCCGGCGTGGTCGGATGCTGCGAGTTCCAGAAGTGCTGCAGCCAGGTCGGCGACGTGGACGGGGCAGCGTACGTCGTCGGTGAAGAGCAGATCCGTGGTCTGGCCGGCGGCCAGGGCGTGTACTCGGCGCTCGTGGACGGAGTCGCAATCGCCGATGATCAGGGAGGTACGGGCGATCACCGCGTTCGGGCTGATGGCCGTGATCGCGGTCTCGGCCGCGGCCTTGGCAGCGCCGTAGGGAGTGGTCGGGTCAGGTCTCGACGACTCGTCGTAGCGGATCGCAGCACCGGAGAACACGGCGTCGCTGGAGACGTGCACGAGTCGCGCAGCCACCGAAGCTGCAGCGACCGCCACGTGCACAGCACCGTCAGCGGTGCTCGCCCAATCGGCCTTCCGATAGGCGGTGTTGATCACCCATTTCGGCCTTGTCGCGGTCACCAGGTCAGCGACCTGCACGTGGTCCCGGATATCCACCGCGTACCACGCAGTGACGTCCACACCGATCGGTCGCGTCAGGTACGTCGCGGCGACCTGCTCCCCCGCTGCCCGCGCCTGCCGGGCAACCTCCCTGCCGAGAAATCCACTGCCACCCACGACGAGGACTGTCATTGTCGATCACGCTACAGCCGGCCGCCTCCCAATGGCGCCGGCGGTAGCAGGACGGTCATCTTCACGACCTCCGTGCTCGCCGCGTCGAGCAGGAGTCCTGGTGGGAGCGCCTCCTTCGCGAAGTCGGTCAGGTAGCCCGACAGCGCTCCGGCCAGGAACCCGACGAGCGCGATCGCGGCTCGGCCCGACCGGCCCGCGAGGACCTGCCCGATCCGCCCGGGCAGCGGCCTGCGCAGCGGCGGCCTGAGGTGCAGGCGTGCGACCGAGCTGGACCGGGCCGGGCGCCCGACGGAAGCGGCGGGGCGCCGCTTCCGTCGCGGCGGTCGAACGGCAGCCGGTCGTGCACCCATGACCATGGCGGCTCCCGCGCCGACGCAGTCCCCGGAAAGAGGGCGTACGTGGCCCGCTGATACCGCCGAACCCGCTCAGACGCCGCCTGCCTCCGACCTGCCTGGCTATGAACGGACCGACGAGGACGCCGCCCGCCGCTGAGCCGCCGGCAGCCGGACCGCCTGATAGAGCGCGGACAGCCCGACCAGCGCGTAGACGACGCGGCTGGCCACGTCGGTCTCGCCGAACGTCATTCCGAAGACCGTGGCGACCAGGTCGAACTCCGCGATCGCGACGAGCCCCCAGTTCAGCCCACCGATGATCAGCAACACGGCTGTGACGATGTTCAGGAGCTTCACTTGCCTCACCTCCGTCTAGAGTCTGTCCAGACGATGTACGAGGCTCTGGCGACGCCGTCAAATGTTCGTCCAAGGTTTGTATAGTTTCCCCATGGCGGCCGGGGATGATCGAGTGCTCCTGCGTATCGGCGAGCTCGCGCGTCGGCTGGGAGTGAGCCAGGACGTCCTGCGCGCGTGGGAACGCCGATACGGCCTGCTCGAGCCGGTGCGCTCGGCAGGCGGGTTCCGCTTGTACACCGCGGCCGACGAGCAGCGGGTTCGCCGGATGCAGTCCCATCTCGCCGGCGGGCTGGCCGCCGCCGAGGCCGCCCGCGCTGCCCTGGCCGAGGAGGGCGATCGAACGGCCGTGCCGCTGCCGGACCCGGCGCCGGCCGAACGGCTGGGTGAGATCCCGTCGAACCCGTCCCAGGCGCCGCTTCCGGCGACCGACCGCGGGCTCGCGCGCCTGGCCACGGATCTGCGTCGCGCACTCGACGCGTTCGACGAGCCGGCCGCGGAGGCGGCGTTGGACCGCTTGTTCGCCGACTTCAGCGTCGAGACCGCCCTGCGGGAGGTCCTCCTGCCGTACCTGCACGAGCTCGGTGCTCGGTGGGCGGTGCACGAGATCGGGGTGGCCACGGAGCACTTCGCGAGCAACGTGCTCAGGGCGCGACTGGCGAGCATCGCCCGCGGCTGGGGCCAGGGGCGGGGACCGTGTGCGGTGCTCGCCTGCCCGCCCGGTGAGCAGCACGACCTCCCACTCATCGCCTTCGGCATCGTCCTGCACCGGAACGGGTGGCGGATCGTCTACCTGGGCGCCGACACCCCCCTCGCGGATCTCGGCCGGACCGTCGAGGAGAAGGGACCCGAGGTCGTGGTCCTCGCCGCCGTCGACGTCGACAGGTTCTTGCACTCGATCCCAGATCTCGCGGCGCTCACTCGACGCGCCCCGCTCCGGTTGGCCGGCGCCGGCGCCACCGCGGCGATCGCCGACGCCGTCGGGGCGACGGTGCTGGCCGGGGACCCGGTCACCGAGGCACAACGGCTCACGCCGCCCACCTGAGCGGATCGGGCAGCCCGCCGCGATGCTGCGCACCTCGAGTGCGCCGGCGACCCGGCAGCACGCCGCCTACCCGGCGAGCCTGGCTCGGCCCGCCATTTCGTAGTTCTCGTCGGTGACGTAGACGTGCTGGGCGACTGCGGTCAGGTTGCGCAGGTGCCGCTCGCTGCAGAAGCTCCAGCGGCCGGTGACCAGGTAGCCGCCGTCGACCGGTCATACCCCGCCTCACCCCATCGTGTCGACCACGCGACCGTACGGTCCCGCTCAAGATCAGCGGAAGTGGTGCCGGGGCGTCAGACACGACAGATCTGTCGCCCCGGCACCGCTGTCAGCGATCATCGGTCGCCGGCGGCTTCGGCCGGTCGGCTACTTGGGCGGCAGCTGCAGCACCTGGCCGACGACGATGACGTCGGGGTTGGTCAGGATGCTGCCGTTGAGGGCGAAGATCTCCGGCCACCGCGAGGCGTCGCCCAAGTGGTCGCGGGCGATCCCGCTGAGCGTCTCGCCGGCAGCGACGACGTGGAAGCGCAGCTGCGGCACGAGCGCCGGGCCGGTCGGCAGGTGCAGCTTCTGGCCGGGGAAGATCCGGTCAGGCCGGGCGATGACGGCGCGGTTGCGGGCGAAGATCTCCGGCCAGCGCCCGGCCGAGCCCAGCTCGTCGCGGGCGATGCCCGACAGCGTGTCACCCGACTGCACCGTGTACACCCTGGGCGGCGTTCCTCCGGAGAGGACACCGGCGTAGCGCAGCAGGTCGGCCAGCTCGAAGTGGTCGTGCTGCAGGGATGGCAGGCCCGGGAGCCAGCCCGGGATGCGCATGATCGAGTCGGCGCTGCGCCGGGCGAGCCCGACCAGCACCTCGGCGACGATCGTGCTGCCCACCGGCCCGAGGTGGGCCCCGTTGTTCCCCTTGGCCTTGGCCTCGGCGAGCACGTAGAACCACAGCGGGGTCCGGCTGTCGAAGCCGCCCGCGGTGATCGCTGCCTCCTGGTCGGGTCCGGCCGCGGCCTTGAGCTCCGCAGCGCTGAGCGCGGGCAGGCCGAGTGCCTTCGCGATCGCCTGCCCGGTGGGCATGCGCAGCAGGTAGCCGCGCAGGAGGTTGCGGACCGCGAGCATCGCGGCCAGGCCCGGGAGGTTCGTGCCCGTCTCGTCGTTCAGGCTGAACAGGGCGGTGTTGCCCGGGCCCGCCAGCCGCGTGTCGAAGCTGCGGGCCATGCCGGCGTCCGGGACGTTCGCGCCGGCGAGGTTCTCCCACTCCACGATCCAGTTGTCGGGCAGCCTGTCGAAGTCGCCGAGCTGGCCGCTCAGCGCGGTGAACGTGAACAGCAACTCGAGTGAGGCCGGGAACGTGCCCGGGTTGCCGGAGAGGTTGAAGTTCAGGTTGAAGTCGTAGCCGGCGCGCACCATCGTGTGGCCGAACCGGAAGCCCGCAACCGAGAACTCCAGCGGCATGAAGAACGGCTCGGCGAAGGGGTCGAACCAGCGGTTCCCCTGCTCGACGACGCGGGCCACGATCGTCTTGTCGCAGACCTGGTTCAGGTAGTCGCCCATCACCGGGGAGAGCGCCACGCGCCGAAGCAGCTCGCGGTAGTTGCCGAAGGCGTGCTCCAGCAGCATGTTGTGGTAGTTGCGCAGGCCGT
>Ga0209462_10000039_pt1 | contig 11630 bp, 11 predicted proteins | sample AgamicAsSfrz_FD_187163 | JGI IMG/M metagenome (GOLD analysis project Ga0209462, IMG submission 187163) | Agave microbial communities from Guanajuato, Mexico - As.Sf.rz (SPAdes) (version 2) | ecosystem: Host-associated > Plants > Phyllosphere > Phylloplane/Leaf | place: Guanajuato, Mexico... | reverse complement strand
GCCGGCGACGATCGGGCGGGTGTCCGGGTTCGGCTGGGCCATGGGCTACCTCGGCGGCATCGCGCTGCTGCTCGTCGTCTACTACGGGTTCGTGGCGGGCGACGGCGCCACGGCCGGGTTCGTCGGCGTCCCGCGCGAGGACGGGTTCAACATCCGCGTGGTCGCGCTCGTCGCGGCCGCGTGGTTCCTGGTGTTCGCGGTGCCGCTCCTCCTGCGGGTTCCGGAAGCTCCCGCGGCCGCGGACCGGCCGGCCCGGCTCGGCGTCGTGGCCGCCTACCGCGCGCTCGCCGCCGACCTCGGCGCGCTGTACCGGGAGGACCGGCACACCGTCTACTTCCTCGGCGCCAGCGCGCTGTTCCGGGACGGGCTCGCCGCGATCTTCACGGTCGGGTCCGTGCTCGCGGTCGGCGTGTACGGCATCAGGGCCGGTGACGTGCTGCTGTTCGGGGTGGCCGCCAACGTCGTAGCGGCCGTCGGGGCGGTCGTGGGTGGCCGGGTGGAGGATCGCGTCGGCCCCAAGCCGGTGATCATGGCGTCGCTGCTCGGGATGATCACCGCGGCCGCGGTGCTGCTCGTCGTGTCCGGACCGGTGATGTTCTGGGTGTTCGGCCTCGCGCTGGTGCTCTTCGTGGGGCCGGCGCAGTCGTCGTCGCGCACGTTCCTCGCGCGGCTGGCCCCGCCGGGCCGTGAGGGTCAGCTCTTCGGGCTCTACGCCACCACCGGGCGGGCGGTGTCGTTCCTCGCGCCGAGCCTGTTCGGCCTCTTCGTCTCGCTCTTCGACGCGCAGCGGGCCGGGATCGCGGGCATCGTGTTGGTGCTGGTGGCCGGGCTGCTGGCGCTGTGGCCGGTGCGTCCCCCGAAAGTGGTCGCCCCGACCGGGTAACGGGTTGACGGCGACGCTGTGAACAGCACGTCAGAGGGCAGTGACATAAGTCACAGTTGGCTGACAGGTCACAACCGCGTGTGTAGCGGGCCCGTATCGGGGACACTCGTGTACCGGGGCGGCGGACGTCCGGTGTGGTCGCATGAACTGACCACACCCGGTCGGATTCCGCCCCTACGGCGGGAATGAGCGGCTGTTCTGCAGACGTTACACCCGGTGGTGACGGCCGAGGGAGGCTCCCTCGGCCCCGGTAGGGAGGATGACGCATGGCCGACCGCGTGCTCCGTGGCAGCCGGCTCGGGGCTGTCAGCTACGAGACGGACCGCAACCACGACCTCGCGCCGCGGCAGTCGATGCGCTACGCGTGCCCTCGCGGCCACGAGTTCGAGGTGCCCTTCGCGGGCGACGCCGAAGCTCCGGCGACCTGGGAGTGCCGTCTGCACGGCAGCATCTCCCGCCTCGTGGACGGCGTCGAGCCCGAGCAGAAGAAGGCCAAGCCCCCGCGCACCCACTGGGACATGCTTCTCGAGCGTCGTTCCGTGGCCGAGCTCGAGGTGCTGCTCAACGAGCGCCTCGAACTGCTCGCCGAGCGCAGGCGCGAGATCGCCTGACTCAGACGTGACAGAGCCGGGCCGCCAGCAGGCGGCCCGGCTCTCGTCTGTCGCCCCTACTCGACCACCGGTTGGTCAGGCGTCGAGGACCTGCTCGGCGCGCTTGACCACCGGTGGCAGCGTCGACCACGGGAAGTTGATCCACCGGTCGGTGCGTCGCCACACGTACTCGCACTGCACGCTGCTGTGCGGCTTCTCGTACACCACCGCGCAGCGCACGTCGGCGACGTGACCGGCGCAGAAGTCCCGCACGAGCTTGAGCGTGGCGCCCGTGTCGGCGACGTCGTCGGCAACGAGCACGCGCGCCCCGGACAGGTCGACCACGTTGGGCACCGGCGGCAGCATGATCGGCACCGGGAGCCGCTCGTCCACGCCCGTGTAGAACTCGACGTTGGCGACGTGCAGGTTCTTGACGTCGAGGGCGTAGCCGAGCGCGCCGGCCACGAACAGGCCGCCGCGCGCGATCGACAGGATGATGTCGGCGTGGTAGCCGTCGGCGGCGATCTGCTCGGCGAGCTCGCGGGAGGCGGTGCCGAAGAGCTCCCAGGTGAGCTCCTCGCGCGGCTCGCTCATGTACGCACCGGGCCGTCGCTCACGGCCTCGTCGCCCGCCGGGGTGCTCGGGCGTTGCGGGGCAGGCGGCTCGGTGGCGGCGCTGTCGGGGCGCAGCACGGTGGGCGTGCGGCGCACCAGCCGGCCTGCGCCCCAGCAGGCGACCCGCCAGAACGCCTCGACGACGATCGTGGTGTCCATCTTCGACGAGCCGCGCTCGCGCTCGGTGAAGGTGATCGGCACCTCTCGCACCCGGAACCCGCCGAGCACGGCGCGCCAGGCCATGTCGATCTGGAAGCAGTAGCCCTGGGACGCGATCTGGTCGAGGTCGAGCTCTTCCAGCACCTGCCGGCGGAACACCCGGAACCCGGCGGTGATGTCCTTGATCGGCACGCCGAGCGCCACCCGCGAGTACAGGTTGCCCGCGCGCGAGATCAGCTGCCGGCGCGCGGGCCAGTTGCGCACGATGCCGCCGGGCACGTAGCGCGACCCCAGCACGACGTCGGCGTCGTCGAGGGCCGCGATCAGCGCCGGCAGGTCCTCCGGCGGGTGCGAGCCGTCGGCGTCCATCTCGACGACGACCTGGTAGTCGCCGCGCAGCGCCTCGGCGAATCCGGCCAGGTAGGCCGCGCCCAGGCCCTCCTTGCCCTTGCGGTGCAGGACCTTGACGCGTGGGTCGGCGGCCGCCATCTCGTCGGCGAGCTCACCGGTGCCGTCGGGGCTCGCGTCGTCGACCACGAGGACATCCGCCTCGGGAACCGCGGCGTGCAGCCTCGCCACGACCGGACCCAGGTTGTCCCGCTCCTGGTAGGTGGGGATCACCACCAGAACCCGGCCCCTCGGCTCAGCCATCCTCGTCCCTTCCCGCACGCCTCACCGCGCGACGCCTGGTCACGATCCCCGTGCCGATCGCGAGCACCCCCAAAGCGGCCAGCGCCCATTCGGGCGCGGATCGCCATCGGGTGGCCAGCGTAGTGGTGTCCCTCAGCTGGGTCCGATCGACCAGGACATCCGCCGCGAACTGCCGGGTGCTGGCGGTCACCGTGCCGTCCCGGGTGATCGTCGCGCTCACCCCGCTGGTGGTCGCGACGATCACCGGGCGGTCGTGCTCGACGGCCCGGATCCGTGACATCGCGAGCTGCTGGTACGTCATCTCCGACAGACCGAACGTGGCGTTGTTGCTGGGCACGGCCAGCACCTCGGCGCCGGCGTCGACGCTGTCGGCCACGAGGTCGTCGAACGCGATCTCCCAGCAGATCGCGATGCCGACGCGGACGCCTGCCATGTCGACGGCTCCGGTGCCGTTGCCCGGCACGAAGTAGCCCGCGCGGTCGACGTACGGGGAGAACAGGCGGAAGAACTCCCGCCACGGCATGTACTCCCCGAACGGCTGCACCCGGCGCTTGTCGTTGCGCTCGACGACTCCCACGCCGCCTTCCCAGACCAGGGACGAGTTGGAGGTGGTGCGGCCGTCCGGGTTGCGCAACACGGAGCCCACCAGCACCGGGACCCCGACGGCGCGGGCGGCCCGGTCGATCTGGGCCGCTGCGTCCGGGTTCTGGAGCGGGTCGATGTCGCTGGAGTTCTCCGGCCAGATCACCAGGTCGGGACGCGGCACCCGGCCGGCGGCGACGTCGGCCGCGAGCTGCTCGGTTGCCTTCACGTGGTTGTCGAGCACGGCGCGGCGTTGGGCGTTGAAGTCGAGCCCCAGCCGGGGGACGTTGCCCTGCACCGCGGCGATCGTGACGGTGCGGTCGTCGCCGTTCGGGGTGGCCGGCACCAGCGCGGCCAGGGGGCCCGCCGCCATCGTGAGGACCGCGATGAGCGCCGGCGCCACCATCCGGCGCGGGCTCTGCCTGCGCACGAGCCTGCGCGCCAGCTCGCCGAGCGCGAGGCCCGCGAGCACGGCCGCGAACGACAGCAGCGGCTCACCACCGATCGCGGCGAGCGGCAGCAGCGGCCCGTCCGGCTGGCCGAAGCCGACCCGGCCCCACGGGAGCCCGCCGAACGGGATCCGGCCACGCACCGCCTCACCGGCGATCCAGACGGCCGCGGCCCAGATCGGCGCTACGGGCAGCCGGGACACGACGGCGATCCCGGCACCGGCGAGGCCGATGAAGAGCGCCTCGAACGCGCTCAGCACCACCCAGGGCAACGATCCGACGAACGTCCCGGTCCACGCGAGCAGCGGCAGGAGGAACCCGAGCCCGAACAGGAACCCGTAGCCGAACCCGGCGCGGGCCCGCCGCCCGTACAGCACGATCCCGAGCAGCGCGAACGCCGGCAGCACCAGCCACCACAGCGGGCGGGGCGGGAAGGAGAGGTAGAGCAGCACGCCGCCGCCCACCGCGCCGCCGACCCGGGCCGCCAGCGCGGGATTCCACCGCTTGCGCGCCGCAACGGGAGCGGCCGGCTCGGGCGCGACGGGTTCGGCGGTGGGTACGGCCACGGCGTGAGCCTACGGGTCGGCTGTGAGACGGCGGTGATCGAGCCGGTCAGGCGGGTACCGGGGCCAGCAGGTGGGCGTTGCCGAGCGCGTCGAGCGGGCCGGGGACGCCGCTGCGCGTGAACCACTCGTAGCCGTACGCGCTGGCGAAGTCGTCGACGGGCACGTCCGCGTCGGCGATCTGGCTCGCGTGCGCCACCATCGCGGCACGCTTGTTCTGCAGGTGCGCATCCGTGCCGGTGACGGCGAGCCCGATCTCGGCGGTGACCCGTCCGAACGGCACGGCGGCCGCCCGCGCGGCGCCGTGGATCAGGTGCCGGTCCCGCGCGGAGACGTGCAGGTGCTCGCGGTCGACCGTGGCCCGGTAGCTGGTGAGCCCCAGCATGTCCGCCGCGGTGGCCCCGATCCGGAAGACCGCGCGGTGGTCGGGGTGGCCGTAGATCCCGTGCTCGTCGTCGTGGACGATCGCGGCAGCGCCCTCGTCGTCGGCGATCCCGGCGACGTCCCTGGCGAGCTGCAGCGGGTCGGCCACCGCGAGGGCCCGCTCGTGCCGCGCGTCGGCCCAGCCGGGGAGGCCCGAGTCGCGCCGGCCCAAGAGCGCCAGGCGCGACACCCCGAGCAGCTCCGCCGCCCGCTCGAGCTCGACGAGCCTGCGCTCCGGGATCGTCTCGCCGGGCCGCAGCGGCACGCGGGAGCCGCCCAGCTCGCCCGCCGTTGCGACGACGAGGACGGTGCGCGCGCCGGCGTCGGCCAGTCGGCGCAGCGTGATCCCGGTGAAGATCGCCTCGTCGTCCGGGTGGGCGTGCAGGACGAGGACGGTGTGCCCGCGCAGGTCGGGGGTGCTGATCATCGTGGGTTTCGCAGACGTGCGGGGCCGCGCCGAGCGGCCGGGACGGACGGGGCCGGGGGTCAGCTGCGACAGCAGCGACAGCACCCCGGACAGCACAGGGTCACGCCCGCGCAGTACGTCCGGTCCGTCACGGCGCGAGATTCTGCCAGACCGCGCCCGTGGCCCACCATCGGGTCGGCCCTAGATGCGACGAAGGGCACGTCCCCGGCCTCGTGGCAGGTCCACGTGGTGCCGCCACATCCAGCCCAGTCCCGCCGTGATGCCTGCCACGGCGAGCGCGCTTGCCGGCAGCCCGAGGGCCAGCAAGCCCACGACGAGCAGGACCAGGAGGACCAGGACGGCGCGCAGCCAGGTCCTCGTCGCCTTCCCGGCGATGCTGCGCTCACCGCGCAGCAGTGCGGCGAGATCCGGATCAGCGGCTGCGATCTGCCGCTCGATCTCCTGCAACGCCTCGCGTTCGTCCCTGTCCAGCATCTCGACCTCCACGATCCGTCATGGAAGGCATACGCAGCGCACCATCGGATGGTTCACGGCGAGTTCCGGACCCCCGCAGGTCGAGTAGCGCCGGCCCGCCAGGGCCGGCGCGTATCGAGACCCGCGAACGCCTCGATGATCGTGGTCTCGATACGGACCGGCGCTGGGGCGCCGGTCCTACTCGACCACCGGGAATGCTGACGTGCCGGTCCTACTCGACCACCGGGAACGCTGACGTGCCGGTCCTAGTCGACCACCGGGAGCCCGTCGTGCAGGACCGCTCCGCGGTGCACCGTGCGCAGGCAGCGCGGGTTCCCGGCGGCGCCGTCCAGGGGGCCTGCGCCGTCCCAGATCGCGTAGCTGGCGGGGCCGCCGGGCAGGAGGCGCCCGGCGAGCGGTGAGCGGTCCCCCGCCGCCCGGTACCCGCCCACGGTGTGCGCCGCGAGGGTGTGGGCGGCGGTGAGCGCGGAGGCGGACGTGCGGTGCTCGAGGGCGGCGCGCACCGCGGCCCACGGGTCGACCGGGGTGACGGGCGCGTCGGAGCCGAGCGCGAGTACGACTCCCGCCGTTGCGAGGTCTGCGAACGGGTTCATGCCCCGGGCGCGCGCCCAGCCGAGGCGCGTGGCGTACATGCCGTCCGGGCCGCCCCAGTAGGCGTCGAAGAGCGGCTGGACGCTCGCGACCACGCCGAGCTCGGCCAGCCGGCGCGCCTGCCCGGTGTCGACCATCTCCAGGTGCTCCACGCGGTGGCCCGCGGCGCGCACGGCCGCGGCCGACGTCGCGGCGGCGGCCTCGTCGAACCCGGCGAGCAGCGCGTCCGCCGCGGCGTCGCCGATCACGTGGAACCCGGCCTGGGTCCCCGCCTCCGTGCACGCCGCGACGTGCGCACCGATGGCGGCGGCGTCGAGGTACCGGTTGCCGGTGCACCCGGGAGCGTCGGCGTAGGGCGCGCGCAGCGCCGCGGTGCGCGAGCCGAGCGAGCCGTCGACGAAGAGGTCGCCGGCGAGCCCGCGGGCCCCGGTCGCCGCGATCAGCTCCACGGCCTCCTCCGCGGTGCGCACCGCCTCGCCCCAGTAGCCGACGACCTCCGGCCCGGGGCGCGTGCGCAGCGTGGCCAGGTCGGCGGCCGACGAGATGTCCGGCCCGGCGCATTCGTGCACCACCGCGACCCCGCGGGCGGCGGCGTCCGCGAGGAACGCGACCTGCGCCGCGTCGCGGGTGGCGGTGTCGACGGCGGCGAGCGCCGCCCGGCGGGCCCTGTGGTGGGCGTCGCCGGACAGTGCCGCGATCGACCACCCGGCAGCGCCGGTCACGCCGGGGGCCCGGTCGAGCAGTGCGGAGGAGACGAGCGCCGAGTGCACGTCGATCCGGCTCAGGTAGACCGGCGCGCCTGCTGCGGCGCGGTCGATGGCCGGCCGCGACGGCAGCTCGTCGGGCCATGCCTGGTCCTGCCAGCCGTGGCCCCACACGAGCGCGCCCGGGCGGGCGGCGACGCGGGCCGCCACCGCGTCGAGCAGCGCCCGCGCCGATCCGCAGCCGGTGAGGTCGAGCCCGTCGGCCAGCAGGCCGGCCGCGGTGGCGTGCACGTGCGCGTCGACGAACGCCGGGGTGACGGCAGCGCCCGCGAGCTCCAGGACGGTGGCCCCGGGCCTGCGTTCCCGCGCGGCGTCGGCGGCGCCCACCCAGCTGATCCGGTCGCCCTCGACCTCGAAGGCTTCCGCGCCCGGCGCCGAACCGAACAGCCGTAGACCGAGCAGCAGGGTGCGAGCCACCCCGGCTGTCTACCGGATCAGTAGGGCCGCTTGGGCATGAGGATCCACAGCACGATGTAGATCACGACCTGCGGGCCGGGCAGCAGGCAGGACAAGAGGAACAGCAGCCGGACCACGAACGGGCTCATTCCGAACCGGTCCGCCAGGCCCGCGCACACGCCGGCGATGACCTTGCCGTGTCGCGGGCGGGTCAGGGTCGATGCCACCTTGGGCTCCTTCCACATGGCGGCGTGTTTCGCCGCTGGGTCCAGTGTCGGCGTCCTGGCCGCCCCTGGAACTCGGGAAACGCCCGGAGACGCCCCTGAGGTTCCCCTGGCGGTACCCCCAGAAGCGTCATTGCACTCGCACACCGTGAGCGTGTGCTGCGCCGCGGGGGTCGGTGATCGCTGGTGTCGGTGAATGCCCTGGTCAGGCCGATGGGGTGCGCAATAGCGTCCCTGTCGTGACGCGATCACGCTCCCTGGCCCTGCTCGTCGCCGCGGGCGGCGCCGTGGCGCTCACCCTGCTCGGTCCCCCCGCTCCGGCAACGGCGCAGACCCCCGCCGCCGTGGTCGTGCTCGGCGACAGCGCCGCCGCGGGCGATGGCGCGCGCGACTACGACGTGGGCACGCGCGGGGAGAACGGCAACTGGTGCCACCGCTCCAAGCACGCCTACGTCCACCGCACCGACCTCGCACCCGAGTCGGTCAACCTGGCGTGCTCGGGGGCCGACACCGCGGACGTCGCGTTCGGCAGCGGCACCCACTACACGGAGGGGTCCCAGGCCCAGCAGCTCATCGAGGTCGCGGGCCGGTACCGGGTCACCACGGTGATCGTGCAGATCGGCGCGAACGACGACGCCGCGCTGTTCGACACCGGCGTCGCCTGCATCCGCGCGTTCATCGATCCGCGGGAACCCCCGTGCCGCGAGACGGTCGGCCCGCTCGTGCGCGAGCGGATGGCCGCCACGGCGACCAAGGTGGAGGCGGCGGTGCGCGACGTGCGCGCGGCCATGCGGCGGGCCGGGTACGGCGGCCGCGACTACACGCTGGTGCTCGCCTCCTACGCGTCCCCGGTCACCGAGCACATGCTGCCGCTGCAGGCCCTCGCAGGCTGCCCGTACAGCCGACCCGACGCCGCATGGGGGCGCACCACGCTGTTCCCGGCACTCTCGGCCGCGCTGCACGGCGTCGCCGAACGCACCGGTGCGCGGTTCCTCGACATGGCGCGGGCGACCGAGGGCTTCGAGGCGTGCACCAAGCCGCTGCGGGACCAGGAGTGGCAGCGGCGGATCACCGTCGACCCGGAGGCGCTCGTGCACGGCGGGCTGGACGCCATCGGATTCCACCTGGCCCAGGAATCGTTCCACCCCACGGCCGCCGCTCACGCGGAGATGGGGCGGTGCATGGGCGAGTTCGTGCGCTCCGGATCGGATGCCGCGGCCTGTGTGGCCGGAGCCGACGGCCGGGCACATCTGGAACCGGCGCCGGTGGAGGCTCCCGCCGCATGAGTCGGCGCATTTACGGCCCGGAAACAGATCAGCAGCTCATCTGACATCCGACGTCCATACGGTCGCGGCTCTCGTGATCGGTAAGGGAGTCGTGTGACGAGTTACCTCATCAAGCGCGTACTCGCGCTTGTCCCGGTGCTCGGCGTCGTCGCCGTCGTGGTGTTCCTCCTCATCCATCTCACGCCGGGCGATCCGGCGGCGGTGATGCTCGGGCCGGAGGCGAGCGCGGCCGACGTCCAGGCGCTGCGCGCGCAGCTGGGATTGAACGATCCCCTCCACGTGCAGTTCCTCCGATGGCTGGGCGGGGTGCTGCAGGGGGATCTCGGCCAGTCGCTGTTCATCCGGCAGCCGGTCACGGAGGTGCTCGCCGACGCGCTCGGCCCGACGATGTCGCTGGCGATCATGGCCGAGCTACTGGCCGTCGTGATCGCGGTACCCGCCGGGATCATGGCCGCGCGGCGGCGCGGCACCGCCGCCGACCGGGCGTTCATGACCGGCGCCCTGCTCGGGATCTCGGTGCCGAGCTTCCTGCTGGGGCTCTTCCTCGCGCTCGTGTTCGCGGTGGGGCTGGGCTGGCTGCCGGTGGCGGGGTACCGCCCGCTGGAGGACGGGCTGGGCAGGCACCTCACCTACCTCGTGCTCCCCGCCGTCGCGCTGGGGGCGATGCAGGCCGCGCTCATCGCGCGCACCACCCGGTCGTCGATGCTCGACGTCCTCACCGAGAACTACATGAAGACCGCAAAGGCGAAAGGACTGTCGGAACGGGTGCGCATCTACAAACACGCATTGCGCAACGCGGCACTCCCGGTGCTCACGGTGGTCGGGCAGACGTTCGGCACCTTGATAGCGGGAGCGGCCGTCGTCGAAACCGTCTTCAACATCCCGGGCATCGGCCAGCTGGTGGTGAACTCCGTGGAACGGCGCGATTTCGTCGTCATCCAGGGAGTCGTGCTCCTCATCGCCGTCGGCTATGTGCTCATCAATCTGGTGGTCGACGTGCTCTACAGCGCCTTCGATCCGCGGATCAGGGTCGAGTAGAGAAGATGGCCACCGTCATCCCTGGCACGACGTTCCGCCGAGCGAGGCGCGTGCCCGCCCTGCGGCGGTTCTCCGCGAACCGCACGGCGCTCACCGGCGGGCTCCTCGTCGCCGTCATGGCCGTGCTGGCGATCGCAGGCCCGCTCCTCGTGCAGGACCCCCTCGCCGTCGCGGCGGAGGACCGGCTGCAGGTGCCGAGCGGGGCGCACCCGTTCGGCACCGACAACTACGGGCGCGACCTGCTCGCCAGGGTCGTGCACGGCGCCGCCGCCTCGCTGGGCACGGCGTTCGCGATCGCGCTGATCACGTCGGTGCTCGGCCTCGCCGTCGGCCTCTACGCGGGCTACAACCGCATGGTCGACGCCGTGGTGATGCGGATCGCCGACGGTCTCATGGCCTTCCCCGCGATCCTCCTCGCCATCGCGATCATGGCCGCACTGGGCCCGCGCACCGAGAACGTCGTGATCGCGCTGACCTTCGTCTTCGCCCCTTACGTCGCCCGCGTGGTGCGCTCATCGGTGCTGGCGATCAAGGAGCAGACCTTCGTGGAGGCGCTGCAGGCGCAGGGCGCCTCGACGTCCCGAATCATCTGGCTGAACATCGCGCCCAACGTGCTCTCGCCGCTCATCGTGCAGGCGACGTTCATCTTCGCCGACACGATCATCACGGAGGCGGCGCTGTCGTTCCTGGGCGCAGGCATCCCGCCACCCGCGCCGAGCTGGGGCAACATCCTGCTGGACGGCAAGATCGTGATCTACAACGCGTGGTGGATGACCGTGTTCCCCGGCGTCGCGATCCTGCTCACGGTGCTCGGCGTCAACCTGCTCGGGGACGGACTGCGGGACCTGCTCGACCCGCGTTACGCGAAGGCGGTCAAGTGACCAATCGGGTACTGACCGTCGAGAACCTGCGCACCCATTTCGCCACCGAGCGCGGCCGCGTCACGGCCGTGGACGGCGTGTCGTTCACGGTGGACCGCGGCGAGACCCTCGGGATCGTCGGCGAGTCCGGGTGCGGCAAGAGCGTCACAGCGGAGTCGTTGATGCGGCTGCTCGACGAGCGCACGACCACGTACGAGGGACGGGTCGTCCTGGCCTCCGACGACCTGCTCGCGCTCCCCGAGGCCGAGATGCGGAGCCGGCGCGGCCGGGACATCGCGATGATCTTCCAGGACCCGATGAGCTCGCTGAACCCGGTGTTCACGGTCGGCGACCAGCTGGTGGAGGGGATCCGGCTGCACCAGGGGGTCCCGACGGCGCGGGCGCGTGAGATCGCCGTCAGGATGCTGGAGCTCACCCTCGTCCCCGACCCGCAGCGGCGGATGCGCGAGTACCCGCACCAGCTCTCGGGCGGGATGCGGCAGCGCGTGATGATCGCGATGGCGCTATCGGGCCGGCCCAAGCTGCTGATCGCCGACGAGCCGACCACGGCCCTCGACGTCACCACCCAGGCGCAGATCCTCGACCTCATCGAGGACCTGCGCACCGAGTTCGCGATGGGGACGATCGTCATCACG
>Ga0209462_10000036_pt1 | contig 12280 bp, 13 predicted proteins | sample AgamicAsSfrz_FD_187163 | JGI IMG/M metagenome (GOLD analysis project Ga0209462, IMG submission 187163) | Agave microbial communities from Guanajuato, Mexico - As.Sf.rz (SPAdes) (version 2) | ecosystem: Host-associated > Plants > Phyllosphere > Phylloplane/Leaf | place: Guanajuato, Mexico... | reverse complement strand
CCGCAGCACCGTGGTGATGGCCCGGCACGCGTTCGGCGAGGGCAGCTACCGGTACTTCGCCAACCCGCTCCCGCCGCTGGTCCAGGAGCTGCGCGAGCAGCTGTACCCACCGCTGGCGGAGATCGCGAACACCTGGGCGGAGCGGCTGGGCGAGCGGACGTTCCCGACCGAACTGGACGCGCTGCTGGCCGAGTGCGCCGCGGCCGGACAGCACCGGCCCACCCCGCTCGTGCTGCGGTACGGACCGGGCGGCTACAACTGCCTGCACCAGGACGTCTACGGCGACCTGACGTTCCCGCTGCAGTTCCTCGTGATGCTCAGCCGCCCCGACGAGGACTTCACCGGCGGGGAGAGCGTGTTCGTGGAGCAGCGGCCGCGCCAGCAGTCCCGGCCGATCGTGCTGCGGCCGCGGCAGGGCGAGGCCGTGGTGTTCCCGGTGCACCACCGGCCCCGGCACGGCTCGCGCGGGTTCCACCGCGTGCAGATCCGGCACGGGGTGAGCGCCGTGCACAGCGGGAGCCGGCACGTGCTGGGGATCATCTTCCACAACGCCCGATGACGTTCGAGCTCGTCCCGCGGCCGCGCCGGGTGCTCGCGCCCGGCGCGGTGCACGTGCCGGACTGGCTGGACCTCGACCGCCAGCGCATGCTCGTGCGGGCCTGCCGGGAGTGGGCGAGCGAGGGTCCGGGGATCCGCGCGGCGGTGCTGCCGAACGGCGGGCAGATGTCCGTGCGCAGCGTGTGCCTCGGCTGGCACTGGTACCCCTACCGGTACTCCCGCACCCGCGACGACCAGGACGGATCCCCGGTGGCGCCGTTCCCGGAGTGGCTCGGCGACCTGGGCCGGGAAGCCCTCGCCGACGCGTACGGCGACCCCGACCGGGCCCGGTCCTACCGTCCCGACATCGCGCTGATCAACCACTACAACAGCGACGCCCGCATGGGCCTGCACCGCGACAGCGACGAGCGCGCACCCCACCCGGTGGTGTCGTTCAGCATCGGGGCGGCGTGCGTGTTCCGGTTCGGCAACACCGAGAACCGCGGCAGGCCCTGGACCGACGTCGAACTGCACTCCGGCGACCTCGTCGTTTTCGGCGACGAGAGCCGACTCGCCTACCACGGCGTGCCGAGGCTGCTGCCCGCCGTGGACGTACCCGACACCGGCCTGGCGAGCGGCCGTCTCAACATCACGCTCCGCACCTCCGGCCTCGGATGAGATCCGATCGATTCGAGGAGCTCTTCGGCCCGCGCACCCGTTGTCGGTTCACGCGTCCCGTCGACGGGTCGCGTGGACCGAGACGGGTGCGTCAGCGGCGTAGATCATTCCGAGAAGTACATAGTCGCCCGAGACACTAGCTCGCCAGGTCGGTGAGCGGCCCCTGCGGAAGCGCGATCCAGCCCTCCGTGGCCGCGGCACCGCGATCTCCGTCGGTGGGCGCCATGGTCGAGCCGCGTGCTGCCGCCCCGGCGAGCAGGGCTGCCACCAGGGCGTCGAAGGCGTGGTCGCTGAGCCGGCAGGCCGCTTCGTGAGCACCCAGCTCCAGCCACGGAGCAGCACCGAGCAACGCGTCGACCAACGCGCTGAGCGCGCCGTGGTTCGCGCGTCCCTTGTACCGGTTGTGCGGCAGCCGCCACAGCTTCAACCCAGCGGCGGGGTAGACCTCGACGATCAGGCCGGCGCCGTCCCGTCGAACGTCCTGCCCGGATGCCGCCAGCCGGCTCTCGAGCCGCGCGGCCCGCATCGCGGTGAGACCGATCCGGTCGGTCGAGACGCTGAGCGGCGTCAGCCCGGTAACCGCGCGTACGCACTCGTCCGTGCGGCGGTAGGCCAGCGCCCGCCAGTCCGGGGCGGCCTCGGGTGCAGCCACCCGGTGGGCCTGCAGGAACTCGACGAACGGCGCGGGCCAGCCCAGCGGGCAGTCGATGCCGACCTTGTCCGCGCCGACCGACCGTCGCAGCACCGCATCGTCGTCGGCCGGGATCTCGATGCCGGCCAGGCGTGCCGTCCCGGGCTCCCAGTCGAGGACCGCGACCGCCGTGTGCCTCGCCTGAGCTGCAAGATCGACACCTACGGTCCGCACCAGGCCACGCTCCCACACGGCATGGCCTCATGGCCGCGAGCGGCGTCAGCGTGCCAGGTGCGCCGTCACCCGGATCTCCGCCACGCCGGCCAGTGCTCGGGAGACCGCGCAGCTCGTCTCGGCCGCCTCGGCGTGCTTCTGGAGGGCGGCTTCGTCCATGCCGTCCACGTCGACCGTGGTGTCGAGCTCGACGAGATCGATGGTCGGCACCCCGTCGACGGGACGCAGGCGCACCCGGGCGCTCGTTGCGACGGTGCGGGGAACGCTGCCGGCCTGCGTGAGCACGTACGTCAGCCCCATCGAGAAGCAGCCGGCGTGCGCGGCGGCGAGGAGTTCCTCGGGGTTCGTGCTCCCGGTGGCGTCGTCGGTGAAGCGGGAACGGAAGCTGTAGCCGGCCTCCCACCGGCTCGGGCCGACGACCAGGCGGCCGCTGCCGTCACTCAGGTCGCCGGTCCAGGTCGCGCTACCGATGCGTGCTGCCATTGCTACTTCCTCCCGTTGTCAGATGTCGGTTCGAGGCTGATGACGACCTTCCCGATGGCGGTGCCGCCGAGGTGGTGGCGGAACGCCGCGGGTGCGTCGTCGAAGGGGAAGACCCGGCCGCGGACCGGCCGGATCCGGTGACTGCTCACCGCTGCGACGAGCGCGGCGCGAGACGTCGAGCCGGAGACCGTCGAGGCCGGCACCCGCGTCGAGCCGGTAGCTGCGCATGCCTCGACCTTCATACAGCGCAGGTGCTCGTGCCCATTACCTCCTGGGTGCAGCGTCGCCCGCGCCTTACGCTGGCGACATGGGAACCGGCGCGGGTGAGGTGCTGCGGTTCTGGCGGCAGCGCCGCGGTATGAGCCAGCTCGACCTCGCCACCGCGACCGGCGTCTCCACCAAGCACCTCAGCTTCGTGGAGAACGGACGGGCCCGTCCCAGCCGGCAGCTGCTCGTGCACCTCGCCGACGCGCTGGAAATGCCCCTGCGGGAGCGCGACCGCCTGCTGCTCGCGGGCGGCTACGCGCCGCCGCAGGGCGGGCCCGGCCCCCGGGACCGGGCGATGCGCCCGCTGCGGCAGGCGCTCGACAAACTGCTCGCCGCCCACGACCCGCACCCGGCGATCGTGGTCGACGCCCGCTGGGACCTCGTCGCCGCCAACACCGCCGCCGACATCCTGTGGGACGGCGTCGATCCCGGGCTGCTGGCGCCGCCGGTCAACATGCTGCGGCTGTCCACGCATCCCGAGGGCCTGCCCCGGATCTCCACCGCCACCCCCGCGTGCAGCCGGTCCCTGATCACCCGCTTGCGCCGCCGGGCCGACGAGGACGCCGACGATGCGCTGCTCGACCTCGTGCTCGAGGCCGAGCAGCACCTCGCCGCCGCGCCCGGTGAGCCGCCGCGGTGGACCGGTGACGGCGTGCTGGCCGGCTTCGAGCTCAAGACCCGGCTCGGCGTGGTCGGCCTCCAGACCGTGATCGCCACGCTCGGCGCCCCACTGGACGTCGGCGCGTCCGATCTCGCCCTGGAGACCTTCCTCCCCGCCGACGAGGACAGCACGACGCTGCTCCGCGCGCTGGCGGCCACGCGCCCCGGGCCGCAGCACGGGCGCCCTACCTGAGAGCGCTCAGGAGCTTCTCGAGGGTCTCCCACTTGACGGTCGGAGTGAGCGCGAACGTGAAGTAGGTGATGCCGAGTTCCTCGTGGAGCGACCGGATCCGGTCGGCCGCCTCGTCGGCCGGCCCGGGCAGGTAGGACACCGATCTGCGCAGCTCGTCATCGGGGATGCCCGGAGCGATGGCCCGGAGGACGGACAGGTCGTCGGGATCGTCGATGCCGATCTGGAAGAAGTTGAACGCCAGTTCGATGTCGGCCGAGCGGTCGACGGCCCTGTCCTTGAAGAACGTGACTCGCTCCGCGAGATGATCGCGGGTGGCCACGACGGGGAAGGCGGCGATGTCGGCGTGCTGGGCCGCCGCGGTCAGCATCCGGTTGCCCGTGCCGGCGATCATGATCGGCGGCGGGGTCTGGGCGGGCGCAGGGACGTAGTCGGGGCTGGACAGCAAGCGCCGGATCTCGACAGCGTGCTCGATGACGAGGTCGACGCGGGCGCCGGCCCTCGGGAACGGCAGTCCTGCAGCTCGGAACTCCTCCTCGACGTAGCCGGTGCCGAGGCCGATCTCGAGCCGGCCTCCGGTGGCCGAGTCGACACTGGCGAGGTCGCGGGCGAGCAACGCGGGGCGGTAGAACGACGCGTTGATGACCATGTTGCCGACGCGCAGTGACGGGGCGGCCTCGGCGATCGAGATCAATGTCGGCAACGGCGCGGCCATACCCAGGTGGTCGGGCAGCAGGACCACGTCGAAGCCGATCTGTTCGGCACGGCGGGCTTCCTCCTTCATCTGGGAGACCGGGCAAGCCAAGGACAGACCGAAACGCAGGGAGCGAGAAGGCACCGCATGACCTTTCAGAGTTTGTTCGATTCGGAGCCGACAGCGGATCGCAACTGCGCTGCCTAGATCACGGCCCGAGAAAATGAGATCCGCCCGCCGTTGCGAGCGAGCCGGCGGCTCTCCAGGACGGCGGCGACCGCGAATCCGCCGCCGCCGGCGATGGCGAGGACCCAGAACAGGTTGGGGATGCCGAGGAAGAGGGCGGCGGTCGAGGTCAGGGCGAGCCAGGTGCCGAGGCCGTAGTGCAGGAGGTTGCGGCGGGTGGCGCCTTCGCCGAGGTAGAGCAGGCCCACGAGGAAGCCGGACCAGGTCGGCCAGAGCATCGACTGCAACTCGGGCATGTCCAGCTGGCTGGCGAGACCGGTGATGGCGAGGAACAGCGCGGCGAAGGCGCTGATCCACGACAGGCCCAGCAGCTTCCCGGAGAGGCTGTCGTGCGGGCCGGCGCCCCGCTGGGCGCGGGTGGCGGCGACGCTCGCGAAGACGGTGCCGGCGGCGAGGCCGGCGCCGAGGAGGGTCATCGGCAGCCAGCCGGGCAGGGCGATCAGCGGGTCGGGTCCCAGCGAGACGGCGGCGGCGCCGTGTCCGAGGACGTAGGCGAGCCCGAAGCTGGCGTATGCGGCGCGGCTGTCGACGTCGCCACCGGTGGCGGGGACGGCGGCCGGGACGGGCATGGCTGCGGTGGTCATGATCTCTCCGATGTGGTCGGTGCCGGCTCGCGTCGGGTGCCGGCGAGGTGGGACAGGGCTTCTGCGATCCGGTGGACGATGTCCGCGGGCCAGGGGTACGACGTGGCGACGGCGCGCTGGTGGGCGAGGCCGTGCAGGCCGATCCAGAGCGAGATCGCGTCGGCGCCGGGGTCGGCGCTGGTGGACCGGCCTGCGGCGACGCAGTCGGTAAGGGCTGATCTGAGGATCTGCACCGCCTCGGCGGCGAGTGCGGTCGGCTCTGCGGCGGTGCCGGGGCCGAACATGCTGCGGTACTGCTCGGGGTGACTGCCGGCGAAGTCGACGTACGCGCGGCAGGCGGCGACCAGCCGGAGGTGGGGATCGTCGCCTGCCGTGTCGACGGCCGAGCGGATCCGGTCGGCCAGTTCGGCGAAGCGCTGCCGGACGACGGCCAGCACGATGGCGAGCCGGTCGGGGAAGTGCGGGTAGATCGACGGGGCGGCGATCCCGACCCGGCGGGCCACGGCGCGCAGGGTCACCGTCCGTGCGTCGCCGCTCGCGTCGAGCAGTTCCGTCGCGGCGGCCAGGATCTCGGTGCGCAGCAGCCGGCCCTCGCCGCGGCGGCTCCGCGGCCGGGTGCGGCGGGCGGCGGCCACGTCGATCAGGCGTCCGGGTCGATGACGACCTTGCCGGTGACGGTGCGCGACTCGGCCAGCGCCAGGGCCGATCCGGCCTCCGACAGCGGGAACCGGCCGGCGACCTGCGCGGTGAGGACACCATCGGCCAGCAGACGCAGCACCGTGGTGAGGTCCTCGCGCAGCCGGGCCCGGAACGCGTCGAGGCGGCGCCGGCCGGCCCAGAAGTTGTAGAACCGCGCCGACCTGCCGTTGGGCAGGAGGTTCCACGCGATCAGCCGGGCGAACAGCTTCAGCACCGGGAGCCGGGAGCTGCCCTCGTCGTCCTTCGTGGCCGCGGTGCCGTAGGACACCAGCGCCCCGCCGCGGCGCAACAGCCGCCACGACTCGACGATCCCCTGGCCACCGACGTGATCGAACACCGCGTCCACCCCGTCCGGCGCGAGCTCGCGGATCCGCCGGTACACGTGCGGGTCGCGGTAGTCGACCGGGGTCGCGCCCAGCGCGCGCACCGCGTCGTGGTGCCGGGCCGATGCGGTGCCGATCACCGTGATCCCGGCGTGGCGGGCCAGCTGCACGAGCGTCGTCCCGACGCCGCCGTTGGCACCCAGCACGACGATCGTCGCTCCGGGCCGGACCCGGGCGATCCGGTGCAGCATCTGCCATGCCGTGATCCCGTTGACCACGACGGTCTCGGCGGCGGCCGCGTCCACGCCGTCCGGCACGGGCACCAGGTCTGCGACGTCGATCAGCTGGTGCGACGCCCAGCTCCCGATCTTGGTGACCGCGGCGAACCGGCGCCCCACGAGCGTGGGATCCACGTCGGGTCCGGTGGCGGTCACCGTGCCGACCACGTCGTACCCGGGCACGAACGGGAACGGTGGCTGGTCGTAGTACTTGCCCAGGCGCATCTGCTGCTCGGCGAACGAGACGCCGGTCGCGTCCATCCGGAGAACGGCCTGGCCCGCGGCCGGGGCCGGGAGTTCGCGGGTGCGCACCTGCAGGCCGCTGGCCTCGACCCGGCCCGGCAGGACGATCTCGGTGGTGAGGGTGGTGACGCTGGTCTGGCCCATGTTCGGCTCCGATCCGGTCGACTGAACTTACGAGCGTAAGGTTACGCACGTTCTCTTACGGCGCGCAAGGCTAACGCTCATAAGTTTTCAGGCGTAAGGTGACGGCATGTCGGAAGAGTCGGCCACAACCGCCACCCGCGCCCGCAACCGGCGAGGCGAGGGAGCGCGCCTGCGCGACGAGATCGTGGCCGGCGCCGTCGCACTGCTGGACGAGACCGGCGACGAGACGTCCGTGACCCTCCGCGCGGTCGCGCGCCGGGTCGGGATCTCGGCCCCGTCCATCTACCGGCACTTCGCCGACCAGCCCGGCATCATGCTGGCCGTCGTCCAGCAGGCCTTCGACGAGCTGGAGACCGAGCTACGCAGCGCCAGGGACGCCGCGGGCGGCGACGCGCGGGCGCGGCTCTTCGCCGTCTGCACCGGCTACCTGGAGTTCGCGCGGAAGCGCCCCGGGCGCTATCGCACGATGTTCGGCGGGCTCTGGATGCCCGATCTCGGGGCGAGCTCGGTGACCGAGGCCGACATGCACGCGCTGGGCCAGGGCAGCATGCAACTGCTCACCGATTCCCTCGGCGACTGCGTGGCCGCGGGCATCGCGACCAGCACCGACCTGGCCGCGGACGCGGTCGCGCTGTGGGTGGGCCTGCACGGGCTGGCCCACCAGCAGTCGGTGACGGTCAGCTTCCCGTGGCCACCGGACATCACCGAACGCCTCGTCGTCGCGCTGGCGCACCTCGCGGACGGCTGAGACGAGCCGCCGGGCGCGTCGGGTCGTCGCGGGCCAGTCTGGCACGACCGGTGGACGTGGCCTCGCAACAGGCCGTCATCCGTCCCCCGTTGCAGCAAAGCCACCTTCCTGCAACGACGTGGCGGCAAGTGGCTTTGCTGCAAGGACCGAACGTCAGCGGCGCGCGCGGCGGATCAGGAAGATGACCAGCAGGAGCAGGGCGCCGGCCGCCACCGGGGCCAGCCGCTTCAGCACCGGGGCGCCCGCGGTGTCGAGCAGGTCGATCGCGTCGACCTCGCTGCGCATCGGGGCCTTCGGCGCGGTCGCGAGCGTCGGGCTCTTCGCGGCCGCGGCGGCGTCTGCCGAGCCGTGGCCGTTCGTGCTGCCGCTCGTGGCAGGCGCGGCGACCGACCCGGCCGTCGGCGCGGGGGCAGGCGCGCCCGCGGCGCTCGGCGTCACCGGCGTCGGCGTCGGCGCGGCGGGAGCGGGCGGGGCCACCTCCTCGGCTGTGGCCTCCTCGGCCTCGGGCGCGAGCTTGCTGGCCACGCACGCCGAGAACTGACCGATGATCTTGTCGGCGACGTCGGAGATGACGCCACGGCCGAACTGGGCGGGCCGGCCGGTGATGGTCATGTCCGTGACCATCGTGACGGCGGTGCGGTTCGGCCCGTCGGCCACCATCGTGCCGGTGACGGTGGCGCTCGCGGTGCCGTTGCCGCGGGAGTCGCGCCCGTTCGCCTCGATGACGACCTTGTGGTTGGCGTCATCGCGCGAGACGTAGGTGCCCTTCCCCTTGTAGGTGAGCGAGATGGGCCCGAGCTTCACCTTGACGGTGCCGGTGAACGAGTCGCCCTCGTACTCCTGCAGGGTGGCGCCCGGGAAGCAGGGAGCCACCGTTTCCGGCGTGTTCAGCGCCGCCCACGCCTTGTCGATCGGCGCTTCGATCGTGAACTTGTTCTCCAGCTGCATCTTCTCTGTCTCCTCCAGAAGCGCAGGACGCCTGCCCCGGATGACCAGAGCAGGCGTCCTGCGGAACGAGCGTCAGCCTGCGGCCGCCAATACCGCGCGGCCCGTGAGCACCTTGGCCAAATGTTCACGGTAGTCGGCAGCGGCATCCGCGTCACTCGGCGCGGCGGTGCCCTCGGTTACCCGTTCGGCTGCCGCTCGCACCGCATCCGCGGTGGCCGGCTGCCCCACGAGCGCCTGCTCGACACCGGCGGCGCGGATCGGCGTGCTGCCCATGTTCGTGAGCCCGACCCTCGCCTCGGCGATCGTGCCGCCCTCGACCCGGACCGCGGCCGCGATCGCGACCATCGACCAGGCCTGTGCCGTGCGGTTGAACTTCTCGTAGTGGCTGCCCCAGCCCGTGTACTTCGGGAACCGGATCTCGGTGAGGATGTCGCCCTCACCGAGCGCGGTGGTGAAGTAGTCGACGAAGAACTGGGGCGCAGGCACCGTGCGGCGACCGGACGGGCCGGCGATCACGAGCTCGGCGTCGAGCGCGAGCGCGACCGCGCCGAGGTCGCCCGCCGGGTCGGCGTGGGCGAGCGACCCGCCGAGCGTGCCGCGGTGGCGCACCTGGCTGTCGGCGACCGTCTCGGTGGCCTGGCCGAGCAGCGCGACGTGCTGCTGCACGGACTCGTCGCGGATGATGTCGTAGTACGACGTCATGGCGCCGACCGCGATGCGGTCGCCCTCGTCGCGGATGCCGCGCAGCTCGGAGATGCCCCCGAGGTCCACGAGGAGGGTGGGTGCGGCCAGCCGCAGTCGCAGCACCGGGAGCAGGCTCTGGCCGCCTGCCAGGATCTTGGCGTCGTCGCCCGCCTCCTGCAGGGCCCGGAGCGCCTCGTCGACCGACGACGGCTTGACGTAGTCGAACTGGGCGGGGATCACTGGACCTCTCCCTGTGGGTTGTTCGGGTCGATCGAGCCGAGGCCCGCGCCCGGAGAATGGGTGTCGACCGGCGTCTCCTGCGTGGAGCGGCCCCTCGCGTCCTGGACAGCCCGCCACACACGCTGCGCCGTGCACGGCATCTCGATCTGCGTGACGCCGAGGTGGCGCACGGCGTCGATCACGCCGTTGACGATCGCCGGGGTTGAGGCGATCGTGCCGGCCTCCCCGACACCCTTGACGCCCAGCGGGTTGCTCGTGGCTGGGGTCTCGGTTCGGTCGGTGGTGAAGCTTGGCAGGTCGGCCGCGGACGGCAGGGTGTAGTCGACGAACGTTCCGTTGACCAGCGTGCCCTGCTCGTCGTAGTTGGCCTCCTCGAACAAGGCCTGTGCGATGCCCTGCGCCAGCCCGCCGTGGACCTGACCCTCGACGATCAGTGGGTTCACGACGGTGCCGATGTCGTCGACGCACACATACTTGCGGATGGAGACCCTGCCGGTCTCGGTGTCGACCTCCATGGCCGCGAGGTGCGTGCCATGCGGGAACGAGAAGTTCTCCGGGTCGAAGGTGTACTCCGAGTCGAGCGACGGTTCGACGCCTTCGGGGAAGTTGTGCGAGGTGAACGTCGCGAACGCGACGTCTTGGATCGTGATCCCCTGCTCGGTGCCCCGCACCCCGAACCGGCCGCGCGTGAACTCGAGGTCGCTCTCGTCGGCCTCCAACAGGTGCGCAGCCACCTTCTTCGCCTTCTCAATGACGCGATCGGCGCACTTCACCACGGCCGTGCCGCCCACTGGGAGCGACCGTGAGCCGTATGTGTCCAGCCCCTTGGGCGAGACCTGCGTGTCGCCGTGCAGCACCTCGATGTCCTCGAACGGCACGCCGAGCCGGTCGGCCACGATCTGGCTCCACGCCGTCTCGTGCCCCTGGCCGTGCGCCGACGAGCCGGTGACCACCTCGACCTTGCCAGTGGCGAGCATCCGGATCGCCGCGTGCTCCCAGCCACCCGCACCTGCACCGAGCGCGCCGAGCAGCCGCGACGGCGCGAGGCCGCACATCTCGGTGAACGTGGAGATGCCGATGCCGAGCTGCACCGGATCGCCCGAGCGGCGCCGGTCCTCCTGCTCCCGCCGCATGCCGGCGTAGTCGAAGAGCTCCATCGCCTTCTGCGTGGCGGCCTCGTAGTTGCCTGAGTCGTAGGTCAGGCCACCCGCGTTCGTGTACGGGAACTCGTCGTGCTTGATCCAGTTCTGTTCGCGCAGCTCCAGCGGGTCGCGGCCGAGCTCGACGGCGAGCTCGTCCATGATCCGCTCGACTGCGAACGTGACCTCGGGCCGGCCTGCACCCCGGTAGGCATCGGTAGGCGTCTTGTTCGTGAACACGTCCGTGGCCACGAACATGTACGCAGGCACCTTGTAGATGGCCGGGCCGATGAACGCGCCGAACACCGGGACGGCCGGCGTGAACAGCCCGAAGTAGGCGCCCATGTCCGCCGTGATCTCGATCTTCAGGGCGGTGAGCGTGCCGTCCTTCTTCGCGGCGACGGTGATGTCCTGGATCTGGTCGCGACCGTGGTGGCCCGACACGAGCGACTCGGACCGCGTCTCGGTCCATTTGACCGGTTTGCCCAGGCGGCGGGAGGCGAGTACGGCGAGGATCTCCTCGGGGATGAGCTGCAGCTTCCCGCCGAAACCGCCACCCACGTCAGGAGCGACGACCCGGATCTTGTGCTCGGGCAACCCCAACGTCACCCCGAGCATCGTGCGGACGATGTGTGGGATCTGGGTGGCCGACCAGATCGTGAGCTGCTCGCCGGTCGGGTCGACGACCACGGAGCGCGGCTCCATGAACGCCGGAATGAGGCGCTGCTGCCGCCAGCGGCGCTTCACGACGACGGAGTCGGGATCGGCTTCGGCGGCAGCGATCGCATCGTCGGCGGTCGGCCCGCTGGTGGCGCCCGCGGCGACCGAGTCGAACGGGAAGGTGACCCACTTGTTGCCGCCGATCTCCGGGTGGATCACCGGAGCGGCGTCGGTGAGCGCGGTCTCCATGTCCAGGACCGGGTCGATCGGGTCGATGTCGACCTCGACCCCCTCGACGGCGTCCTTGGCCGAGGCGACGTCCCGCGCCACGACGATCGCGACGATCTCGCCGGCGAAGCGCACCGTGTCGACTGCGATCGAGACGTGCCGTGGGGGCGTGGCGTCCGCGTTGATCGGCCACGCGCACGGGAGGCCCGATTGCTCCGCGTCCAGGTCGGCACCGGTGTAGACGGCGACGACACCGGGCATCCGGCGGGCCGGCTCAGCGTCGATGCTCACGATACGGCCGTGCGCGACGGGGCTGCGCACCATCGCGATGTGCAGCATCCCGTTCAGGGTGATGTTGTCGGTCCAGCGGGTGCGCCCGGTGATCAGGCGCGCGTCCTCCTTGCGGACGCGGGGGCGGCCAAGCTCGCCGGATGTGGTGGGTTCAGCGGTCGTCGTCATGTCACTGGCCTCCGCCAACCGGCGTCGGTGTGTCGACGGGCGCCGTGGCGCCGGGCTTCATCGCCTGCGCCGCGCTCTGCACGGCCCGGACGATGTTCTGGTAGCCGGTGCAGCGGCAGAGGTTGCCCTCGAGACCCTCGCGCACGGCGTGCTCGTCGGGGTCGGGGTTGTCGCCGAGCAGGTCGACCGCCTGCATGATCATGCCGGGCGTGCAGTAACCGCACTGCAACGCGTGGCACTCGTTGAACGCCTTCTGCACGGGGTGCAGCTCGCCGTCGCGGGC
>Ga0209462_10000034_pt1 | contig 13332 bp, 11 predicted proteins | sample AgamicAsSfrz_FD_187163 | JGI IMG/M metagenome (GOLD analysis project Ga0209462, IMG submission 187163) | Agave microbial communities from Guanajuato, Mexico - As.Sf.rz (SPAdes) (version 2) | ecosystem: Host-associated > Plants > Phyllosphere > Phylloplane/Leaf | place: Guanajuato, Mexico... | reverse complement strand
AGACGGGCCCCGGCGTCACCGGCCTCGCGCCGGGGCAGCGCGTGGCGGCGTTCACCCGCGGCGGCGGCTTCGCCGATATCGCCGTCGCCGAAGCCGGGTCGGTCGTCCCGCTCCCGGACCCGGTGCCCACGGAGATCGCCGCCGCGGCCCCGCTGATGCTCTCCACCGCGCTGCTGCTGCTCACCGACGTGACCCGGGTCCACGAGGGCGACGTCGTCCTCATGCACTCCGTGGGCGGTGGTGTCGGCAGCGCCGTCGCCCAGCTCGTGCCGGTGCTCGGCGGCAGCCTGCGGATCGGGACGGTGGGACGTCCGGAGAAGGTGTCCGAGGCGGTCACCGCCGGGTGGGACCTGGTTCTCCCGCGCACGGAGACCACGCCCGGCAAAGTGCGCGCGGCGGCCGGACGGGGCATCGACGTCGTGCTCGACCCGTTGGGCACCAGCATGGTCGAGTTCGACCTGGAGGTCGCCGCGCCCGGCGCCCGGATCGCCCTCTTCGGCAACCCCTCGGGTGGTGCGCCGTCGCCGCTGCCCCCGCTGGGCCGGCTCATCGGCGGCAACGTCGCGCTCGCCGGCTTCAGCATGAGCCGGCTCACCGCGGCGGCGCCGCACCGCGCGGCCGACGCGCTGCGCCAGGTGCTGGAGCTTCTCGCCGACCGGCGGCTCACCCCGACCGTCACGGTCCTGACGCGGCTCGAGGACGTGCCTAACGCGCACCAACTGCTCGCCGAGGGCCGTGGCGTCGGCAAGTACGTCGCCGCCGTCGCCGCCTGAGGTCCGGGAGATGCGCGCAGCCTGAACGACGTCGCGTCCGACCGTACGTCCGGCGTACGACCGGACGGGATCGGTTGGCTGGACGGCAGGTCCACCTTGGGTGCATTGACGGCGCGCATCTCTGGCGCGGAGGCCAAGAGGTGCAGGAGGTTCGCCACGATCGCCGCGGCAACGGCCGGCCAGGCGCCGACTCGGAAACGGAGCGCGGCAGGGGCTGTGATTGCCACGTCCCCGCCAGGTACGCGGCTTGCGCCAGTCCCGACAACCCAGCCGCGACCGTGACGACCGTCCAGGAGCAGCGGCGTGCCGAGCCCTGCAGACGCGCGGCCGCCGCATATGCCACGAGCGCCAATCCGTCGGTGATCACGGGTAGAGCCAGGCGATGGCGGGCGGGACCTGCGCGGCAATCGCGACCTCGAAGAGACCGTGCGCGGTGGCCGCGATCGCGCCGGCAGCGACGAACAGACCGGGCAGCCACAGCACCACCCGCGCTGCCCGACTCGGCACGCCAGGGATCGGAGGTGCAGCGACCTCAGTCATCGCGATGCCCCGGTTCGTCGGTGCGGACAGGAGGGGCGAGGGGGTGTGGTTCGCCGGTCAGCGCGGTGAGGGCCGCGGCGATCTCCTCGACATCCGCCCGGACGTAGGTCGTGGTGGTTCCAGCACTGCTGCCGCTGCCGTTGTGGCCGGCGTAGGCGCGGGCGACGGCGTAGCCGAAGTTGCGTTCGACCCAGGTCAGAGTGGCGTGGCGTAGCCAGTGCGTGCTGACACTTTGGGCGACGACCCACGGCAGCTGCTGGCCGAGTCGGGTCCAGATGCAGTCGTAGCGGCGGCGGGTGATCCGCTGTCCGGACCGGTAGCGCAGCACCGGCCCGCCCGGCGTGGCCGCGCCGCGTTCGGTGGCGTGGGCGAGCAGGTGGCTCATCAGCGTGGGGGACACCGGCCGGGATCGTGTGGTGTCGCCCTTCTCCCGGGAGCGTGACCAGGCACTGGTCGGGTCGAGCTCGATCGGGCGCAGCGCGAGCGCGCCGCCGCGGCGGCAGGCGGTCTCGACGCACCGCCGTCGGAGGCCGACCGCGCATGAGTGAGCCAGCAGCTCGTCAAGGGCCGCTGGTGGGTAGACGACCAGCGTCTGCCGCTGCGGGTGCGCGGCCAGCAACACCCGATCGCCCGGTCGTAGACCGAGTCGGTGCCGGGCCGGGGCGGGCAACCAGAGATAGCGGTGTTCGCTCACCGCCGATGTGCCGTCGATTGCCGCGCGCAGCGTGAGGTGGGTGCGGCTGGCGTCGACGCGAAGCCTCGTGCCGGGCGTCCATGCCATTGCCTCGATCACTGCGCGGTCGGCGATCCGCCCGCCGCGGTCGAGGGCGGACATGCCGTAGACCGAGCTCGTGGTCCGCGTGATCGGTGCCTCGGGTAGCGACAGGCCGCGGCGAGGTGCGGCGCCCGCCTGGGGTTGATGTGCTCGTCCAGCGCGGGGTCTCCGTGCCGGGAGCAGCAGGGGCGGGATGGCGGCGTTAGTCATGACAACCACCGCCGTAGCGCATCGATGCACCGTCGGGAAAGTCGAGGTCGCGGTAGCTCCGCACGATGTCAACGGAGGCCTCGTCCATGAACTCGAGCATCGACGGCGCTAGGGCTGCTGGCGGGGTGTCGGGCTTCTTCGGTGCTGCGGTGAGCCTGAGGCGATCGTCGACGTACCGGCGGGCCAGTCGTTCGAGCTCGAGGAGGTCGTGGTTGCTCCAGTCGCTGAACACGGCCGTGTTCAACCGGTGCCGCGCGGCGTCGATGGCGTCGGTCATGCGGCGGCCCGCTGAGCTGAGCACGGCTTCGTTGACGCGGCGATCGGTGGGGCTCGGGCGGCGCTCGATGAGCCCGAGCTCGGCGAGCTTGGCCACCTGCCGGCTCACGGTGGTGTAGTCGCGTCCGGCGCGGTCCGCGAGTTCGCCCACCCCGATGGGACCGGTGCTCGTCGCGACATGGGCGCTGCGCGCGAGAACGGCATCATCAACGTCCGCACACCAGTTCGGGTGTCGGTCGTCGACAGCGGCTACCGCGGCCCCGGCCCAACATTCGACGGGCCGCAGCGCGCCGCCGAGCTTCGCACCGAAGAACGTCGGCGGTTCTCACGCAGCGAGCGGCATCAACGCCGGTCACGCAGCGCAACGCGATCTGGTCGCCGAGATCGCCGAGACGGTCCGCATGATCGAGCCGAAGCTGTCACCGGCGGCAACTGTTACGGCGGCTTCCCGGGCAGATGCGGACGTAGCGTCAGCGTCGGATCTCTATGCGTAACGGTCTCCTCGGCGAGGAACGACATCACGACCGTGATCAGCGATCTCCCCCCGTGGGTGACATCTTGCGGCCACCACGCGTACTCGTCGACAACATCGGCGAACGAGGGGAGCCCCGGACGTGGTCGGAGTGGTTGTGGCGACCGTGGTCGCCGTCATCCTGAGCGAGTACGCGCTCGATCCGGCGGACGTGGCGTACTGGAAACGCTGGCTTGGCCGGACGGCGTACTGGGTGAGGCGGACCGGGCTCGCCGTCGTGCCCGCGGCGCTCGGGGCGCTGGCCGGGCTGACGATGGCGTCCGGGGGATCGACGGTCCTGGACGTCGTGCGCGGAGCCGCGTCCGGTGTCGCTGCGGCGGCGATGTTGCGGGCTGGACCGACGCGCCGGCTACCTCGGCGCGGTGCCAGCCCAGCGGCCGACCGGCAAGTCATGTCGGCACTCGCCTGGCTCTACGAGCGGGCGTGCTGCCGGCTCGACGCCGCGGCAGAGGCATCGATCACCCGGTTCTTCTCGGCCTCCAAGGTTCCGGGCCCGGGCTTCCCCCGTGGGTTGCTCGACTCCGGTGAGGAGGTCGCCACCGTGCTGAACGTCGAGCGCGGTGGCGGTACACCGGCGGCACGCCGCGCTGCCGGTGAGTCCGTGCAGCGGATCCGTGAACACATGGACGTGCTCGCGGACCCGCTGACCGCCCCCTCGCGCCGACAGACGGCCGCTTTCGCCCTCGCCGAGTTGTTGAGCAGCGAGTTCGTCCGTCGCCGCTGGCACCGGGGACCTGCCCGATGAATGGAGACGCAAGTATGACCGTGCCGGACGACGACCGAGATTTCGACGCGCTCTGTCGGGCGGTGGCCCACCACGTGGCGGTGCAGAACGAGCGCGACCTCGACGCCCATGAGGAGCGCGACCTGGCCCACGCGTTGACGAGTGTCAGCGAGAGCCTCCCCAGGCTCCTTACAAGCCGCCGCGGCACCTACTTTCTCGACCCTCGGGACGTGGCGCAGGAGGCCATAGGCCTGTTCGTCAAGGCGGCGGCGTCCGGGAGGATCCGGGCCGACCGTTCGCCGGCGGGCTACCTCATGCGGACGGCGAGTAACCTGGTCATCACCGCGCTGCGTAGGCCCGCTCCGCCGCTGCTCCTCGGCGACGACGACGTGGTAGCCACTCCGATCTCGGCCGACGAGACCGTTGCACTGATCGACCGACTGGCCTCCCGCGATACGGTCCGCGCGGCCCTGCTCGCGTCGGCCGAGGCGGGCGACCACACCACGGTCGCAGTGATCGGCGCCTGGTTGGACCAGGCAGCGGTCGAGGGGCGCGAGCCCTCGATTCGGGCGGTCGCCGCGCTGGCGGGTGTCAGCCACACGTCGGTGGTGCGGTGCCTGGCCAGGTTCCGCAGCCGCCTCACAGGGGGGGCGGCGGAATGACCGCGATCCTCCGTTCCACGAGGGTTCCTCACCTCGTACATGCGCACAGGGGGCCCTTGCAGGCCACGACGCCCCACAATGCGCAGGAGGAGCAGACCATGGCAGACAGGCATTCAAATCTCTACGAAGGCCCCTGGCCGCCGGCGGGTTTGGACCCGGTAGCCCGCGGCCTCCCGCGCCACCTCGGGATGCTGCTGGCCGGCCTCGTCGCGCTAACCCCCGAGGGTCGACGGATCGTCCTCAGCGACCTGGGCCCCGGCTCCCGCCTCGTGCTGGAGGCGCTGCGGTTGATCGAGGTCGACGGGAACGAGCTGACCGAGCTGGGCGAGCGGGCCGTTACGGCCCTGGACGACCTCGCTGCCGAGGCGACCACGGTGACCTCGCTGCCGATGCGCCGGAGCGCGGCCATCGCCAAGGTCGAGCCGCAGAGCCCGCAGTCCCTCGCGGCGTTCTACCGCGACGTGCCCCCCAAGGCCAGGGAGACCTACAACCTGTTCGAGGACCGGCCGGGGCAGTCGGACCTGGGCGCGCCGGTCGCGTCGGTGCTGGTAATCGTGAGCGGCACCAACCTGCTGCTGTGGCAGGCGTCCGGCGACCGAGAGGTTGTCCTTGTCGATACCGGGGAGCCGCTGCCGTCGCAGGGCCCGAGGCGGGGGGCCGTCGTCCCGAATGTTAACGGCGAGTCGCCTGCGCTCGTCCTGCGTCACACCTTGGGGCTGAGCGAGCATGGCTGACCCGATGTCGCGCGTAGAGGGCCAGACCCGCGTGCTAGAACTCCAGTCGTTGTTGCTCGGTCTCGACGACGTCGTCCGACGGATCGACTCGCCCGCTGGCGGCCCGCAGTCCGACGAGATCCGCGAGCGCAACCGTGACGAGCTCAACCGCGGAATTAACGACGTGCACACCCTCGTCAGCGAGCTCTCCACCCGTGGGCGCAACCACCTGGTCCGGCTGCCGCGGTGGCTCATGCCCCCGGTCACTGGCGAGGACGCGGTCGGCTCGCCCGGGGGCCTCCGGCTGCTCGACGCGCGACTTCGCACCCTCGATGGCGACTGGCTCGACGTCGCCGACCACCTCGAGGTCGAGTGGCATCTGCTTGAAGACGTCACCGACTTCTGGTGCGAGGCGGTCGGGGCTGAGCCGGTCGGCCCGGAACCGCCGCACGTGACCGGAGAGGCCATCGCGATCTGGGTCCCGGTATTCGACAGTCGCTCGAACAACGGGGTGCTGGCGCGTCTGACCCTCGAGCCTGGTCCGGCGGAGACCGGGACGGCACCACGGGTCAGCGGCGGCGAACCACTGCTAACGGACAAGTTCCGGAGCGGGCTGCAGCAGGGTCAGGCGGCCGCGCTCACGCTCGCCGAGCGTCTCGGTGTATCAGCGGAGGCCGCCGCGTGCTGGGCACGACTCACGGTCACCGACGTGGCGGGCGCGGCCCGGGGACTCGACAACATGTCGGCGGGCGGGCCGCTCGCCGTCGAGCTGCTGCGTCGCATGCTGACGCTCCCGTCGGCGCCGATGCTGGTTACCGGACAGGTGAACGCGATCGGGCTGCTGGCCCGCGCCGAGGGCGACCCGCTGCACGCCAAGGCCGCGGCGGCCCGTGACCGCGGGCACGGCCTCGTCACCTTCGACGCGGACACCGAGCTCACCGAGGTAGGCCAGACCCTGTGGGGTCAGGAGTGGCACGACGCGCTTGGCAGGATCGCGCGGGAGTGGCTGAAGAAGGAGGGCTGCGCCGCGCGCGAGCTCACCGCCGATGCGACGCCGCTCCCGGTTCTCGGCGGGCACAGCTTGAAGCCCGTTCGGCTGCCTTTGGCCGATCGCATCGAGGAGCGCTTGGACGTCGGCGTGCCGGCCATCGTCGTCGGCGGCAGCCGGGGGTCCTCCCGGTCGATCTCGAGCGTGCAGGCGGTCACCGCGTTCGCCGAGGCTTCCGGGAGGCAGGCCTTGGAGATCACCTTTGCTGGCGGACGGTTGCCCTCGCAGTCGGCACTCCGAGAAACGTTTCGGCACGTCTACGCCGCGTTCGGTGTCGATCCCGCCGTCGGCGCGGTCGTCCTGCTCGAGGACCTGCTCCCGCATGACGAGGACTCGAACGTCGACGCCGTGCTCCCCGCGGTCGCCGCGGACATGAACGCGCGCATCGTCGCTGTCTGCCTCTACACGGGAGGCAACCGCTGGCCGACGGACGAGGTCTCGACGGTCCCGGCGATCCGCGAGCACATCTCGTCGATCCACGGATTCGACGAGGTAGCCGACTTCGTCGACCGGCTCTGCGCGGCGAACGACCGGGCTGTTCCAACGCCGAGCAGGCTCGGCGCCGTCCGGCGCGCCGCGGGCGGCGATCTCGGCATGCTCACCGCCCTCCTGTTCACCACCGCAAACGGTGACGACCTCCAGACAACGGTTGCAGACTTGCGCAGGGCTTGGGCGAACGAGTTGCTCCGGGACGTGAAGGGCCAGTCGCTCGCCGACCTGCGCACGGTCGCGGCGTGCAGCCTTGTCGGCGTTGGCGTGCCGGACAGTTTGATAGAGGACTCCACTGGCATTCGTCTGCTCGGCGGGATCATGAACGGGATGGAGCGCTGGCGTTTGCCCGCCTCCTCTAGTCGCGCGGTACTGGCGCGGCGAGCCCCTGGCTCGTTCGCCGACCCGGAGTGGGCCGGGAACTTCGACGCGAAGCTCCAGGCGATCGAGGACTTCCTCTCCCCGCGGCTGCGGGACTACGACCTGCGGGTGGTCAACCTTGTCACGGCCCTGTTGGCCAGCTCGAAGACGATCGATCAGCGGCTCAACCGCGCGCTTGTTACCCGGCTGGGGACCTGGCTGTCGACACTCGTGCGGGACAGCGCCCGGCCAGGTGTCATCGCGCGGGTGCTGCTGGGGGGCCATCTTGACCCCTCACTGCGGGCCACCTTGTTGAAGGCCCTGCTAATTGGCCTCCGCGACGTGGGCTGGGCGCGGTTGCGGATCGCCGAGGCGTCAACGGCGCTCACTGCGTTGCGCGCCCACCGGGATGAGGTCATGCGGGAGAAGGAGACGGAGGGCCTCTACACCGAGGTCATGAGTACCGCGGCGGAAGGGCTCCGCGTCGTGCTCGGAACCACGGCACCACTCCCAGGCGCGCTGCTGATCCACGAGCTGGGCAGGTTCCACGAAGCTGAGACGAACCAGGGGATCCCCCAACTGGTGCAGACAGCAGCCCGGCGGTGCGACGAGACGTCCTTCACCGACTACGAGGCCGCGATCAGCCTGATCGAGGCTGTGACCAAGTACCACACCGACAACGACCGGTCCACCATCCTCGGCCGGCTGGAGAGCAACCCCGGCATCGCCCGCCTCCTGGCACACGACGGGCGCGGGAACGTCGGTCTGGTCCTCGCCCAGGTCGCGGTCCGGCTGGCGCTCAGGACCACGCAGGCCGAGGACGACATGGTCGCGATGCGGCGGTGCGCTCTCGCGGTCCGTGCCGCGCTGAGTGCAGCCAGGCTGGTCCGCTTGCACGACGGCCTCGCCCTGCTGGCGCGCGTGGACCAACGCTTCGCTCGCGGCGTCGTGCGTGGGATCGACGGATTCCCAACCTGGCTCAGGGGCCAGTTCAAGACCGCGCTGCCCTGGGAGTCCGCCGCGATCTTGCGGCTACTGGCCGGCGTTCGCGTGAACACCGCCGTCGACCTGCTGTACTCCCGCCGAGTCGCGAACGGCGAGATGGAGCACGACCGCACCGTCATCGACACCCTCGCGAGCCGGGTGATCGCCGTCGGCGACCTGAAGGGAGCCGGGCACATTGTCGCGGCCATCGCGAACGTGGACGCCAACTGGGGCCCAGGCGGGCCGGCGGCCGCCTCGTACGCCGTCTGCGAGCGGCTCGAGGAGTTCATCCGGGAAGCCCTCGTGGACGAGTTCCGTGCCACCGTCGTCCTCGCGACGATGTCGGCGCTGGTCGACGCTGGGTGCCCGGTGCCCGCCCTGCGCCGCCTCCTGAAGCGCTGCGCCGACACAGTTGAGAGGGAGATCAGGGACACGGACAAGGAGCATGGACCACGCCTCGGGCACCTTTTCGCTACGCACGAGGAGCTTGGGCCTGAATTCGCGGCGCTCGTGCTCGATCGCGTCCCGACCACGCTGATCGTGAGCAAGCTCCGTACAGTTCCCGGAGCGGCCGCGCGGACGGCCTACCACCGGCTGGTCCGCTCCCTGGGCCTCACGCGCGATCCAGACGTGGTCGAGGTGCTCGCGGACCAGGAGACGATCGAGCAGCACCTGCGGCTGCTGGAGAAGGCGCCCGTGATCACCTCGCTGGAGGGGGTGCTGGCCTATCAGGAGACCCTCAACGAGATCGGCCACCCCGTCCCGGGGGCCGACATGCTCGCCGAGATCGACGGCAGCATCAGCGGCTGGGCCCACAGGCTCAGGCGCCTGCGCCACCCGTCGCAACTGGCGACCGCCCTCGACCTGCTCCGCAGGATTTCGACTGCGTTCGCCACGGCGTGTCTCGACGAGCTCGAAGGCCGGTCGCGCCTGGGATCAGCTCGCATCGGCCGCGAGCGCTTCTGGGCGGACGAGGACCCCGCCGGGCACGTCGACGAGGTGCTGCCCCCGGCGGGCAAGCCCACGCCGATCCGACTGGCGGTGCAGGCGAAGCGCGGAGTCAGGGGACTCGACGAGCCGCGCGTCGAGGGACTCGTCCGCTACGCTGCCCGCGGGTTCATCCACCCGGTGCCGGCGATCGACTTCATCAGCGCCGTCGACCGGGTCGATCCTGGGCGCGGAAGACAGATCGGACGCGCGTTGTCTGTGAAGAACAGCTGGCCGCACCGGCTACGGCTGATCGCTGACACCGAAAATCCGGTCCAACTCGGCACTCTGCTGCGAGCCATGGCCGCCGTCGACCTGCGGGTCTCGGTCGACTTCTTGAACCGAGTCGAGCAGATTTGGATCCCCGTTGCCCGGCACGTGCGGTCCCCCCGGGCGGCGAGTGCTCTGCTGACCGGCTTCGCGTCCTGCGGGCTGGCGGGCAGGGAGCTTGCGCGCAGGTGGGCGGACAGCTTGGACATCGAGCAGATCGCGCGCCGGTTCAGGATCGGCGGACCGACCGGCGACGAGCACCTCCCGAGCCTCATCCGCGCCCTGCGCGTCTGGGGCTCCGAGGACAGAGCGGCCGAGCTGGCCGCAACGATCGGTCCGGAGTCCTACGGACGCGGGGACCCATCCCGGAGCGACCAGTTGCTGCGCTGCGTCCACGAAGTGACGGGCGACGTCCCGGCCTCCCACCTCGAGGCCGCGGCAGCGGGCCTGGCCGACGCCGTCACCGCTCGAGCCGCGATCGGCAGCCAGTCGTTCTGGCATGCGGCCGGATTGCTCTGTCGCACCCTGCGGCGATGCGGCGGAGCCGAGCTTGTGCCGTCGGAGGCACTCGTACCGGTGCTAGAGAGCGGCGACCTCCCGCCTGGCCTCGCCCTCTGGGTCGCCACGTCCGCCGTCGGCGGCCCCACCGCCGAATCCATCGCCGCCGTCTCCGTCGGCGACATCCTCGGCAACATCGCCTCGGCCCCCGAAGCCCTCAACTCGACGGCGTTCGTCCTCGCTGTGGTCGAGCTCGGCCCGGAACGCGAGGGCGCGATCCGGGACCTGGACGTCATGGAGGCCTTCGTCCATTTGTCCACGCGGTGGCAGCTCGAGTTGATCGCCGCCGCGGCCACGAGTCCCACCCTGAGACGTCGCGTGCACGCGGAGCGCGGATGGCTGACCGAGTACGGGGAATGGATGCTGGACGTGGGCGCCCCTGCTGGCGCCGCACTCCTCCACGCTCTCGGTGAGGTGGTCCTCACCTAGTGCTAGCCGGGTGTTTCGCACATGGGTGAGGGTGGGCTGGACCCCGGAATGCGGGATTGGTTGATCATGGTGGTTGGGTCGGGTCGACCGCAAGTAGATCGAGAAGTCGGGCCTGGACTTGGGTGGGTTGCGGGATGATCGCGGGCTGACCGGCCGTCGCCGGGATCAGCCGTAACCCGGCCAGTGCCTGCAGGATCAGCCGGCCGGTGGGCCTGGCTTTCTGGCCGGGGGTCAGCCCGGCCATCCTGGCCTGAGGAGCTGGCCAGATCAGTGCGCAAGCCGAGCCGGTGTTCTGGCATCCCGGCCCGGTAGCAAGAGGGCTGTGCAATGGCTGGCTCGGATCGCAGCGGCGGGCAATCGCCCGGGTGCCGTGGCGGCGAGCTTCGGGCTGATCCTCGGCCTCATGCCGGCCGATCCCAGAACCTGCCGATGGCAACGACAGCCTCGCCGGTGAGCGTCCGGCGGCCGTCTTGTGCCGTCACGACCAGGTCGATCCTGGCTCGCCGCTCCCCGCCCTCCTCCCGGTACTCGGTCACCGTGCCGCGACAGGTGATCAGGTCGTGGACGTGCGTGATCGAGACGAAGCGCGCCCGGAAGGAGCGCAGGGCGGCCACGCCGGACCACCGGGTGACCACACGGGCCAGCACGCCGAAGGAGAGCATCCCGTGGGCGAACACGTCCGGCAGCCCCGCTTCCCTGGCGAAGTCGACGTCGATGTGGACCGGATCGTGGTCGCCCGAGACGCCGGCGTAGAGCGCCAGCAGGGTGCGTGAGATCGGCCCGAAGGCCAGGTCCGGCAGCACGGTGCCGGGCGCAGGCTCACTCACCGGTCCAGCCGATGCAGGAGGGTCCGCGTGGCCCGTACGAGCACTCCGCGGTCGTCGTGGTGGATGGTCGACTCCAGGACGACGAACTCCAACAGGCCTCCGCGCTTGTCGTAGAAGTCCAGCACTGTGGTGCCCACCGTCACCTCGTCCCCCGCGAAGACCAGCCCCTCGTAGATGTAGTGCTGCTCGCCGTGGAGCAGGTGGTGGAAGTCGCAGCCGATCACCTCCGTCGGATTCGGCTCGCCCTGCCTGCTGCGCTCCTCGTTCGCCAGCATCTCGACCACCATGGGGAACGACGGCGGAGCGACGACGTCCGGATGGCCCTGTGCGCGCGCCGCGGCGACGTCGGTGCAGACGGGGTCGGTCTCGCCCAGCAGCCGGGCGAAGGTCACGACCCGGCCGCGTTCGACCCGGACGGTCACCGGCGCGGCCGAGAACCCCTTCGTCTCTCGTCGGAAGATGCCCCGAGGTCGTCCCGTCGCCACGGTGTCGCGGCCGCTCACGAGGCCACCGTCGAGGGGTCACGCTCGGCGTGGTCCGCCCGGCGTCCGAAGACGAACGAGGACCCGTCGTACGCCCGGGACCCCGGGCCGAGGTCGACGCCCGAGCGGTCGCGCAGTATCAGGGTGCAGATGAGGCTCACGGCGACGATGCCGATGACGTACCACCCGACCGAGTACAGCGAGCCGGTTCCGGTGTAGAGGGCGGTGGCGATCATCGGGGCGAACGCTCCACCGAAGATCGAGCCGAAGGCGTACGCGAGGGCGACTCCGGAGTAGCGGATCTCAGCCGGGAACAGCTCGGCCAGGTAGGCGGCCAGCGGTCCCGAGTTGATCATGACGGCCCACATGTAGGCCGTGACCCCCACGAAGAGCACGACGACGCTGCCGCTGTCCATCGCGAGCAGCAGCGGGAACGTCATGGCGGCCAGGGCGATCCAACCGATCACGAAAGTGGTCCGGCGGCCGATCCGGTCGGACACGACGGCCGCGAAGTGCAGCACGACGAGCCACAGCAGCCCTGACAGCGTCACCACCGTCAGCACGGTGGTCCTGGAGAGCTGTCCGGGATGCTCGGGCGAGGTCAGGTAGCTCTGCAGGAAGCCTCCGGCCACGATGTACGACGCGGCGCTGTTGGCCGCGAACGCGAGCGCGGCCACGATGACCAGCGCAGGCCGGGTGCGGAACAGTACTCCGACCGGCGCCTTGCGCACCTGGCCTTCACGGGACATCTCGACGAAGGTCGGGGACTCCTCGACGCGACGGCGGATGAAGTAGCCGACGAAGACCAGCCCGGCGCTGAACAGGAACGGAACCCGCCATCCCCAGCTCAGGAACGCCTCGTCGTCCGACGCCACGACCGTCATCAGTGCGAAGGACCCGGTGGCGAGGATCAGCCCGAGCGGGGCGCCTTGCTGCGGTGCGGACCCATAGCGTGCCCGCCGGTCGGCGGGTGCCGATTCAACGGCCATGAGTGCGGCGCCGCCCCATTCGGCACCGGCGGACAATCCTTGCACGATGCGTAGCAGCAGGAGCAGGACCGGGGCGGCGACGCCGATCGCCGCCGGCGTGGGGAGGATTCCGATGAGCGTCGTAGCGCCGCCCATCAGGAACAGGCTGATCACCAGGACCTGCCGCCTGCCCACCTTGTCGCCGAAGTGGCCGGCGATCACGGCGCCCATCGGCCGGAACAGGAAGCTGATTCCGATCGTCGCCAACGACACCAGCAATCCCGCCGACGGGCCCAGTGCCGCGAAGAACACCGGGCCGAAGACGAGTGCGGCGGCCTGGGCGTAGATGAAGAAGTCGAACCATTCGATCGTCGTGCCGACGCCTGTGGCGAGCACGACGCGGCGTTGTTGCCGCCGCCGATCCGCAGGCGCGGTGCCGGTGTTTTCCATCAAGGAACTCCTTCGGTCCTCGGCGGCTCCACGCAGAAAAGCAGTGATACGCCGAATCAGCGCAAAAAAGTCAACCACGGATCCCCGGCCGTAACAAGCATCGATGCCGGCATGGCCGCGATAAGCAGCAGGTATTGGTCGTCGTCGCCCGCGGCCGGTTACCGTCGACTCCGCCGATGAGCGCAGAACTCCCGCCGCGCCGGTCGGCGCGCCCACCGGAAAGGACGTCGTATGGTCGACGAGATCACAGCCGAGGGCAGGCTGCCGCTGGTCGA
>Ga0209462_10000030_pt1 | contig 13930 bp, 12 predicted proteins | sample AgamicAsSfrz_FD_187163 | JGI IMG/M metagenome (GOLD analysis project Ga0209462, IMG submission 187163) | Agave microbial communities from Guanajuato, Mexico - As.Sf.rz (SPAdes) (version 2) | ecosystem: Host-associated > Plants > Phyllosphere > Phylloplane/Leaf | place: Guanajuato, Mexico... | reverse complement strand
CGCGGCTGCCATGCCGTGCTCGATCACGTGCAGCAGCACGAGCGGGTCGACGTTCCCGCCGGAGAGCACGGCCACGGCGGGCGTCGCGAACCGCCTCGGGTGCTCCAGCAGCGCCGCAACGGCCGCCGCTCCGGCCGGTTCCACCAGTAGCTTCGCCCGTTCCAGGCAGTGCAGCAGTGCGCGGGAGAGGGCGTCCTCCCCCACCGTGACGATCTCGTCGACGAGCGCGGCGACCTGCGGGAACGTCACGTCGCCCGGCCGGCCCACCGCGATCCCGTCGGCCACGGTGCGCATGCTGGCGAGCGGGCGCGGCTCGCCGGCCGCGAGCGACGGCGGCCACGCGGCGGCACCTTCGGCCTGCACCCCCACCACCGTGACGTCCGGCCGCTGCCCCTTGACGGCCGCTGCGATCCCGCCGACCAGCCCGCCGCCCCCGGTGCAGACGAGCACCGTGCGGACGTCCGGCACCTGCTCCAGCACCTCGAGCCCCACGGTGCCCTGCCCGGCGATCACGTCCGGGTGGTCGAAGGGGTGCACGAACACCGCACCCGTGCGGTCGGCGAACTCGGTGGCTGCCGCGATGCTGCCGTCGATCGTCTCTCCGACGAGGTGGACCTCCGCGCCGTAGCCGCGGGTGGCGCCGACCTTCGGGATCGCGGCCCGCTCCGGCATGAAGACGGTGGCCCGGATGCCGAGCATCTGCGCGGCGAGCGCCACGCCCTGCGCGTGGTTGCCCGCACTCGCCGCCACCACCCCGCCGGCCCGCTCCGCCGGGGCGAGCCGGGCGATCCGCGTGTACGCACCGCGGATCTTGAACGAGCCGGTGCGCTGGAGGTTCTCGCACTTGAGCCACACGGGCCCGCCGCACAGCTCGGACAGCGCTCGGGAGCCGGCCACCGGGGTTGCCGACACGACGCCGGCCAGCAGCTCGCGCGCCGCCCGGACGTCGTCCACCCCGACCGGGGGAACAGAGGTGTCGACGGTGCCCATGCGGGCATCCTCGCACCGAGCCGGGCGGGACCACCGTCGCGGCACCGTGACCCGACGCCACGACGAACCTCCCGGTAACCTCAGGAGGTGAGATGGCGGTGAGCCGCGCGGGCCACCGCTTTCCGGGGAGGTCGGGATGACACGGCTGCGGGCGATCGCTCCGCTGCTCGTGGCCGCGGTGCTCGCCGCGATCGCGGTGGTCACGGTCAAGAGCGCGGGTTGCGACGACCCCGGACGCTACGAGCTGGTGGCCGGTGGCTACCAGCTGGTAGGCGGCTGTATCGCGCCCGGCGACATCGTGGTGCCCGAGCCGGCGCCGGTTGCCCCGCTGCCCGCCGCAGGCCCCGCCGCTCCCGCCAAGGGCTGACTACGACGCGGCGTCGAGGGCCTGCCTCAGGTCCTCGGCCAGGTCCTCGACGTCCTCGATACCCACCGAGAGCCGCACCAGGTCGTCCGGCACCTCGAGCGCGGAGCCGGCCACCGAGGCGTGCGTCATCGCGCCCGGGTGCTCGATGAGCGACTCGACGCCGCCGAGCGACTCGGCGAGCGTGAAGATCTCGGTGGCCGCGCAGACCCGCAGCGCGGCCTCTCGCCCGCCCGCGACCGTGAACGACACCATCCCGCCGAAGCGGCGCATCTGCTTGGCCGCCACCTCGTGGCCGGGGTGCTCGGCGAGGCCGGGGTAGTACACCCGCGTGACGGCCGGGTGGGCGGCGAGGAGCTCGGCGATCCGCTCGGCGTTGTCGCTGTGCCGCTCCATCCGCACCGCCAGCGTCTTCACCCCGCGCAGCGTGAGCCACGCGTCGAACGGCCCGGGCACCGAGCCGACCGCGTTCTGCGTGAACCGCAGTGCCTCGGCGAGCTCGTCGTCCGTCGTGACCAGGGCGCCACCGACCACGTCGGAGTGCCCGCCCACGTACTTGGTGGTGGAGTGCAGCACCACGTCGGCCCCGAGAGCGAGCGGCTGCTGCAGATAGGGCGAGGCGAACGTGTTGTCGACGACGAGGCGCGCGCCCGCCGTCCGCGCCACGTCGGCGACCGCGGCGATGTCGGCGATCCCGAGCAGCGGGTTGGTCGGCGTCTCGCACCACACGGCGCGCGTGGTGGGCCGCAGGGCTGCGCGCAGCGCACCGATGTCCCCGAGGTCGACGGGCGTGTACTCCACGCCCCAGTGCGCCAGCACCTTGTCGACCAGCCGGAACGTGCCGCCGTACGCGTCGTGCGGGATGACGAGGTGGTCCCCCGGCTCGAGCAGCACCCGCAGCAGCACGTCGGAAGCGCCCATCCCGGAGCCGAACGCGACGGCGTGCCGGCCACCCTCCAGCGCGGCGAGGCACTCCTGCAGCGCGGTGCGGGTGGGGTTGGCGCTGCGCGAGTACTCGTAGCCCGACCGGAGGCCGCCCACGCCGTCCTGGGCGAACGTGGACGACACGTGGATCGGAGTGATCACGTCCCCCGTGGTGGGGTCCGGCTCCTGGCCGGTGTGGATCGCGTTGGTGGAGAAGCCGCGCATGGCGCAACGTTACGCGCGCGCCTCGGCGCTAGGCTGATCGGGCGCCGCCGGGCGCGCCCTGTCCGCGGGGAAGGGACCATCCCACCGGCCGATGTGCAGGATGCCTGGACGGAACGGACCTCGGCCCGCCGGACACGGGCCCGGAACGAGGTTCGCCGATGCCCACCCTTCCTGCCCGCCCATCGCTCGCGCACCTGCGCAAGCAGGCCAAGGCCCTGCGCCGCGAGCGCGACGTCCCGCTGCACCGGGCGCAGCACGAGCTCGCCCGCTCCTACGGTTTCGCCAGCTGGCCCCGGCTCGTCCGGCACGTCGAGGCGGCCGGCCTGGAGGGGATCGAGCGCGCACTGGCGCTCGCCGAACCCGACGCGCTGGCACCGCTCCTCACGGCGGACACGGCCACGGCACCCGTCGGCGGGCTGCCCCCGCTGCTGGCGCTCCTGCGCCGATCGACCGGCGCGCCCGCCGACGTCCGCCGATGTGCGGGGATGCTGCTCGCCGCCGGGGCGGACGCCGACAGCCGCAGCGCGGAGGACGGCGGCGAATGGCACCGATCCGCCCTGTTCGAGGCGGTGGAGCGGCGCGACCTCGCGCTCGCCCGGCAGCTGGTCGAGGCCGGCGCCACCCCGGACGAGGACGCCTTCTACCACGCGTGCGAGCAGGCCGAAGTCGGATTCCTCGACCTGCTCCACCGGCCGGGGTTCGAGCGGCTCGTCATCCACAAGCTGGACTTCGAGGACGCCGCGGGCCTCGCATGGTTCCTCGACCGCGGCGTCGACGTGAACGCCCTCGGCTGCCTGCACTGGGCGATCGGCCGCGGCCGCGGCGTCCCGATCCTGCGGATGCTGCTCGACGCGGGCGCCGACCCGGATCTCCCGCACCACCGCTCCGGACAGCGCCCGCTCGCCGTGGCCGCCCGCTGCGGGCACCTCGCCGCGTACGACCTGCTCGTCGCGGCGGGCGCCCGGGCCGAGCTGGACGGCGTCGAGTCCGCGGTGCTGGCCGTGGCGCGCGGCGAGTCGATCCGGCTCCCGGCCGCGCCCCCGCCGCTGCCCGGCATCCCCGGCGACGGATCGGGCTGGTTGCTGGGCCAGTTCGCGCTGCTCGGGCGCGTCGACGTCGTGCGGGCGCTGCTGGACGCCGGGATGGGCGTCGACACCCGCGGCTGGAGCGCGTTCACCCCGCTCGACCAGGCCGCGATGCACGGGCGCACCGCGGTGGTGCGGTTGCTCGTCGAGCGGGGCGCGGACCTCGCGGACTGCGCGTTCGACGCCGCGGGCCCCACCCCGCTGGACTGCGCGATCTGGGGCGCGGTGAACAACCGAGCCGCCGACGGCGACTACCCCGGCACGGTCGCTCTCCTGCTGGCCGCCGGGGCGCCGACGAGCCACGAGGCGCCGACCGGTTCCCCCGAGGTGGACGTGCTCCTCGCCGGCCGGTGAATTGCAGCATGGCCACCTTCACGCAACCACGTGGCATGAAGGTGGCCATGCTGCAATGTCCGGCCGCGGTTTCCCGGGCCCCTGGGACCTCGCTCACTGGTTCCCGGGACCCCGGGCGGCCGAGGGTCTCCCCCGGCTGCCGGGCGACGGGTCCGGCCGAGCGAGGAGCGGACATGCAGACCGAACCGATCGAGGCCGTCCCGGCCGTCCGGCGCCCGGCGCGCGGCTGGGCCGCGGCGGGCGTACTGGCCGGTGTGGCCGGCTACGCCGCCATGGAGGTGCAGACCCGGATCGCCCCGGCGGACCCGGCGGCGAACGCCGACGCCGGGCTGCTGGTCGACGGCTACGTGGGCAGCGGGCTGGGGCTGATCGCCGCGGTGCTGGCGCTGTTCGTGATCGCCGCGTTCGCCGTGGTGGTGTTCGGGGCGGGACTGCGCCGCGCGCTGGCCGCGCAGTCCCCCGCCGCCAGCCTGGTGCCCGACGTCGCGTGGGCGGGGACCCTGCTGGTCGCGGGGCTGTGCCTGGTGGGGTCCGGCCCGGCCACCGAGGTGTTCTTCGCACTGCTCCACGCCGCGGAGAGCGACCCGGACATCACGGCGTCGCTGGTCCGCATGATGGACACGCTGCCGTGGGTGTGGGGTGGGCTCGCGCCGACGGTGGCGGCCGTGGCCTACGGCGCGCTCCGCCACGGCGCCGCACCGCGCTGGCTCGGGGTGGTGAGCGTGGTCTTCACGGTGCTGGTCGGCGGCCTGGCGATGGCACCGCTGCAGTATCTGGCCGGGTTCGTCGGGTCGATCTGGCTGGTCATCGCGGGCGTGGCCTACCTGGCCACCCGTGGCGCACGCGTTGCGACGACGAGGGCTGCGACGATGGGGGCGTGACGGCAGATCGCCCGATGGCCGCGCAGCGGGAGGTCGCCGCCGTGGTCGTGGCCGTCGTCGCATGGCTGCTCGCCGCGCTGGCCGTGCTCTCGCTCCCGTGGAGCTCGTTGTACGAGGGCGGCGAAGCCCTGTTCTTCCTGGTCGACGTCGTGGTCGCCGTGGTGTACGGCCTGGTGGCCCGCGTGCTGCTCGCCCGCCGGGCCGTGGCCGTGGCCTGGTGGGTGGCGCTGGCGGCGGTCGGCGACGGCGTGGCGGCCTTCGCGGCCGGGTACTCCCGGGCCACGGTGCAGGGCGATCCGTTGCCGGCGGCCGATGCGGTGGCGTCGCTGACCTCGGTGGCGTGGGTCCCGGGCACCGTCGGGCTGATCGTCGTGGTGCCGTGGCTCGTGCGGGAGGGCAGCCCGTCCCCCGTCGCCCGGATCGCGGTGTGGACCGGTGGGGCGGCGTGCGTCCTGATCACCGCGGCCCGGGTGCTCGTGCCGGACGAGGCGCCGCTGGTCGCCATGCCGGCCGTGCTCGCGGCCCTGGCGGGCTCGCTCCCGCTCCAGATGGGCGTGGTGGTGGTCCTCGGTGCGCTCGCCACCTCCGACGCCGCCTGCCGCTGGCTGCGCGGCCCGGAGGAGGCGCGGCACGGCCTCGGCTGGCTCGCGCTGGGCTCCGGGCTGATGACGCTCTCGTTCGTGCCGCTCGCGCTGCCGCTGCCCATGGCGATGGCGCTGGTGGACCCGGGGATCGTGCCGGCGATCCAGCTCGCGGCGCAGGCGTTCTTCCCGGCAGCGATCCTCGTGGTGGTGCTGCGCCAGCAGCTGTGGGGCATCGACCTCGCGGTCAGCCGCGCTCTGGTGTGGGCCCTGCTCACCGCGGGATCAGCCGCCGCGTACCTGCTGATCGTGTTCGTCGCGACCACGGTGCTACCGGTCGGCACCGGCGCTGGTGGCGTGCTCGCGGCGGCCGTGCTCGCCGGACTCGCCGTGCCGGCGCGGGCGTGGCTGCAGCGCCGCGTCGACCTCCTGGTCAGGGGTCCATCCGCGGCGCCGGGGGCGGGCACCGAGTCGATCGGCCTGCGGCTGGGCAGCGCGGCGCCCACCGAGCTGGTGCAGCGGGTACTCGAGTCGGTCGCCGAAGCGCTGCGCTGTGCGAGCGCCGAGATCCGGCTCGACGACGGCCGCCAGCTCGCCGCGGTGGGCAGCCCGGGCGGCCCGCCGCTGTCCGTCCCGCTGACGCACGCCGGTGAGCAGGTCGGCGAGCTGACGGTCCGGGGTGCGCGCGGCGAGCGTCTGGACGCCCGCACGGAACGCGACCTGCAGCCCCTGGCGGGCGTGGTGGCGGCCGTGGTGCGGCTCGCCCTGCTCACCGCGGAGCTGGAGACCACGAGGGCGCGCATGGTGGCCGCGCGAGCCGAGGAACGGAGGCTGCTGCGCCGCGAGGTGCACGACCACCTCGGCCCCGTGCTGAGCGGCGTCGCACTCGGCCTGCACGCCGCCCGCAACCTGCTCGCCACGGGCGACACGGCCACCGCGGGGCGGCTGCTCGACGAGCTGTCCGGCGAGGTGGAGCGCGGGGTGCAGAACGTGCGCAGCCTCGCGCGGGCCTTCCTGCCCCCGCAGCTGGAGGAGAGCGGGCTGGCCAGCGCGCTCGAGGACCTCGCGGCCCGGTTCGACTCCCCGGAACTCGCGGTGCGGGCCGAGGTCGCGACCTCCGCGGCGGCGGCGCTGGACGCGGCAGTGGCGGTCGGCCTCTACAGCGTGGCCGCGGAGGCCGTCACGAACGCGCACCGCCACGCCCGCGCCACCTCTTGCCTCGTGCGGCTCGACGGCGCGGATGGAACGGTGCGGCTGCAGGTGGTCGACGACGGCGTCGGCATCGCCCCGGACAGCAGGCCGGGAGTCGGGCTGCGCGCCGTGCGCGAGCGGGCCGCGGAACTGAGCGGCACGGCCCGGGTCGGACCGGGGTCGGATGGGGGAACGCTGGTGGAGGTGTCGGTGCCGGTGCGTCGGGAGGCGAGCGATGAGTGATCCCGTCCGCATCCTCGTCGTGGACGACCACCCGACGTTCCGGCTCGGCATGAACGCGCTGCTGTCGTCGATCCCGGGCTTCACCGTGGTCGGCGAGGCGGCCGACGCTCCGGAGGCGGTCGAGCTCGCCCGCCGGGCGCCGGCCGACGTCGTGATCATGGATCTGGACCTCGCCGGGACGTCCGGCATCGACGCGACGCGCGCAGTGCTGCGGGAACGCCCCGAGCTGCGCGTCCTCGTGGTGACGATGCTGGAGGACGACGACTCGGTGTTCGCCGCGATGCGGGCGGGCGCGCGCGGCTACCTGCTCAAGAGCGCCTCGCCGGCTGATGTGGAACGGGCCGTGCGGGCGGTGGCGGCCGGGGACGTGCTCGTCGCGTCGGGTGTGGCGGAGCGGATGCTCGGCTTCGTCACCGGGGCCCGCACCGCCGCCACCCCGTTCCCCGAGCTCACCGAGCGGGAGCGCGAGTGCTCGACCTCGTGGCGCGCGGTCTCGACAACCTCGCCGTGGCCCGGCGGCTCTCGCTCTCCGACAAGACCGTGCGCAACCACCTGTCGGCCATCCTCGCCAAGCTGCGGGTGGCCGACCGGTCCCAGGCGATCGTCCGCGCGCGGGAGGCAGGCCTGGGTGGCGGTCCGTAACGGGTGGCCTCGATACGGACCGGCGCTGGGGCGCCGGCCCTACTCGACCACCCCGTCAGCTGCCGAGGAAGGCGAGGACGTCGGAGCGGGTGACGACGCCCGCGGGCTTGCCGTCCACCAGCACCAGCGCGGCGTCGGCGTCGGCGAACGCGCTCATCGCGGTGTCGAGGGGCTCACCGGCGCCGATCGTCGGCAGGGGCGCCGACATGTGGTTCTCCAGCCGGTCCGACAGCTGCGCCCGACCGGTGAAGAGCGCGTCCAGGATGTCGCGCTCCACCACCGAGCCTGCGACCTCGGCCGCCATCACCGGCGGCTCCGCCCGCACCACCGGCATCTGCGAGACGTGGAACTCCCGCAGGTAGTGCACGGCGTCGGCCACCGTCTCGTTCGGGTGGGCGTGCACGAGGTCGGGGATCGTGCCGTCCTTGCGCCGCAGCACGTCGCCGACGGTGGCGCCCTCCGTGGGCGGCATGAAGCCGTAGCTGGCCATCCACTTGTCGTTGAAGACCTTGCCCAGGTAGCCGCGGCCCCCATCGGGCAGCAGGACGACCACCACCGCGTCGGCAGGCAGCTCGCGTGCCACCCGCAGCGCCGCCACCGCGGCCATCCCGCACGAGCCACCGACCAGCAGCGCCTCCTCGCGCGCGAGCCTGCGGGTCATCTCGAACGAGTCGGCGTCCGACACGGCGACGATCCGGTCGCAGATCCCCTTGTCGTACGTGGTGGGCCAGAAGTCCTCCCCGACGCCCTCGACCAGGTACGGGCGGCCGGTGCCGCCGCTGTACACCGATCCCTCCGGGTCGGCGCCGATCACCTGCACCCGGCCGCCCGACACCTCCTTGAGGTAGCGCCCGGTGCCGCTGATGGTGCCGCCGGTTCCGATCCCGGCGACGAAGTGCGTGATGCGTCCGTCGGTCTGCTCCCACAGCTCCGGGCCGGTGCCGAGGTAGTGCGACTCCGGGTTGTGCTCGTTGGCGTACTGGTTGGGCTTCCACGCGCCGTCGATCTCGCCGACGAGCCGATCGGAGACCTTGTAGTAGGAGTCGGGGTGGTCGGGGTCGACGGCCGTCGGGCACACGACGACATCGGCGCCGTACGCGCGCAGCACGTTGCGCTTGTCCTCGCTCACCTTGTCCGGGCAGACGAACACGCACTCGTAGCCCTTGCGCTGCGCGATCATCGCCAGCCCCACGCCGGTGTTGCCCGACGTCGGTTCGACGATCGTGCCGCCCGGCCGCAGCTCGCCGGACGCCTCTGCCGCCTCGACCATCCGCAGCGCGATGCGGTCCTTCACGCTGCCGCCCGGGTTGAAGTACTCGACCTTGGCCAGCACGGGTGCCGCGATGCCCTCGGCCACCGCACCGAGCCGGACGAGAGGGGTGTTCCCGACCAGGTCGGCGACGTGCTCGACGTAACGCATGGCGCCAATCGTCGCACCCCGCCGGGAATCGACGAGCGGGCCATCGCCGCCCCGTGACGCGGCTCGATGGGCCCGATCCCCACCGGACGCCGTGTCCGGCCGCCGAACGGCAGCGCAAAACGCCGCGTACGGACTACTGTTCGGCGTCTATGGATGACCCGGTCGAGGGCGTGTCGACCGGCCGAAGTGGACACCAGAGCGCGGCCCGCCCGCCGCGCACCCCCGATCAATCCGTTCCACGAGCTGCAGGAGGGGCGCCGGTGTCAGCCACCGGGGACGAGGTGATCGGTGTCGAGGAAGCCGATCGGGCCGACGTTGCCCGGTCGGCCCGTCGTGACGCCGAGCTCAATCGCCTCGCCGGGCTCGCCTCGGGCGGCGACCAGCAGGCGCTCGAGAGCTTGCTCGGCCGTATCCGCCCGATGGTGGTGCAGTACTGCCGCGCCCGGGTCGGCCTCGGCATGCTCGGCTCGCAGTCCGCGGAGGACATCGCCCAGGACACCCTGTTCGCCGTCGTCGGAGCCTTGGAGCGATGGCGCCCCGAGAAGCGCGTGATGGCGTTCGTCTACGGGATCGCCAGCAACAAGGTGGTGGACGCCTACCGGGCGGCCGGCCGCGACCGGTCCGTGCCCACCGACGTCGTCCCGGACGCGCCGGACCTCGAGCACGGTCCCGAGCAGGCCGCCCTGCGCGGCGGGCTGGCGGCCGAGCTGCGCGCGCTGCTCGACCAGCTCCCCGCGCAGCACCGGGAGATCCTCGTGCTGCGCCTTGCGCTCGGGATGACCGCCGTGGAGACCGCCGCCGCCGTCGGCTCGACGTCCGGCGCCGTCCGCGTCACCCAGCACAGGGCGCTCGCCAAGCTGCGGGAGCTGGTGGAACGCCGCACGGCGTAGGCGGCCAACCGGACCGGTGTCGAGTAGCGCCGGCCCCGCAAGGGCCGGCGCGTATCGAGACCGGCCTCGGTGGGTGGTGGTGCGCCGGCCCTACTCGACCACCGGAGATCGGGTCCCGACCTCTTTCAGCCGACGTGCGAGGTACGCCCGCTCGGCCGCGTTGCCCACCAGGGCCAATGCCTCCTCGTACGCCGCTGCCGCCTCCTCGCGGCGGCCGAGGCGACGCAGCAGGTCGGCCCGGGCGGCGGGCAGCAGGTGGTAGCCGCGCAGCCGCTCGTCGCTGCTCAGCGCGTCCAGGAGCGCCAGGCCGGCCGCCGGCCCGTCGCGCATCGCGATGGCGACGGCCCGGTTCAGCGCAACCACCGGGGAGGGGGCGACGTCCGCGAGCACGTCGTAGAGCGCCACCACCTGCGGCCAGTCGGTGGTGGCGACGTCGGCCGCCTCGTCGTGCACCGCCGCGATCGCCGCCTGCAGGGTGTACGGCCCCGGCGGGCCGCCCTGCAGCGCCGACACGACGACCCGCCGTCCCTCCTCGATGTACTCGCGGTTCCACCGCGAGCGGTCCTGCTCGTCGAGGAGCACCAGGTGCCCGTCGGGACCGGTGCGGGCGTCCCGCCGCGCGTCGACGAGCAGCATCAGCGCAAGCAGCCCCGCCACGTCCCGCTCCCGCGGGAGCAGCCGGTGCAGGATCCGGGCCAGCCGGATCGCCTCGTCGGCGAGGTCGCCCCGCACCAGCTCGGGGCCTGCGCTGGCCGCGTAGCCCTCGGTGAAGACCGCGTATACGACGCGGAGCACGCCCGGCAGCCGCGCGGGGAGTTCGTCGGCCTCGGGCACCCGGAACGGGATCCGAGCGCCCTTGATCTTGCGCTTGGCCCGCACGATCCGCTGCGCCATCGTGGCCGCCGGCACCAGGAACGCGCGCGCCACCTCCGGGGTCGAGAGTCCCGCGAGGCAGCGCAGCGTGAGCGCCACCTGCGCCTCCGGCGGAAGCGCCGGGTGGCAGCAGGTGAAGAACAGCCGCAACCGCTCGTCGGGCACGTCCTCGGCATCGGCGACCGCCGCGGCGGGCCCGTCGCGATCCGCCTCGGCCTGCAACACCGCGATCCGCGCCGCGTAGGCCTTGTCCCGGCGCAGCCGGTCCACCGCCTTGCGCCGGGCCGTGGTGAGCAGCCACGCGCCCGGCCGGCCCGGCACGCCGTCCACCGGCCAGCGCTCGAGAGCGGCCGCGACAGCCTCGGATGCGACCTCCTCGGCGAGGTCGAGATCGCCGAACTGGCCGACGAGCGTGGCGAGCAGCCGGCCCCGTTCCTCCCGGAACACGGCCTCGACGGAGCCGGCCGCCCCCGGGTTCACGGCTGCTCGAACTCCATGACCGGCCGCACCTCGATCCGGCTGCCGTGCTGGGCGCCGGGGCACCGGGCCGCCCACTCGATCGCCGCGTCGAGATCCGCCACGTCGAGCAGGTAGTAGCCGCCCAGCACCTCGCGGGTCTCGGCGAACGGCCCGTCGGTGACGACCCGCTCACCGTCGTTGCGCACCTCGACGGTGGTGGCGGTCTCGACGCCCTGCAGCGCGTCGCTCGCGATGCGCACGCCGGCGTCGGCCACGGCCTTCTCGTACGCCCAGTACTCGTCCATCACCTTCTGGACGGCGTCGGCGGTCTGCGGCTGGACGTCCTGCGAACCGTAGATCAGCAGCATGTACTTCACTTCGCGGCTCCTCGTCTTTCTGGCGCGATGGCCGGACGGCCACCAGCATGACGACGAACGGGAACTCGCGGAATCGACAGCCCCCGCTACTCCCGCTCGACGCGCCGCAGCCCCCTGCCCGGCGTCCAGCTCTCGATCACCAGCATCGTCGCCTCGGCGTTGAGCCCGGTGACGACGACCTCGTCGATGTCGGCGCGGAACAGCTCCCCCTCGGCATCGCCGCCCACCGGACCGGCGACGAACGCGCGCCCCGCGATCTTCGCGTCGCCCGCCCATCCGGCGGGGTTGCCCTCCGGCGGGTCCACCGACGGGCTGTGCAGTGCGAACCGCGGATCCCGGTGCAGGTCAGCGCCCTTGCGAGCGCTGGTCATCGAGCCGAACGTCAGCTCGCCATCGGCGAACTCCGCCTCGATGCCCGAGATGCGGGGCGCGCCGTCGGCCCGCAGCGTGGCGATCGTCTTGTGCTTGTGCGCGTCGAAGATCTTCCGCACCCGCGCGGCGAACTCGGGAACGGCCTCCTCGACGTCCTTCCAGGCGGTCATGCGGACGAGGATGCCGCACAAAGCTGCCAGTACCTGTCAGAGTTCTTCCCGGACGTCGGTCGGTGTCGGGTTCACCGGACACGGGGCGGATCTACGTCCGCGCGGGCCGTCTCTTCTCCGCTGCGTTCGAAGCCGGGCTCGGACGCGCGTTCGGCGGGGTGCTCGTCGGCCATCTGGCCGTTCGCCGTACTCGGCGTCGGCGTGGGCGGGTGCCGGCGTTCTTGCCAGTGCCTCGGGAACCTGACGCGGTTCTCACACCCCCGGAGTCGGTTACCGCCGCGTACGCTCCGCGGTAGTCAGCCCGCGCGAGGAGGAACGACGATGCCCGAAGCCGTGATCGTCGCGGCCGCCCGGTCCCCGATCGGCCGTGCACACAAGGGATCTCTCACGACGATCCGCCCCGACGACCTGACGGTGCAGATGGTGCGCGCCGCGCTCGCCCAGGTGCCCCAGCTCGACCCGGCCGACATCGACGACCTCATGCTCGGCTGCGGCCTGCCCGGCGGCGAGCAGGGCTTCAACATGGCCCGCGTGGTCGCGGTCCTCCTCGGGTACGACACCGTCCCCGGCACCACGATCACCCGCTACTGCTCCTCGTCGCTGCAGACCACGCGCATGGCTCTGCACGCCATCAAGGCCGGCGAGGGCGACGTGTTCGTCTCGGCGGGCGTCGAGACGGTCTCCCGCCTGGCGAAGGGCAGCTCCGACTCCCACCCCGACACCCACAACCCCGTCTTCTCCGACGCCGAGGACCGCACCCGGCACATCGCCGAGAACGGCGCCGACTCGTGGAACGACCCCCGCGAGGACGAGCACCTGCCCGACATCTACATCGCGATGGGCCAGACCGCGGAGAACCTCGCCCGGCTCAAGGACGTCACCCGGGAGGACATGGACCGCTTCGGCGTCCGGTCGCAGAACCTCGCCGAGAAGTCGATCGCGAACGGGTTCTTCGCCCGCGAGATCAGCCCGGTCACGCTGCCCGACGGCACCGTGGTGGAGAGGGACGACGGCCCGCGCGCCGGCGTCACCTACGAGGCCGTGGCCACGCTCAAGCCGGTGTTCCGGCCGGACGGCCGGGTAACCGCGGGCAACTGCTGCCCGCTCAACGACGGCGCCGCCGCCCTGGTGATCATGTCTGACACCAAGGCCGCCGAGCTCGGGATCACCCCGCTCGCCCGCGTGGTGTCCACCGGCGTCTCCGGGCTCTCCCCCGAGATCATGGGCCTCGGCCCCGTCGAGGCTTCGAAGCAGGCGCTCGCGCGCGCCGGGATGACGATCGACGACGTCGACCTCGTCGAGATCAACGAGGCGTTCGCGGCGCAGGTCCTGCCCTCGGCTCGCGACCTCGGTATCGACGAGGACAAGCTGAACGTCAACGGGGGCGCGATCGCGCTCGGCCACCCGTTCGGCATGACGGGCGCCCGCATCACCACCACCCTGCTCAACGGCCTGCGCACCCACGACAAGACCATCGGCCTCGAGACGATGTGCGTCGGTGGCGGCCAGGGCATGGCGATGGTCCTCGAACGGCTGAGCTGACTCCGGCGGTCTTGCCCGGCGGGTAGGGCGAGAGGATGGTGTTGGGCGCCGGCGGCGCCGTCGGGGCGCTGCCCCGAACCCAAGGGGGTGGGTCGTGCACGCACGCTCCACCACGATCCGCGCGCACCCCGAGTCGCTCGAGTCGGGTGTCGCGCTCATCCGTGACGAGATCATGCCCATGGTGCTGGGCATGGACGGCTGCATCGGGATGTCGATGCTCGTCGACCGGCTGACGGGCCGCTGCATCGTCACCACCGCGTGGCAGTCGCAGGAGGCGATGGAAGCCACGGCCGACCGGGTGCGGCCGCTGCGCGAGCGCGCGGCGGAGGTGCTCGGCGGCCGGCCGC
>Ga0209462_10000029_pt1 | contig 14859 bp, 14 predicted proteins | sample AgamicAsSfrz_FD_187163 | JGI IMG/M metagenome (GOLD analysis project Ga0209462, IMG submission 187163) | Agave microbial communities from Guanajuato, Mexico - As.Sf.rz (SPAdes) (version 2) | ecosystem: Host-associated > Plants > Phyllosphere > Phylloplane/Leaf | place: Guanajuato, Mexico... | reverse complement strand
CAACACCTTCGGCCCCGCGATCGCAATCAGCGCGCAGCACACCGCGACCACGGACAGTCCGATCGACAGATTCGTCACCTGCGCCACCGCGCCGATCAGGACCGGCCCAAACAGCATCCCAAAGTAAGCCAGCCCGGCGACGTGCGCGAGCCCTTCGGCAGCGTGGATGCCTTTCACGCTCGCGGCGGCCGCAAACAGCACCGGCATCATATTGGCGAGGCCCAAGCCCATCAGCGTGAAGCCGGTCAGCGCCGCGACCGGCGTCGGCACCAACAGCGCGCCGATCATGCCGGCGAGCGCCAGCGTCGCGCTGGCCATCACCAGTTGCGGAGCGCCGAAGCGCGCCCGCACCGCGTCGCCGGCAAAACGCGCGGCTGCCATGCCGCCCGAAAACGCGGCATACGCGGCGCTCGCGGCGGCCGGCGAAGAGAGGACGACATCGCGCATATAGACGGTCGCCCAGTCGTACATCGCGCCCTCGGCGATCAGCGCGACGAGCGCGACCGTGCCGAGCGCCCACAACGCGGGCGAGCGCCAGCGGTTCGCACGCGGCGTCGCCGAGTCGGGATGTTCGTCGTGCGGCACGTGCGGCAACACGGAAGGGCAGGCCGCGATCAGCACGAGCGCGCTGACGGCCGCGGCCAAGCCGAGATGCACGGCCGGCGCCATCCCATGCGCGAGCAGCGCGCCGCCGACAGCCGCGCCGACCATCCCGCCGACGCTGAACATGCCGTGCAACGACGACATGATCGGTTTGCGCAGCGCCTTTTCGACGGCGCTCGCTTCGGCGTTCATCGCGACGTCGAGCGTGGCCATGCCCGCGCCGAACAGGGCCAGCACGACCAGCAGCATCCAGTAAAACGGCACCACGAGGATCAACGCGACGCAGACCGACATCACGAGCCCGCCGGTGAGGCACGCGCGGCGCGTGCCGACGCGCGCAATCCACGACGCGTTCGCGGCCATCGCGCCGATCGAGCCGCCGGCAACCGCGAGAAGCGCGACCGACAGCAAGGCGGGACTCAGGTGGAAGCGGTCGCGCACGGTCGGCACATGCACGCCCCACGAGCCGTACACCATGCCGGCGATGAAAAACAGCGCCATCGTCGCGATGCGCGCTCGCTGACGCGCGGTGTCGGACAGGTTCCGGTGAGCGGCGGGGATGGCGGCGAAGTCGGTGGAGCGATCGGACACGGGAGTCTCGTGAGGAGGAAGATGCGGAAGAAAGCGCACTGAAAGCGAATTTCCGATTCTAACGAAGGGCGCTGTCTTATGCTTGAATCCACGGAATTGCGCTTTTGCTGGATTCGTCGCGCGTTGGCAGATGGTTCGCGGATGTGAGCGCCCAGCGACTCACGAATCCGCGAATCCGCGAATCCACGAGGTGCATGCAATATATATATAGGCGGGCAGCCGGCATTGCACGTCACGCCAATCCGCGCATCACGGACGGCAAGAATTCGCTCATCGACGAAAGGAACGCACTTGAACATTCCCGCACAAGCTCCATTGCACCTGTTGCATACCGCCGCGGTCGGCACGCTGGCGACGCACGCGCGCCAGCCCGAAGGCTTCCCTTATCCGTCGGTGCTGCCGTTTGCGCCTGATGAACAGCATCGGCCGACGATTCTGGTGAGCCGGCTCGCCGAGCACACGCATAATCTGCACGCCGATCCGCGTGCCGGCTTTCTCGTCGTCGATGCGCCGGACGGCGACGTGCTCAACGGTCAGCGCGTCACGTTGCTCGGCACTTTCGAACCGGTCGACCCGGCGCCCGAACTTGTCGCACGTTATCTGCGCTATCACCCGGACGCGGAGCGCTATCTTGTCCTCGGCGACTTCACGTTCTGGACGATGAAGCTCGATCGCCTGCGCTATATCGGCGGATTCGGCGCGATGGGCTGGCTGGGCGGCGATGAACTCGACCCGCTGCCGGTGCTCGGGCACGACGAGGAAGACGCGCTGATTGGCGAATTTGCCGACGCAGTGTCCGACGCCTGCGGCTACCGGCTAATCGGCGTCGACAGATATGGCGTCGATTTGCGGCAAAACGGTCTGCGCAAACGTTTCGCATTCGAAAGCGCGAAGCTGGACATGGAAACATTGCGTGCGGCGCTAGAAGATTGCATTCGACGGCGGGCCAATTAGGCGTTTATTGCCTATTCGGGAAAACCTTATCGCCGAAAACGGTGGGCCCAAAGTGCTTCAAATATGTGCCGACATTTCATGTCGAAGCTCTCATGCAATGAAATGTTTGCTTGCGGAAACTGTCTTAATTTTCATGCGCTGATAATTAATCCCATATTTACCGATTCGCGCGACGCTTTGTCTGCAAAAAACGCGGAGTGGCTAAATGAAAGCTGACGCGTGACAGCGCCTCGCCGCGAAAGTTTTTGAAACGGACAAGTATTAGTTTTACGCGGACGCGTTTGTAGTCTTTCTATTTTGTGTTAATCTCGCGTTCAAATTCCGAGGCATGAACACCTTCAAAGGGCAAGCCGGCTTAAGACTGGCAGTCGTTAATCCAAACCACAAGGGAACCTATGTCTTCCTACAAGGAACTACTCGCGCAGCGAGAGAAGCTGGAAAAGCAGATCGAAGAGGCGAAGTCGCGCGAATACGCGGAAGTGCTGAACGAAATCAAACAGAAAATGGCCGACTACGGCATTTCGCTGAGCGAACTCGGCGGCGGGCGCGCGCCCAAGGGTGCAAAAGCCGCTCGTCCGCGTGCCGGCGTTGCGCCTAAATATCGTGACCCGGAAAGCGGCAGCACGTGGTCGGGCCGCGGCAAACCGCCGCGCTGGATTGCGGGCATGGATCGCGACAAGTTTCTCATTCAGAAGTAATCAGGCGCCAAGCTTACTGAGTGCTTGCCCGGAATTAATCAGGTGTAATGCCTCTCGCATGTGTAGCATTAACGTAATACGAATGAGGCTCGCGTCGCGAGTGCGCTGGACTCATTCACTAAGGCCGCGCAGTTTCCAGGCGCGGCTTTTTTGTCGTCCGTTCAAATCGTGTGTGTGCCACGCGCACTGCCGCTTCGCGCAATTCGAATGCGAATGCTTTTCGTTTTCATAAGCGATTGATTCTAAAAGATGTTTGTTGGCGTGGGCGCTCATTCTTAAGACCGGACGGGTAGAATGGAGAGGTTGAACACCCACCGCTTCCATGATGCCTTCCGCCGCCATTGAGTCCGCTGAAAAACACCGCGTCGCGCGCAAAAGTACGTTTGTCAGTATTGCGCTGAATACGGTATTGATGGCGCTGCAAATCGCCGTCGGTGTGTTCGCGCACTCGCAGGCATTGGTGGCTGACGGCATCCACTCTCTCGCCGACCTCATTTCCGATTTTGTCGTGCTGTTTGCCAATCGGCACAGCGGCGCAAAGCCGGATGCCGATCACAATTACGGCCATAGCCGTTACGAAACGGTCGCATCGCTCTTTCTCGGCGCGCTGCTGATTGCGGTCGGCTTCGGCATGTTATGGCGTGCCGGCACGCGTCTCGCCGATCTCGAGAGCATCCCCGCCGTTCATCTGAGCGCGCTTATCGTTGCCGTGCTCGTCCTCGTCTCCAAAGAGGGACTGTTTCGCTACATGCTGCGGGAAGCGCAACGCGTGCGTTCGGCCATGCTGATCGCGAACGCGTGGCATGCGCGCTCGGACGCGGCGTCGTCGCTGGTGGTTGCGCTCGGTATTCTCGGCAGCCTTGCAGGCGTGCGGCTGCTCGATCCGATCGCGGCGGCGATCGTCGGTTTCATGGTGGCGCGCATGGGCTGGATGTTCGGATGGGACGCGCTGCAGGATCTGTCCGACCGCGCGCTCGACGACGCTGCCACCGCCGACATGCGCGCGCTGCTGCTGTCCACGCCAGGCGTGCGCGACGTCCACGAATTGCGCACGCGGAAAATGGGAGATTTCGCGCTTGTCGACGCGCATATTCTGGTCGATCCGCTCATCTCGGTTTCCGAGGGGCACTACATCGCGGAGACTGCGCGCCTGCGCGTGCTGAACGACAGCCGCGTGCTGGACGCGCTGATTCACGTCGATCCCGAGAACGATGCCGTCGCGCATCCGCCCGTCGGTTTGCCGCCGCGCGAGCGGATCGTCGCGGACGTCAACGCGGCATTGGCCGCGGGCGGCGTGAAGGCGGCCGCAGTCAACATTCATTATCTGAGCACGGGGCTCGACGTCGAAGTCGTGCTGCCGGCGCTGCCTTCGCATGGGTCCGGCAAGGGCGACGCAGAGGGGCTCGAGCGCGTGGATCTCGCCGCGCTCAAGCGCCGGCTCGGTGCGCGCAAGCTGGAGGTGTTACGCGAGGTGAGCACGCCGTCGACGCAAAGCGGTTCGTCCACGCAGGCGGGCGCTACGGGCCATGGTCGTCGCCGTACCACAGTGCCGCATGGCACTAACTGAGGCTTGAGAGCAACGCAACGCGCGGCGGGCCGCGTCGCCATGCCGAACGGCGCTCTTGATGGATTGCGGTGGCTCGCCGGCGCATCATCGGCGGATTGCGGACCATCAGGCGCATCGCACGTGCACCTCTCGCACACCGACGCGCATCAAACCCCATCGAAGCGAAGCGCATCAAAGCGCATCGAAGTGCGCCAAAACACGCCATCCGCTCAAAGCGGCAACTGCGTATCGAACTTGATCTCGCGCAGCACGACGCTCGTGCGCACTTGCGCCACCGCCGGAATCTTGAAGATGCGTTCGTGCAGAAACGTGTCGTACGCCTTGATGTCCGGCGCGACGATCTTGAGGATGTAATCGGACTCGCCGGTCGTGCTGTAGCACTCGGTGACTTCCGGGCAGGTGGCGATCTCCCGCTCGAACTGTTCGACGCCGCCTTCGGTGTGACGCGTGAGGTGAATGTGCGCGAGCGCGCACACGTGCAGCCCCAGTTTTTCGCGATCCAGCAGCGCGGTGTAGCGCTGGATCACGCCCGACTGCTCCATGTCCTTGATGCGCCGCCAGCATGGCGTGCTCGACAGGCCGACCTGATCGGATATTTCCTGCACCGAACGGCGTGCATCTAACTGCAAAAGGCGCAGAATTTTTTGAGAGAACGTATCGAGTGTCAACTGCGCCTCCGTTTGCGTCGCCGTATCACCGCATGGTAGAGGGCGCGAAAACGAAACGCAATGCAAAACGCCTCCAGCGAGGGAGATTACCTAATTTGCCGGTTCCTCAGCGGGATTTTGTCCTGAGGCGTCCCCTTCTTGCGCCGACGCAAGGCTGGCGGCCTGCATCGTGCGCAGATCCTTCAGCATGTTGCAGAAAAGCGCGCCCTGTTCGATGGCGTCATCGAGCGCGACGTGCGTGTGCGGATGCTCGTCGAACCAGTGTTTCGGAAAGCGCGGTTTGATGTTCTTGCGATACGGCAGGCCGGTCATCGCGAAGGCGAGCGTCTTGATGTCGAGCGCCGACCACGAAAACGGGCAGCGGCCGACAAAGCGCATCATGTACCAGAACATGTACGTAAAGTCGAAGCCCGCAGGCATGGCGACGAACACCGGCTTGCCCGGCAGCGCCTCGACCCAGTCGACGTAGGCCGCGAGCGCCGCGTCCGGACGCTGCAAGTCGGTGCGGCAGGCCGCCCACGCCTCGGGCTGCGTCTTCCACCACGCCTCCTGCACGGGATGCGGCGCGGCGCCGTCGAGCAATTCCAGATTGGCGGAGAACGTGGCGATCAGCTGCTTGTCTTCCGTGTAGGCGGCCGAGGCGAAACTCAGCATGGAATGCGGGCCGGGAATCGGGCCGTCCGCTTCGACGTCGGTACTGACATAGATTTCGCTGCTCATGCGGCGACTCCGTCGGCGACATAGGGATTGCTGCGACGCTCCGCGCCGAACGTCGACGTGGGACCGTGGCCCGGCACGAACGTGACGTCGTCGCCGAGCGGCCAGAGTTTTTCGCGGATCGAGCGGATCAGATCGGCGTGGTTGCCGCGCGGAAAATCCGTGCGGCCGATGGAGCCCGCGAACAGCACGTCGCCGACCAGCGCGAGCCGATGCGCGCGGCTGAAGAACACGACGTGGCCCGGCGTGTGGCCCGGGCAGTGATAGACCTCGAGCGTTTCATCGCCGAACTGCACGGTGTCGCCGTCGTCGAGCCAACGGTCGGGCTCGAACGCCTGCGCAGCCGGAAAGCCGAAGCGCGTGCTCTGATCCGGCAGCTTGTCGAGCCAGAAACGTTCGTCCGGATGTGGGCCTTCGATCGGCACGCCGTAATGCGTGGCCAGCGTCTTCGCGCCGGCGCAGTGGTCGATATGACCATGCGTCAGCAGCACTTTTTCGACGCTCACCTTCTGCCGCGCGATCTCGCCTTGAATGACGTCGAGGTCGCCGCCCGGATCGACGACGGCCGCGCGTCCAGTCGCCTCGCAAACGAGCAGCGAGCTGTTTTGCTGGAACGGCGTAACGGGGATCAAGGTGACTTTCATGGATGACGGCGCCGCGGTGAAAACGTTGATTGTACCGGCGTCTTTCCGGCGCGCGCCGAGGCTTGTCGCCTCCCCGCAAACGCCGCGCCTGCGGCTTTTGTCTGTCGATTCTTGCAGCAATGGTGAAGATTCATCAAGGTTTTCAGTCGCTTAGCAACGCAGACTTCTGTTTTGGGTATAATGGACCCCATGCACGAGGAATCGTGCTGCCACAAGGCGATGCGTCCCCATCAAAAATGGGCGCGCGGATCGCCACTCAAGTAAGGGCCGTCGCGGTATGACGGCCATCAGGTATCGATGCATTCGATGCACACGTCTTGCCCAGCCAGGCGCCGCGCGCCTGCTACGACTTTAACGGTCGTGACGCTGGGTGGGGCCTACGCCGCCGTTCCTGCGCGCTGAACTTTCGCGCGCAAGAACGTGTTTGCCACGTTCGATGGCGGCATGTGGGGTCTGGTCAGGCTGCCGGGGACAGGTTGCGCCAGACGTGAAAATTAACCGTGCGGTAGCGGCTCAGTGAGCTGCATCCGGGCTTCGACGTACTGCGCTCGTCTGCGCGGCGCGTTGTCGTCCTTTGCCGCCGGAGTCGCAGGCAACACGCTCAACTTCGCGTGATGCGGCTCGACAATGTGATTGCACGTCTTATGAAAACTCGGTTATCCCGTAGTCTGGGGACTCTTTTCGCCTTTTTTGTGCTGGCCGGTTGCGCCACGCCGCCGGGGGCCGACAACAGCGTTGCAAACGCTGTGCCGCTCCGCACAAAAAACGCGCAAGCAGCGTCCTTCGGACCGCAAGCCTACGGCAGCGCGCCGGCCTCGGACGTCGCCGTCCAGGGTTCGTCGCTGGCCGACGCCAAACCGCTCACCGATGACGGCACCGACGTGTCGGACTTTCATCAGATCGGCCGCGCCTCCTGGTACGGCCGCGGTTTCCATGGCCGCCGCACCGCGAATGGCGAACGTTACGACATGCACGCGCTGACTGCCGCGCATCGCACGCTGCCCCTCGGCTCGTATGTGCGCGTGACGAATCCCGCCACGTCGCGCTCGGTCGTCGTGCGAATCAACGACCGCGGTCCGTATGCGCGCGGCCGGGTGATCGATCTGTCGATGGCGGCGGCGAACGTGCTCGATATGCGCCACGCCGGCACGGCGCGCGTGAAGATCGAAGGTTTGACGCAGGAAGAAGCGCGCGCCGCACGCGACGAAACGCTGGCATCGAACTCCGGATCGACGGCGCAGAAATGATTTTGCGGCGGCGCTTTGGGCGCTGCCGGGCATGACGAACAGCCATGCTGCTGTGTGTAAATGCAAGAAGGGCCGCTCATCGGTATGAGCGGCCCTTTTGTTTTGCGTGACGTATCCCGCTGTGCTTGCGGCGCGGCCGCTTCGCGCGTCAGTCCTCTTCTTTCTTGAGCTCGAGCGCGCGCGTGTACAACGCGTTGCGCGATGCGCCGGTGATCGTCGCCGCTATTTTGGCCGCGCTGCTCACCGTCAATTCTTCCAGCAGCGTTTCGAGCAACGCATCGTGATCGTGTTCGCCGGCCGCTTCCTGCTGCGCGCCTTCCACTACCAGTACGAATTCTCCGCGTTGCCGGTTTGGATCGGCGGCGAGCCACGTTGGCCCTTCGGCCAGGGTGCCGCAATGCAGCGCTTCGTGTAACTTCGTCAGTTCTCGCGCGATCAGCAGCTTGCGCTCGCCGCCCAACGCATCGGCCAGCGCCTGCACCGTTTCGACGATGCGATGCGGCGCTTCGTAGAAGACCAGCGCATGCGGATGATGGGCGAGCCCCTGAAGTGTGGCGGCGCGCGCTTTGGCTTTCGGCGGAAGAAAGCCGAGGAACGAGAACGTCGCGACCCAGTCGCCCGCCGCGCTCAGTGCGGTGGCAAGCGCGCTTGCGCCCGGCAGCGGAACGACCGCAAAGCCCGCTTCGCGCGCTGCATCGACGAGCTTTGCGCCTGGGTCCGAGATGCCGGGCGTGCCTGCGTCGGACACATACGCCACCCGCTCGCCCGCCTGCAAATGTTCGACGATGCGTTGCGCCGCGGCTCGCTCGTTGTGCTGATGGACGGCGATGAGCGGCTTCGAGATTCCATAGCGCGCGAGCAACTGACCCGTGTTGCGCGTGTCTTCCGCGGCGATGCGGTCGACGAGACCGAGTACGTGCAGCGCGCGCAGCGTGATGTCGGCGACGTTGCCGATCGGCGTGGCCACCACATACAGCGCGGCGGCAGGGTACTGCTGTCCTTGCGCGAGTTCGGAGAGAGAAGTCATGAGGCAGAAAACGCAGACGGACGGAATGAGGCCGTCATTGTGCCACGCAGGGGCACCAGGTCCTGGCGGCGTGCGTGCTCGGAGCCGCTCGAAGCAGGAGCAGGAGCAGGAGCAGGAGCAGGAGCAGGAGCAGGAGCGTAGGCCGCCAAAACCGCATGCGCCCATGCGCGACAACTTTTCCACACAACCCGGGTCCAAGCTCGTCGGCGCCGCTTTCGAAGCACACGCGCAGGAGTTTCTGCAGCGCCAGCGTTTGCGGTTGGTCGCGCGCAATGTGTCGTGCCGCGGCGGCGAAATCGATCTGGTCATGCGCGAGCGCGATGGCGCACTGGTCTTCGTCGAAGTCCGGGCGCGCGCTCAACGCAAGTATGGCGGCGCGGCGGCGAGCATCGGGTGGCAGAAGCGGCAGCGAATCGTGCGCGCCGCGCAGCATTACCTCGCGACGCAGGTGTCGCAGCAAGGCGCCCAGCCCGCTTGCCGCTTCGACGTGATTGCCTTCGAAGCGGGGCGGCTCGTGTGGCTGCGCGATGCTTTCCGCGCCGACGAAGTCTGACGCAATGCGCGGACAACGCGTGTTAGTGCGATAAACTTGCGCTCGCGTGCGAGCTACGGGGCGGCGGACGACATGCGGCAACAGTGCGCCGCGCAGCGCATTTCGCGAGGTGTTTCGGTTCGCGCATGCACGTACCCACGTCATGCGTTGCGTAACACGTTCGCCGCAGCGGCACGGCAGGCTGCACGACTTCATTCATACGACTTCACAACATGGCTGCGCATTGCGGCCCACTCGCGGTAGAAGATAGAGACTCGATGTCAGTCGAACGCATTCAACAACACTTCCGCGATAGCGCGGCAGTCAAACTCGAAGCCCTGGAAACCTTGTCGATGCCGATCGCCGCAGCGATCGACACGATGTTCGCCGCGCTTGCCAACGGCAATCGCATTCTTTCTTGCGGCAATGGCGGCTCGGCTGCCGACGCGCAACATTTCGCCGCGGAACTGATCGGCCGCTTCGAGCGCGAGCGGCCCGGCTTGCCGGCCGTCGCGCTCAGCACCGATACGTCCGTGCTTACCGCGATCGCCAACGACTACTCGTTCGAGCAGATTTTCTCGAAGCAGGTATGGGCACTCGGACAGCCGGGCGATGTGTTGCTCGCGATCAGCACGTCCGGCAATTCCGCGAATGTGATCGCCGCGATCGAAGCTGCGCATGAGCGCGAAATGATCGTCGTCGCGCTGAGCGGAAAAGGCGGCGGACGCATGCAGGAAATACTGAGCGATACCGACATCCACGTGTGCGTGCCGTCGGATCGCACCGCGCGTATCCAAGAAGTGCATTTGCTGACCATCCATTGTCTGTGCGACGGCATCGATGCCATGTTGCTGGGCGAAGACTGAGAACGATCCGAAGGAGAGCTAGTTGATGAGCGTATTCCGCGTCAAGAAGACACTGGTGAGAACCGTGCTGGTGGTGGGTTTTGCGGCGGGGTTGTCCGCGACGTTGCAGGGTTGCTTTCTCGCCGTTGCGGGCGCGGCGGGCGGCGGCGCGTTGATGGCGACCGACCGGCGCACGCTCGGCGCGCAGACCGAAGACCGCGAGATCCAGGTGAAGGCGCTTTCGCAGACGAGCCAGAACCTGCCGGACTCGGCGCACGTCAACGTGACGGTGTTCAATCGCCGCGTGCTGCTGACCGGCGAAGTGGCGGGGGACGCGTCGAAGCAGCGCGCAGAGAGCATCGTGCGCGGACTGAACAACGTGAATACGATCGTCAACGAACTGGCGATCATGCCCGCGAGTTCGTTCTCGTCGCGCACGAACGACACCTATCTCGAGACGCGCGTGAAAACCGCGCTGATCGCCGAGAAGGATATTTCGGCGAACGATTTCAAGGTCGTCGCCGAGCGCGGTTCGGTGTATCTGATGGGCCTCGTCACGATGGATGAAGGCAATCGCGGCGCGGACGTCGCGAGCCGGGTGCCGGGCGTCACGCAGGTCGTGAAGGTGTTCCAGTACATCCAGCCGCAGGAGGCTGCGGCGGCGGCCGCTGCTGCGGCAACGGCGCCGGTCGCCGCGTCGCAGCCCGACGCGAGCGCGGCGACGGTGGGCGCGATTCCGGATTCGTCGGTGAGCGCGCGGCCGCTTGAACAGCAGGCGCCGGCGCCGGTCACGAATTCGAACGCGGTGCATCCGGGCAATCCGAAGGCGCCGCAGTGATGCGTGGGGTTGGCGGTGTTTTTATGGCGTTGATGGCGGGCTCGGTGGCGGTGTTGTTCGCATCTCAAGCTTTTGCCGCCGATATGCCGGCTGGTCAGCGTGTCGCCCATGCGAATGCGTGCATGGGCTGCCATGCGGTGGATCGCAAGCTGGTCGGTCCGTCGTTCCAGCAGATCGCCGCCCGGTACAAGGGCGATGCGCAGGCGGCCGGAAAATTGGCGCGCAAAGTGAAGGACGGCGGCTCGGGTGTGTGGGGCATGATTCCCATGCCGGCGCATCAGTCGATGAGCGATGCTGACGTCCGTACGGTGGTTGGTTGGGTGCTTGCTGGGGCGCCGTCGAAGTGAGGTTTTGTGGTCCGTTCTGGCTTGGCAAAACCGAAAAGCGCTGTGCTAGAATTGTTTCGCTAGTGGGGGGGTAGCTCAGCTGGGAGAGCGTCGCGTTCGCAATGCGAAGGTCGGGAGTTCGATCCTCCTCCTCTCCACCAAACAAATCAAGGGCTTAGCATCGACGCTAGGCCCTTTTTACGTCTGCCAGACGCGGCGTGTAGGAACTGTGTAGGAACTCTACCGGTATCCCGCGTCTTACGCCGCACCACTCCTCCGTCGCTTTCGCAGGGAGCCTCGTATTGGCTATGCCGCACTCGAAAAAGATTGCCACGCCTGCGACAGAACAAGACTTGGAATGGTTCCAGCCCGGACTCTACGCGGGGCTTGATAACTTCACCGTGCTGGAGTGGGCACGTCTCGTCGGGGACCGGCTCAACATCCGGCGGGCAGTCGACGGGGGCTGTCCGGGGGCAGTTGCTGGCGTTTTCGAAACAATCAAGAAGGAGCCCTTGAAGTGGCTGGGCTCGGACGTTCGGTATATTGGTGCAGATCACGCAGCCAACACGGCCACAGTCAAGTCGATGAACCTGCGGCGACTCGCCTACCTCATCAGCGAGCTGGATACGATGCAAGCGAGTGATGATGACCGCCATTCGTATGGCGACGATGACGGCGATTCGTGGAGCGACTTGATGGAGTTTCCAGATGCCGTTGTCGATGAGATTTTGGCAACCGATTCACAGTCGTCATTCCAACGCTTTGCGCATGTGACGGTGTCGCTGGAATTTCCTCGGGAGTCGATCATCGAGGATTTCAAGACGTGGTTGGAACGAGAACTTCAACGTCGTGGGTTGCCAGAACCCGACAAAAAAAACGGCAACTATATGGACAAGGCGAAGAATCAATGGATTCCACATTGCGCCGTCCAGTGGTATGACCTCGATCTGTTTGAGCGTCTGACCGGACTTTCGGTCCCAAGTGTGTTTCGTTGGGGCGGCCTGTTCCCGGGGATAAAATACGAAGCGCTTGATTCCAAGAAGAAGAAAGCCGCTAACGCCGCAACACTCTTGTTTTCGGAAGACACATACCGAGTCTTGCGACGGCTCGCAAACGATCTGCGAACAGTACACGTGCCAGACTGATCCACAGCGCAGGATCGTGCGGAAAGAAATTTCGCAGATTTTTCTTCCTCGCAACTGAGCGCAGCCACCCCGAGAATTCGTTTCATGCCGGTATGTTCCGGTTACACGAAACGAAGAAATGGACTCTCACGCATTTTCCCGCAAAATTTCCGGGGATAGCTGCCGCAACTTGCCCACGGCGCACGTCCCGTTCCCGGCCTCGATCAATACCAGTGCCGAGGCTCGGAAAGGTTTCTCCTCGAATGACGCCACTCCTGCGTCTGCAGATTTCAACCGGCTGCTCGATCGTCAGGAGGCGGCAACGTACCTTCGACTCAAGCCGCAGACCTTGGCAAACTGGGCCGTCACTCGGGCGCAAAACCTGCCCTTCGTCAAAATCGGCCGTCGCGTGATGTATCGCCTCGCCGACCTCGACGCTTTTGTCATGGCTAACCGCCATGGCAACGAAGCGGTGATCGGAGGCGCGGATGTCTAAGCTTCACGCCCAAATCGCATCGTTCTTCTCGACTTTGCCGGAAGAAGACGAGCTGGCCGTTCTTGACATCGCCCCGCGCAGCGTCGAATGCGAAGCGCATGCGAAGTACACGAAGCACGACTGGGCCGCAACCATGCGTCCCTACGCTGCAAGCGTGCTTTGGCTGGCACTGAAGCTGGCGGTCGCTGGCCCCGAAGCCGCCAGAAATGCGTATCTGAAGCTGGGCGCAGATCGGCGGGCGCTCGTCCGCATCGGCTACGAGATTGTGTTTGGAAGTAAATACCCGTTCGAGGCGGGGTACACGTATCGTCGGCCCGGCATGTTCGTCGAAGTCGACGTGAAGCACGGTCAGTTTCCGGTTAGGACGCTGACGAACATGCGCCTCGGCACTTACCTCAGTCTCACCGAAATGGGCGGGGTGGCAGCATGAGTGATATCGCCATTCTCGATGCAAACCAGTCCAAGGTGATCCCGCTGCCATTGTGTACGCCAGTGACCATCAAGGACATCCGTGGATCTGCCGACAGCCAAAGCGGTCCCGGCGGACCCGTCCATGCAAATGGCCAGCCCGACAACCTCTCGACCCAGGACTTCATCCGGGCGGCGGTCAAGCTGGGCGAATCGAAAGAGAAGATGTGCCACTACCTGCGGCACCTGACCGCAACCGGCCACCCTTTGGAACAAGCGTCTCGGACGTGCGCGGAAATCCGGGCGGACGCGTTCAATGGTTGCCCCGCGAGGGGAGGCTGCCTCACGCCCGATGGCGGCGTCGCTAGTCGCCCGGACGATCTCAACCGATGGGCGGGGGTAGAGAAATTCCCCAAGCTGTCTCAGCGCGTCGTTGCTCAGGCCTTCCTTGATGCACAGTATCGGGACGGATGTGCCTGCGTCGGGAACTTGTTCTACGGCTATGACAACGGTATCTATCGGATCGTCGAGGAGGCGGAGCTCATCCAGCAGCTGCTGGAAATTTTCGGGTATGGCATCAAGGTGTCCGACGCTCAGCAGTTACTCAAGTACATCAAGTATTGGATTCGGGAGCCTGCCGACATCCTCAAGCCGAACAAGAAACTGGTGTGCTTCCGTAACGGCGTTCTGAATGTCGAAACCGGCGAGCTCGGCCCGCACAACCCAGCGCACCGACTCGTCAATAGCATAGATGCTGATTACGTGTCGACGGCTCAATGCCAACGTTGGCTCCAAGCCTTGCGGGAGATGTTCCGTGATGACCCCGACCGGGAGCAGAAAATACGCTTTATCCGGCAGTGGATGGGGTACTTGCTAATCTCTGACGCCAGTTTTCAGAAGATGCTGTACCTGCTGGGCAACGGGGCAAACGGCAAGTCGCTGTTCTGCAAAGTGGTCGAAGCGATGGTTGGGCGCCAAAATGTCTCGCACGCCATGTTGAACCGGCTGGGACGTGCTGCGGTCCGAGCTGAAATTGCCGGAAAGCTGGTAAACATCTCCTCTGACCTGCCGGCGCAGGCGTTGACGGGTGATGGATACATCAAGTCCATCGTGTCGGGGGACCCGATCGAAGCTGAACGAAAGTATCAGGATTCGTGCACGATCACGCCGTTCGCCAGGTTGATGGTGGCAACCAACTCCATGCCACACACCAGCGATGATTCGGATGGGTATTTCCGGCGGATCATCATCCTGACGTTCAACCGCACGTTTGCACCGGAACAGCAGAACCCGAATTTGGAGAATGAGCTTTTGCAGGAAATGCCAGGGATCATCGCATGGGCGGTCGAGGGGCTTCGAGATTTGCTCGCTCAGCAAGAATTTTCGATTCCTCCTTCGTCGTTACTGGCGGTTGCCGCCTACCGTAGTGACGTGAATCCGGTTCAGCAGTTTGCGGAAGAGTGCCTCGTGCCGTCGCCGGATCAACGGGGATGGACGGCCAAGGATCTGCTGAACGTTTTCGATGCGTGGCGCAAGGCGCATAACCAGAAATCCTGCACTTCCATAGGGTTCGG
>Ga0209462_10000028_pt1 | contig 15349 bp, 17 predicted proteins | sample AgamicAsSfrz_FD_187163 | JGI IMG/M metagenome (GOLD analysis project Ga0209462, IMG submission 187163) | Agave microbial communities from Guanajuato, Mexico - As.Sf.rz (SPAdes) (version 2) | ecosystem: Host-associated > Plants > Phyllosphere > Phylloplane/Leaf | place: Guanajuato, Mexico... | reverse complement strand
CGAGTTCCTGCGGCGCGGCCGGGACAACGCCCGCATCGAGACCGACCAGCTGCGCGCCGAAGGCCGCGCCCACGCCACGAGGCGCACTCCGGGGAAACCCTGAACCCTCCCTGATTACTGCTTGAGGCAGTAGCTGCACGAAGCAGCGATCTGCTTCACTTCGCCGCATGACCCCGTTCCTGCTGGCCGTCCCGTTCACCGCCGTCGTGACCGGCCTGTTCAACCTGTCCGACGCGCTACCCCTCCCGCTGGCGGTGCTCGCCGGCGCGGCGTGGGGCACGGCCCTCGGGCTGCTGCTGACGTGGGTCGGCCGGCGGGAGGCGATCGCGGCCTGGGTGGAGGACTCGCTCGTCGTCGCCGGCACCACGGCGGTGGCGTTCGCCGCGTGCGGCGGCCTGATGGCGCTCCTCATGCTGGCCGGCGCCCTGGACAGCGCCTCACTCACCGGCGAGACGCTACTGAAGCTCTTCCTGCCGACGATCCCGTTCTACGTCGTCGCGAACTCCGTGCTGGAACTGCTGATCGTGCCGGGCCTGCTCGTCATCGGCTGGCGCGTCGGACGGCGGCGGATCCTGATCGTCGCCGCCGCCGCGCTGTACTTCGGCCTCCGGGTGTGGACCTACCTGGCGTTCGTCCCCGCCCGGCTGGGCTTCGCGGGCGAGGCGCACGCGAGCGCTCCCCTGACGGCCGCCGAACGCCAGCAGGCCTACCGGGAGCTGATGGTGGACGACCCGCGCTGGATCCTGCTGCTGGCGATCTTCGGGCTCCTCCTGCTGGCCGCGCACCTCCCGCGCCTCCGGCGACCTCAGGGGAGCGCCGCGGTGAGCTCCGGCTCCGCGAGCTGAAGACCCTCAATGGGGATGCTCCGCCCGGACCAGCCGGCCGTGCTGCAGCTCGGCGTACGACAGGGCCTGGGCGTGCGCCAGCGCGAGCGCGCCGTGCGTGGCGAGCAGCAGCGCGACATCGTGCTCGGTGGCGGCGATCGCGGGACGGCGCCGGGCGTAGACGTTCAGCGCGCCGAGCGCGGGCAACCCCGGTTCCGGCGCGAGGGCGGCGGACACCACCGCCACGTACCCCAGCGCCGCGGCCGCCGCTCCGAAGCCGGGCCACGCCCGCGTGGTGGCGAGGTCCGAGCTCGCCGCGACGCCCGGACCGATCATGTGCGAGGCGTCGATACAGGGGCCTTCGCCGAGGTCGTACTGGATCCGGTCGAGCTCGGCGGCGGCCGGACCGATGCTGACCGGGGTGTGCAGCGTGCCGTCCCCGACCCGCGCCGTCACGCTGACCGCGTCGACGGCCGGGAGGAACCGCTGCGCGGCCTCCGCCAGCAGCGTGAGCACCTCGGTCGCCGTGGACGCCGCGACCAGCCGGGGGACCAGCAGCGCGAACCGCCGAGCGAGCGAGCTCGGCTCCGCGTCCCCGCGTACGTCGACGCGGTCGATCGTCGACATCGCGTGAACCTCAGCCGTCGTGCCGGTGGCAGCCGGTCATGGCAACCCCGTCCGCCGGACCGGCCCGGCTCCTGCGGCGCAGGGCGGCGCCGGCCATGGCCGATGGGTGCCCCGGCGGGGCGGGATCCACACCTCCCCGCGCGGATCAGCTGGGCAACCCCGCTCCGGGGCAGGCACCCCGGCTCAGCACCGCGGAGAGCACGGTGTCCAGCCCGGCCTTGATGCGCTCCTGCGAGAACCCGAGCTCGCGGCGCTGGTGGAGGAGCAGGTTGGTGCCGGCGACGGCGAGCAGCGCGTCGGCGACGTAGGCCGCGTCGTGCTGCTGCACCTCGCGCAGCAGCGTGAGCAGGTGGGTGCGGGCGGTGCGGTACGCGCCGCTGGTGTAGCGCGCGATCCGCGACCGCGACTCGGCGAGGGAGTGCAGCTCCCCCGCGGTCTCCATCCGGTCCACCGTCGCGTGCAGGAACGCCCGGATCCGCTCGGCGGGCGGGGCCCCCGGTCCCAGGGGTGGCGGCCCGGACAGGTAGGCGCGCTGGAACTCCCGCTCCTCGTCGTCGAGCAGCGCGAAGGCGAGGCCGCCGAGATCACCGAACCGCCGGTAGACGGTGCCCACCCCGACGCCCGCCGCGGCCGCCACGCGGTCCATGGTCAGCCCGTCGATGCCGCTCTCGACCATGAGCGCGTGCGCCGCCGCGAGCAGCGCGCGCCGGTTGCGCGCCGCGTCGGCCCGCTCCGGGGGCGGTTGGCCGACCACCGGCAGCAGCACGCGTCTCGCCGCCGTGGTCTCCATGCCGCGCTCCCCTCCCGTTCCACTCACCACGGTACCGGCACCCCTTGCAATCGGAAAGTTCTCCACTTAGTCTGGCGAACCGGAGAACGTTCCACTTATGGAGGATGACCATGACTGTCAGCACGCGCCCGTTCCTCGGGACCTACGTCGTCGACCCGGTGCACTCGACGGTCGAGTTCGCCGTCCGGCACATGGGGGTCTCGCTCTTCCGCGCCCGGTTCGAGGAGCTCTCGGCCCGGCTCGTGGCCGACGACGCCCGGGTGCGGCTCGAGGGGTCGGCACCGGTCGAGTCGGTCTCGATCCGCAGCCCGCGCGAGTTCCGCGACCACGTCGTCTACGGCGCCGACTTCTTCGACGCGGGCAACAACCCCGAGATCACGGTGGTCGCCGACGACATCGCGCTGCACGCCGACGGCACCGCCTCCGTGGAGGCCGACCTCACGATCCGCGGGACCACCCGGCCGGTCACCGCCATCGGCACCTACCACGCGCCCATCGAAGGCCTCGGCGGCCAGCGCAGGGGCGCGCTCGAGCTCACCGCGACCGTCGATCGCAGGGACTGGGGCCTCGACTGGCAGGCGCCGCTCCCGTCCGGCGGCGATGCCCTCGGCAACGAGGTCCAGCTCACGGCGCACCTCGAGCTGGTCGAGGAGGCCTGAGCGATGCTGCTCCTCGGCGTGTCCGGGAGCCTGCGGCGCGGCTCCCACAACCGCAAGCTGCTCGGCGCCGCCGCCGCGTGCCTGCCCTCGTCGGTCACGTTGCGCGTGTTCGACGGGCTGGCGGAGATCCCGCCCTACAGCGAGGACGACGGCGCACCCGGCGCCGTGCAACGGCTGCGGGCGGCGCTCGCGGGGGCGGACGGCCTGCTGTTCGCTACGCCGGAGTACAACGGCTCGATCCCGGGTCAGCTCAAGAACGCGCTGGACTGGGCGTCGCGGCCGTTCCCGGAGAACGCGCTGCGCGGCCGCCCCACCGCGGTCGTCGGCGCGTCGACGGGCCTCTTCGGCGCGGTCTGGGCGCAGGCCGAGCTGCGCAAGGTGCTGCACACGGCCGGTGCGGACGTCCTCGACGACGAGCTGCCGATCGGGATGGCCGACGGCGCGTTCACCGCGGACGGCTCACTCGCCGACCCGGACCAGGCCGCCGCGCTCGCGCGCGTGGTGGACCGGCTGCTGCAGCGCGCCGGCTGCCCCGTGGCCGCCGGCACGTGATCGGGTGCCGCGTCAGCCGGCCTGATCGACGTCGATCACCCTGGGCGGCTCGGGCGCGGAGCTGGGCGGGTCGACCGGCCGGACCACGGCCTCCACACCGGAGGTGAGCGGCGGCATCTGCCCCGCGGCCCCGGCGGCCTGGATCACGCCGACCCCGGCGGTGAAGAGGACGACGACCACGAACCACAGCGCTCCCCACGCCAGGGTGTGCGGTCGCAGGAGCCCGGCCAACCCGGATCCTGGTGGACCGGCTGCGGTCATGTCGTCGTCCTTCCCCCCGAACCTGCCGGGACGGGCTCGAGCCCCACTCGTGATCCGTCCCCCTGACCTGCCATCGCCCGATCAGGGGGTCCCATTACGAACGGCATCGCAGGGGTGGGCGGATTCACCCGGTCGGCGGCACATCCGTCACCCGACCCAGGGACAGGAGCCCTCCGGGGGCACCGCTACCGCGTCCGAACCGGTTGCCGCCCGCCCCGGGCGACGGCGACCGCGAGCACGCCGGCGATCACGAACAGCGGCACGGTGCTGATCAGCCAGCTCAGCCCCAGCGGCGGACCGGGCTGTTCCGACACGGGAACCGTGAGCGTGGCGGTCGCGGGGCCCAGCGGGCCGTCCAGCCCGAACGTGAAGGTCCAGTCGCCGGGCTCGTCCAGGGCGAACACGTCGAGGCCCCACGCGGCGGGCTGCCGCGGGTGGCGGGGCAGCCCGTCGACGCCGGGCGGGCGGCGCAGGTTCTCCTCCTCCCCCGCCGGCGAGACGACGACGAGCGTTCCGGTGAACCGGTCGATGCCTCCGGCGGGCTCGAACGTGAAGTCCAACGACTGCTGCGCGCGCACCGGCCACGTGCTGAAGCCGACCGTCAGCTCGTAGGGGCCGGCGGCGAGGTGCTCCTGGTGCACGATCACCACGGGCGCGTAGTCCTGGGTGCCGGCGGCGTGCGCCGGAGCCGCGAGCCCGAGCAGCAGGCCGATGGTGACGAGGCCGACAGCGAGGCGCCGCACTCAGACCACCTCCCGCGTGCGCGCGGGCCCGAGCAGCCGCAGTGCCGCGCCGAGCCGGTCCCCGAGCGCTCCACCCACCGCTCCCAGAAACGCCCCCACGGCGATGGTGATCACGGGCTGCTGCGGCGGTTGCACGGCGCCACCGAGCAGGAGCGCCTGCCACGGGAAGGTGGCGGCGAGCGCCGCGCCGCCCAGCACACCGCCGAGAACGGACGACCGGGCTCGCCGGGCGAGTGCCAGACCCGCCACGCCGAGCAGCAGTGCCGCGGGCATCAGCAGCGCCATTCGCGGCAGCCCGTTGGTGTAGTCCCGCAGCGGCAGGCCCTCCGACGCCGCGTACAGGCGCGTGGCCCACGGACTGAAGAGCGCGAGCGCCACCTGCACCAGGAGCAGCGTCGCCGCCATGGCGACCACGGGGCGCAGGCCACCGGTGAACGAGGCGACGCAGGCCAGCGCCGCCATCGACAGCAGCGCCACGGTCACCGTGCGCTCGTCGATGTCGCTCGTGTCCGGGATCGCGACCAGCACGACCATCGAGAAGCCCAGCAGGATCGCCACGCTCGCGACCAGCGCGGGCCCGGCCCAGCGCTGCCCCGCCGCGGCGGCGCACGTCATCACGGACCCGAGCATCGCGAGCATCACCGAGGTCAGCAGGCCGACGTGCGGGGGCGAGGCGATCACGGCATCGAACCCGTACAGGCCGTGCCACCACTCGTCCCACAGCCCGTAGAGCAGGAAGAGCGCCGACCCGACCCCGGACACGAGGTAGCCGACCGGAGCCTGGAACACGCCGAACACCGCCACCCGGCGGCCGCCGACGGCCGGGTCCACCACGCGGCCGGACCGGGTCGCGCCGGTGGCGGCGAGCACGACGGCGAGGCTCACCAGCCCGGAGACGGCCGCGCCCGCGTAGATGAACAGGTGGGGCAGCGTGTAGAAGGTGTCCGGCCCGACGTCGCTGTGCCACTGCAGGTCCCAGCCCAGTCCGACCAGCGTCGACGCGGAGCCGAGCAGCAGGATCCACGCGGGGACCCACGGTCTGTCGATCATGACACTCTTCCTCTCGGGGTGATGAGAACGGGGAGGACGACGTCCTCGGTGCCGTCGGGGCCGTGCACGGTGACGGTCACGTCCCAGCGGCCGGGCATGAAGAAGTCGACGCCGGAGGCCGTGAAGCGGCCGGGACCGTCCGGCGTCCCGGTCACGGGTGCGCTCGCGTGGCCCATCTCGGCCATCGTCGGGGCGATCACCAGCCGCTCGACGTCGCCGGTCACGTCCACGGCGACGTCCCGGGCGCCGACGCTCGGCGACGCGACCACCAGGCGGACCTCGTGCACCCCGGCCTGCCCGGCCACGTCCACCGGGTCGAGCGGGCGGGGCCAGAACAGCAGCGCGAACGCGGCGACGACCGCCAGCGCCGAGACCGCGACGGCCCACCGGCCGCAGACGGTCACGACCCCTCCTCCGGTGCCGCCACGTCGACCTCGACGGGCACCGTGACCACCTCGTAGTCGCGCTCGACCTGGAACCACATGCGGTGCCGGCCCGGCGTGGGGAAGGTGTAGACGAACTCGACGCGCGGCCCGCCGCTGGCGACGGTCTCGTCCGGAACCGCGGCCGACGGGTCCGGCATGGCGTGGACGTGTCCCAGCGTGCCGTCCGGGCCGGCGGTGATCAGGTGGCCGGCCATGCCCAGCCACGGCTGGAGGTCGCGGACCGGCGCGCCGTCGCCGAACTCGGCGGTGAGCACCGACGGCTCACCCGCGACGAGGCGCGACGCCGCGATCCGGGCGGTCATGCCGCCCGCGTCGTGGTCGCCCGGCCCGCCGGGGACGGGCTCGGCAACCGGCGGGCCGGCCGCGCTGATGGTGGCGTCCAGCAGCTGCACGCCCCCACCCCGGCGCTCCACCTCGGCGTGGATGCGGTGTTCGCCGCCCGACGCGGGCCGGAACCAGACCCGGAACTCCCCCGGCGCGAGCCGCACCGGGTGCAGGTGGGCGAACTGCCCGCCGGGCCCGATCACCACGAGGTGGACGAGCGCGTCGTGGTGCACCACGAGGTCGTCGACGGGGCGCCCGGTGGCGCCGTCGACCAGCCGGAGGTCGAGCGCGGAACGCTCCCCGGCGACGAGCGACGCGGCGGTCAGCAGGTTGACGTGCGGCCTGGCCGCCTCGGGGGTGGTCTGCGGGCGCCCGGTCAGCGGGTCGATCTCCTGCGGCGCCGACAGGCTCGTCGAGAGCAGGGCGGCCGTCGTCGCCACCACCGCGGCCGCCGCGGCCCCACCGCCGAGCACGAGCGGCGGCCCCGACCACCGCCCGAACGCCGCCGCGGCCAGCGCCGCGAGCAGGAGGCCACCGGCGCCGGTGAAGCCGACGGTGCTGGTCCACTCCGCCGCGGGCGGCACGTCGTCGGGCACGACGAACGGGAACCGGGCCGCCTCCCGGCCGTCGTCGACCACGAGCTCCCACGCGCCGACGCGGTCGACGTGCAGGTCGATCCCGGCGGAACCGCCGCCGTCGGTCAGTCGCAGCTCGCGCGCCGGGCCCGGTGCCGCGTTCTGCGGGGCGACACCGACCCGGAGCGCCCCACCGGGGCTGCCGGCGTGGTTCACGACGTCGACGCGCAGCGGACCCGGCACCACCCCGACCCGGCGGACGACCACCGTCAGCTCCCGGTCACCCAGCGACGCCGCGATCCGCAGGTCGGCGCCGATGACCCCGCCGTGCGCGAGCGCCGGGGTGGCGGTCGCCAGCATCACGGCCGCCACCACGAGCAGGCCGCCCATCCATCTCACGGGATGCAGCCTGCGGCCGGTTCCGGGCCGCCGACAGCGAGGCGGCCCCCAGCCTCTTGACGGTCAGCCGCGCCCTTCGGGTGCGGTTACCCGCACCTCGTCGGCGCGTGTGCCGCTCGGCACGATCACGGGCGGCGTCCACTCGGTGCCCCGGCGCCCGGGGGTGCCGATCAAGGGCAGATGGGCGTTAGTTGATCTTGAACGGCGACCATCTGACCTTGATCGCCGAACCCATCGCTGCCGCCACAGCCATGAACGACCGACACAGCGGATCATGAGCGCGCCCATCACCGAAGCCCCGGCTGACGGCGATCATGGAGCCTTGATCCTTCCGAGGTGAGCGTGAGCGTCCTCGTCCGGGCCGGGATGCGCATCTCGCATCGATCATGACGCCTGGATCATGCCCGTGGAACCGGCTTCCGGTAGCGCCGCGCGCCACAAGGGCAGGCCCATGACCTGTCCGCGGAGCGGGCCCGACAGGGGCCCGGAGGCTCGCGGGTCAAGGGTTGCGCAGCCGATCGCGAGGCGACGCCGAAGGCGCCCTTGAGACGTGAGGAGCGGCCCCGCACACTGCGCGGCACCACCGGAGGCCCATGGACCAGGAGCGCAGGAGAGACCTACCCGCAGCGCCAGACCAGCCGCCGCGACTCCACCGACACCTCCAGCCCGGCCAGAATTATGCAGCGGATCTCCGACTCAGAACTCCAGTGTCCCCCGCCGGAACACTAGGCGTTCAGGTAGCGCAGCACCGCCAGCACGCGGCGGTGGTCGTCCGGGCTCGCCGTCAGGCCGAGCTTGGTGAAGATGCTCGTGCAGTGCTTCTCGACCGTGCGCTCGGCGATGTCGAGGCGGTCGGCGATCGCCTGGTTGGTGCGCCCCTCCGCCATCAGCCCGAGCACCGCCCGCTCGCGCTCGCTGAGCGCGTGCAGCGGGTCGTCGTCGCCCGCCCGGCGCTGGACGAGCTGGTTGATCACGATGGGGTCGAAGGCGGAGCCGCCGGTGCCGACGCGCCGCACGGCCTCGGTGAACTCGGCGATGTTCGTGACGCGGTCCTTGAGCAGGTATCCGACGCCGATCGCGCCGCCGTCGAGCAGCTCGACGGTGTAGCTGACCCGCACGTACTGGGACAGCACGAGCACGCCGATCCCCGGGTAGCGCCTGCGGATCTCCCTGGCCGCGCGCAGCCCCTCGTCGGTACGGGTGGGCGGCAGCCTGATGTCCACGATCGCGACGTCCGGCCGGTGGCGGCCGACGTCGGCGAGCAGCGCCGTGGCGTCCTCGACGCCCGACACCACCTCGAGGCCGGCCTCGGCGAGCAGGCGCGCCAGGCCCTCGCGCAGCAGGACGTTGTCCTCGGCGAGCACTACGCGCACGGCAGCTCCGCCCGCACCCGCGTGCCGCCGCCGACCGGGCTGGTCACGCGCAGCGTCCCGCCGTTGTCCTCGGCCCGCGTGGCGAGGCCGCGCAGCCCGGACCCGTCCGGATCGGCGCCGCCGCGCCCGTCGTCGACGACTTCGACGACGAGCCGGTCGCCCGCCTGGTCGATCCGGACGTCGGCCCGGCTCGCGGCGGCGTGCTTGGTGACGTTCGCGAGCGCCTCGGCCACCACGTAGTACGCGGTGGTCTCGATCTCGGCCGAGAGCCGGGCCGGCAGGTCGACGGTGAGCACCACCGGCACCGGCGCCACGAGCGTCAGTTCCCGGACGGCGCCGTCGAGGCCGCGCTCGGTGAGGATCGCCGGGTGGATGCCCTGCGACAGCGCGCGCAGCTCGTCCAGCACCGCGAGCGACATGTCCTTCGCCTCGGCGATGAGGGCGCGGGCCCTCTTCGCATCGGGTGGGAGGGACGACTCGGCGACGCTCAGCGCCATCGGGATGGAGAGCAGGCGCTGCTGCACGCCGTCGTGCAGGTCGCGCTCCAGGCGCCGCCGCTCCGCTTCCGCCGCCTGCACGACGTGCCGCCGCGACTCCGCGAGCTGGATCACGCGCGCCCGCAGGTCCGCCGTCAGGCGCTCGTTCTGGAGGGCGAGTGCAGCGGCCGTGCACGCCGCCTCGATCAGCGTGGGCTGCTCGAGCAGCGCGGGGTCGTGCATCAGCAGCGCGACCGGCTCGCCCGCCCGGTCGACCCGCGTCGCCACACTGCCGGGCGGCGGGCTCAGCGCGTGTCCGTCCGCGTCGACGTACTGCCGGGACTCGGCCACCCAGTAGCCCACGCTGAGCGTCGGGTCGTGCAGCGCCTTCGCGAGCGCCGCGCGCAGGCTCGCGGGCTCCGGCGCGCTGCCCAGCTGGACCACGAGGTCGGCCACGGCGCCCCGCTCGATCCGGGTGCGCAGCTCGGTGGCGAGGTAGGCCAGCGGCACGGCCACCAGCCCGACCTTGAGCAGGCCCATGTCGAGCAGCGACTCCTCGGGCGTCCACAGCGGGCTGCCGGCGAGCAGCAGCACCACCGCGACGGCCGCCGCGGCGAGCACCGGCGTCAGGGACCGGCGGCCCGGCACGCTGGTGCGCCGCCACCGCATCCACTGCATGGCCGTGACCGCTGCCCCGACGAGCACCGCGACGAAGGTCCCGACGTCCTTGACCAGGTCGTCCGACAACCCGGTGACGAGGAGCGGCGAGAGCATGACGAGCTCGTTCAGGTAGGCGAGCGCGACGACCGCCCGCACCGCGGGCGAGCCCAGCCGTCCCGTCGGGAGCGCTGCCACCAGGTGGATCAGCACGGCGGCCCACCCGGCCGCGCACAGGCGGTCCAGCACGGGGTGCAGCGGCAGCTGCGCCAGCAGCACGAGCACCCCGACGGCGGCCGCGAGCGGCCCGACGCGGCTGCGCGGGTGCTTGTGCCACGCCACCGCGCCCATCGCGAGGAAGCTCCCGGAGAGCACGGCCGTGGCAGCGAGCTGCGTGCTGACGGTGTCCCCCTTCCGTCCTGCCCCGTTCGAGCGTAGCGGGGCAGGAGCCGATCCCTGTTCGTGCGAGGCTGCGACCCGATGGTCGAGGCGGGAGAGCGCAGAGTGGCGACGTCCGTGCCTCCGTTGCGGGCCGGGGACCGGGTGGCGGTGGTGGCCCCGGGCGGCCCCGTGTCCCCGCGCCTGCTGGCCCGAGGGGTCGGCGTCCTCCGCTCCTGGGGGCTCGAGGTGGAGGTCGCGTGCGGCGCCGCGCCGGACGGGCGGCTCCCGTACCTGGCCGCCGACGACGCCGCGCGCGCCCACGAGCTGCAGCGCGCGTGGTGCGACCCGGACGTCGCCGCCGTGCTGTGCGCCCGCGGGGGATACGGCGCGCTGCGCGTGGTCGACCTGCTCGACTGGGACGCGATGGCCGCCGCAGGGCCGAAGCACTTCGTCGGGTCGAGCGACAACACGGCGCTGCACGCCGTGCTCGGCCCCCGGTGCGGGCTGGTCACGCTGTTCGGGCCGATGGTCGCCACCGCGGCCGTCACCGCCGACCCGGCCGCGTGTGAAGGCCTGCGCCGAGCGCTGTTCGACCCGCCGACGGAGCTGCGCGGCGGACCGGGGGCCCGGGCTCTGGTCGGCGGGCGGGCGACGGGCGTGACGGTCGGTGGCACGCTGAGCCTGCTCGCCGCTGCCCTCGGCGCACCCGGTCTCCCGCCTCCGCCGGATGGCGCGATCGCACTGCTGGAGGACGTCACCGAGTCGCCCTACCGGATCGACCGCCTCCTCACGCAGCTCCTGCGCGCCGGGTGGTTCGACCGCGTCGCGGGCATCGCGCTCGGCTCGTGGCAGGAGTGCGGCCCGCCGGATGAGGTCCGCGACGTCGTGCTCGACCGGCTCGGCCCGCTCGGCGTCCCCCTGGTGGAGGAGCTGGGCTTCGGGCACTGCCGCGGGCAGCTGACGGTGCCCCTCGGCGCGGAGGTCGAGCTGGACGCCGACGCCGCCGTCCTGCGCCTCGCCCTTCGCAACTGACGCCCGTTCGAGATCGCGCCGGTACCTGCCCCGGCTTCACTCGGAGCGGGGGGCACCATGGACATCATCCACGTCAGCGAACTGGGCGTTCGGTCGGTCGTGCTCGAGCTGCGCAGGAAGGGCACGCCCTGCCGCTTCACGATCTACCCGATGATCCACCTCGGCGAGGCGTCGTTCTACCGGGAGGTCTCGGCCCGGCTTGCCAGGCACGACCTGATCGTGGCGGAGGGGATCATCGGCCCGAGCCCGACGACCAGCTACATCACCCAGGTCTACCGCTCGCGGAAGCTCCAGAGCCGGCTGGGACTGCAGGTGCAGACACGAGACCTCTACGACGTCGGCGTCCCCCTCGTGACACCGGACATGAGCGGACCCGAGCTCGAGCGGCGGTGGCGCGCGATCGGCCTGCAGGAACGCGCGATGTGGTACGTGATGACCCCTGCCGCCAGGCTGTACTTCGAGATGTTCGCCTCGCGCGAGCTGCTGGCGAGCTACCTCCAGCTCGACTGCGACACCCTCGCGATCGAGGAGCCGAGCGGGTTCGAGCTCGACGAGATCATCACCGACCAGCGGGACGCCCTCCTCTGCGAGGCGGTGACGCGGATCCACACCGAACGCTGCGAGGAGGACATCAACGTCGCCGTGGTGTACGGCGCGGCGCACGTCGCGCCGCTCGTGAAGCACCTCAGGGTGCGGCACGGATACGTCACCCGCAGCGGCGAGTGGGTGCAGGTGTTCTCCCTCTGAGCAACGATCGCCACGACGGCCGCTGCGTAACGGCGTGAGCACGATGAGCGACTTCGGCTCCGACTGTGGCATTCCGGCCGGGAGTGGGGAGACTCGAAAATGCTCCGAGCTGCGGTAATCGCTATTGCAGTGCTCGGAGCGGCCGTGGTGGGCGCTTCTGCGGCGGCGGTGCTCTCGTCGGTTCCGCCGGAAGTGCGATACGAGCCCACCGCGGGGGATCCGGCCCCGAGCACAATGCCCACCCCGGCTGTGGCCCCGATTCCTTTCACGTCGGAGCAGCCCCCGACGTCTGCGCTCGGCGAAGGGGCAGACCGGGGTACGCCTGCGGTGGGAGCCGTGGAGACGCTCGCGCGCGTGCCGCTCCACCGCCCAGACCCGAAGAACGTCGGCTGTCCGAGCGGCGGATGTGGGGCCGGTGCACTGGTCGCGCCCCCCGACCCTCGCACCACACCAACGCCCGCAACGCCAGCGCCGACACTGACCCGAATCGACACCCCGCCGCCGGTGACAGAGCCGCCGGCGCCCGCGGAACCGCCTTACACAGACAGCAACAGGTCGACGCAGAACTCCGATGCGCCCGAGGAATGATCCCGAGTTGGACGATCCGGCCGAACCGCCGACTCCCCGACGCGGCGCCCTCCCCCTGCTCGAATTCGTCGCCGGAATCGCCGCGCCTCTCACCATCGCGACAGCACTGCTCGGCTACGTCGGCTGGATCCGGTCCCGGGCGTACTTCGGCTACTTCGGGCTCAACACCTCACTGGTGTCGTACACACCGCAGGACTACCTCCTGCAGAGCGCTCCGGTCGGCTTCGGCGCGATCCTCGTCCTCGTACTGGCGGGCACGGTTCTCCTCACCGTCGACCGGGTGACGGCTCATGGCCTGAGCTTGATCTCGCGCACGTTGGAGACCCGGATTCGACGTGCGCTCGTCGGAGTCGGCCTGATCCTCGTCGTCGCGTCGCTCTGGACCGCGGCCCCTCAGGCGACGATCGGCGTCCTGCCCGCGACGTCGGGAGCCATGCTGCTCGGCATCGGCGCGTTCATGGTGCTCCGGTTCGGCGGGCGCCAGCGCCGGGACGTGCAGCCCATCCTGCCGCCGATCGGGATCGGGCTCGCCGTCGTCGCGCTCGCGCTGGCCGCGTTCTGGGCGGCCACGGTCCACGCGGAGGACCTCGGTAGGGGCGCCGCGGAGTCCGTCGACCGAGACCCGCGCCGCCTCTCCGTCGTCACCGTCTACAGCCGCGAGCCCCTCGATCTGCCCGGCGCCAACGTGAGTCCCGTCCGGATCGCGGACGAGAACCAGCAGTGGAGCTATCGGTACACGGGCGCCCGGCTGCTCATCTACTCCAACAACCGCTGGTTCCTCATGCCGGAGCCGAGTTCGTCCGCCTACCGGTCGTCGGTGAGCATCCTGCCGGATTCGGACGCGATCCGGGTCGAGGTCGCCGTTCCGCACTTAGGCGCGTCAGCCACCCGTCCGCACCGCGCGCGGCGATCCCCCCAGCTCCCGCCGGCAGGCCTTGTTGAACGCCTGCAGGTCGTTGATCCCCACCGAGGCGGCGACGGCCGGGATCGACATCGTGGTGGCCGTGAGCAGGTGGCGGGCGCGGGCCATCCGCCGCTGCCGGATCCAGCCGACCACCGGCAGGCCGGTCTCGGCGCGGAAGAGCCGGGTGAGGTGGTTGTGCGACACCCCGGCCACGCGGGCGACGTCCGGGACGGCGAGCGGGCGCGCCAGGTTGGCCTCGATGTGGGCGATCGCCGTGGCGACGGCGGTGTGGTGCGTGCGGCCGGTGGCGGGCTCCGGGAGCTGGGCGATGCGCCACAGGGCCGTCCACACCTCGGCTGCGGTGCGCGCCGAGCCGCCCGGCGACGCGGAGATCGCCGCCCGCAGGAGCTCCGAGAGCCCGGCCGCGGCCGGGCCCGCGTCCCGCGCGACCGGCACCATCGACGGCTCGCCGCACTCCTCCGGCCGGAAGTGGGCGAAGAGGTGCTCGGAGCGACCGGTGTAGTCGAACCGGACCTCCACGCCCGCCGGCACGAAGCTGACCCACCCGGGTGCCACGGCGTGGGTGCGCCCGCCGATCGTCACGTCGGCCGAGTAGCCGTAGAGGTGCACCTGCCACAGGTCGGGCAGCCGGAACACGTCGTGCAGGCTGCGGACGCCGTGCACCCCGACGCCGGCGTTGGCCACGACCGGCGGCCGCTCGATGTGCAGCGCGACGACCTCCACGCCCATGGTGAGAAATTACCACCAGTGGCGAGCCAGACCCACGCGCTTCGGCGTGCCTGCGCCCTAGCCTCGGTGTGCGAGAACCACTCGGATCCCGAGGAGGAACGTGCACCGCAAACACCTGCTGACGTCCGTACAGATGGCCCGGTTCGTCGCGTACGGCTCGCACCGCATCGACGGCGTCGTGCCGGCGGACATGAACGCCGAGGCGATCGGCGTCCTCCGCGCGGGCATCCCGGCCGTGCCTTACGGCACCCCCTTGTCGGAGACGTTCGCCGAGGGCTCGTTCGCGCAGCGGCTCGTGCAGCTGCCCGAGGTCGCCGGGGCGATCCACAGCTTCGTGGGCCCCGACCCCGCCGTCGACCACCACGCCGTCCACATCCGGAACGCCCACGAGGGCACGGCCCAGAACCTGCACGGCGACGCGATCATCGACGTCCGGCCGGACGCGTTCGACGTGCAGCTCATGTACTACCCGCAGGAGGTCACCCTGGAGATGGGCGGCACCCTGTCGGTGCCGGGCAGCCATCTGCGGCGCACCAACGAGTCCGACACCGGCCGCTACCAGAACCTCCTCGGCCAGACCCGCCTCGTCTGCCCCGCGGGCACGGTGGTCTTCCTGCACCACGGCATCTGGCACGGCGGGCGGCGCAACGACAGCGACGTCGACCGCTACATGTTCAAGATCCGCTTCAACCCGACGGTCCGCCAGCTGCGCCTGTGGAACACCGACGACCTGTACGACCCGGCCGTCGCCGCGGAGCTGCGCACGCGCTTCCCCTGGTACGAGAACGCCACCGGGCGGCTGGAGATCTACAACCGGGTGCTGCTGTGGCGCGCGCTGATCGGTGACGACAGCTACGACCCGGACTACTGGGTCACCCGCGTGACGAACCGCCCCTCGCGGGTCGTCGCGGGACGCAGCCTCAACCCCCACGCGCCCGCCCCGATGGAGATGGCATGACGACCGCACGACAGCAGGTGCTGGTGCTCTACCTCGCCTCGTCCGCGCTCGACGCGAAGGTCGTGGGCTGGTCGAGCTACGACGGCACCGGGGAGACCACCCCGACCACCGGTGACAGCGACCTGCCCCCGTACGAGACCGGGCTCGACGCGCTGAAGGACGGCTGGCGCCTCTTCCAGGCCTCGCAGCTCCACCCACCGCAGCCGGGCCACGAATACGACGTCTCGTTCCTC
>Ga0209462_10000027_pt1 | contig 15844 bp, 12 predicted proteins | sample AgamicAsSfrz_FD_187163 | JGI IMG/M metagenome (GOLD analysis project Ga0209462, IMG submission 187163) | Agave microbial communities from Guanajuato, Mexico - As.Sf.rz (SPAdes) (version 2) | ecosystem: Host-associated > Plants > Phyllosphere > Phylloplane/Leaf | place: Guanajuato, Mexico... | reverse complement strand
TTTTAAGGATGTTACTAAAGACAAAAAATAACAACAATTAATACACCCGGAAAATAGCCATTACATTTGTGAGTTTGGCTTTGGGTGTGAATTTTATAGTGTGCTTATCCTGGCACGCTGGATCCAATCTTATCTATTCGTGCTATTTTGGCACTAAAATAATTAACCAAAAATAAAACTTAACGAAAATTTCTTATAAAGATTTTAGTGTTGCTGCCGCTAATGAGATAACGCGACCCGGTGTTGAGAAACCTCGTCGGGCAATTTAATAAGCAAACGATTGATGCGCGTTAATTTTAATAATAGAGAAAGGGAAAACATGAAAATTCAGTTTTTGATTACCGGTGCCTTATCCGCCGTATTGTTAAGCGGCTGCGCAACCAATACGACGTCACATGCAGTGACCGCAAGCAACGGCAGCAAAGTCGATGTCGCTACCATCTTCAGCCCTGCAGAAATGAACAATAATCTCTATCCTGACGTTAAATTGCGGGAAGTCTCCCCGGCACACTCCGGCACCGGAATGGGGCTTGCGGTTCTGGGTGCCGTACTCGGCGGCGGCATCAGCAGCAATTCGTTCGATAAAAATGTCTATAAAGGGAACACCATCGATACCCTGCCTGAACCAACCTCCCGCTATTTAGCGCCGAAAGCGGAAGCCAAAATTCACGACTGGCTGGAAAAAAATGGTGGCGGTTACGCTTACACGCAGCCTCTCTTTATCGCAGCGTCACAGTGGTCACTGATTTATACCGATATGTCGACCAGCAACAGCAATTACGATCTCACCTATCGGGTTAAATTTTACAAACGTCCGGAAGGCGGCAATGCATTCAGTCCTTATGTGATTGCTGAATGCGCACCGACGGTGAAAACCGCGCCGTTAAGCGACTGGAAAGCCAATAATTACGCGAAAGTGAGCGAAGAGACGCAGAAAATGATGGATGCCTGCGTACTTGAGCTGGAGAACCAGTTGCCTCGTCTGCTGAAAAAATAAAGGACCTGGGCGCAGGATATTTCACAGGGGATATCCTGTCGCTCACTGGCAAATCGCGCCGCACATCTGAAACTGAAAGCATAGTGCGTTTGCAAACGCGCGCATACATGATGAAGTGATAGCCACTCTCTTCCCGAAATAGTACGTTAAGAAAGACCTTAATCTGATCCGGTGAAAGAAACAGATCTCTTTCACCGGTGAAGATTAATTAACCCGTTAACGTGTTGCGCTATCAGGCATGTTGTGGAATCCGGAATACGCTGACCAGATCTTGCATGACTCTTGCCTGTTCGTTAAGCATTTCAGAAGCGGCAACCGATTCCTCTACCAGCGCGGCGTTCTGCTGCGTCGTGGTATCGATCTGCCCGATGGCGATATTAATTTGATGAACACCATCGCTTTGCTCAAGGCTGGCCTGCTCTATTTCCTTCAGAATACTGGTGACGCTATCGACATTTTGCACCAGTTCATCCATTTTTCCGTTTACCTGCCGCACCATCTCCAGCCCACGGACGCTTTGCTGCGTTGAGTTCTCGATCAGTGTCCTGATCTCCTTCGACGAATTGGCCGTTTTCTGGGCCAGATTGCGAACTTCCTGCGCCACGACAGCAAACCCTTTACCATGCTCACCCGCACGCGCCGCTTCAACAGCGGCGTTAAGTGCCAAAATATTGGTCTGGAAGGCAATGGAATCAATCAGATTAATGATGTCAGACATCTTATCCGCTGAGTTGCTGATGTTCTGGATCTCTTGCGTCAGCGAAGCCATCAATTTTCCGTTATCCGTCACCGCATTACTCGCTCTCGCCGAAAGTTGTGAAGCATTCGCCGTATTATCGCCAGTATTTTTTACCGTTGCGGAAATCTGTTCCATTGACGATGCAGTCTGTTCGATAGAACTGGCCTGCTCTTCTGTACGGGCTGATAAATCACGGGTTCCGGCCATAATTTGAGAAGCGCCGGTCGCAATATTTTCGGCTCCGCCACGTATTTCCGTGACAATTTTTATTAATTCATCCTGCATATGAGAAATAGCGCTGGTCAGTTGCCCGGTTTCATCTTTTGATGTCACCTTTATCTCTTCCCCAAGGTTGCCTGCGGCGATACGCGTAGCAGCCTCAACCGCATGTTTAATGGGAATAACAATAGCGCGTGAAATAATGATCGCCATGGTGGCGCCAAGAATCAGGCAAACTATCGCGATAATGATCATGACCATTTTTGACGTACTGTAATCATGCAAAAAATCAGTATATGACGATTGCATTTCATCTCGCTGAAGATTGATAAAGGTGTTAATTTTATCAATGTACTGTAATTCTTTTTCACGCGTATTATTTGTATATTCATCAATTGCTGAAACAGGATCTGATTGAATGTTTTGTATCACCTTATTACGCGACTGGATATAGAGTTTTCGCATGTCAGTAACATTGGCTAAAATCGCCTGGGACGCTGCATCGTCTGCCGCCGTGTTGAGTTGTTTATAGAGTTCGTTGATTTTTTCCGATCGTGAAGTCACTTCCTGCATTAACTGGCTTTGCTTTTGCGGATTTTTCTCTATTAATGCATTGAGAAACAGAATCGTTGATGTATTAACTTCTCTGATAAGATTATTACCCATTGCCGTGGTGGGATAATCCTCCGTGACAATTTTTGAGATCTTATTTTTAGCTTCATCCAGTCGATACAGCGCATTTCCGGCAATGAAAGCCAGTAACACGATCAGAATACCGAACGAAAAAATAATCTTATTTCTGATACTTATGCCTGTCGGCTTTACTATGGTAGCTTTGTTTTTCATTATCTTTCCTTAGTGAATTAATAAGCACACCAACTGCGCAATCGCAGATGGCATAGAAAAATATCGGCAGGATAATGATTTCTCTTAGGTATTGATCGGAATAAACTTAAAAAAACACTACTACGATAGGTGATAGCTATCAGAAAAGGGACGATCGATCGTTTATTTATTTCTTATCGTTCGTCAATAAATAATTTAAAAATATCCCCATCAACTTATCCAAAAATATTGATGAATCGGAAGATGCTTTCCGATGTTTTGTAAGTAAAAAAATAAAGTGAAATCTATCAGATTGCGTTTTATCTTGATTAAGAAGAATCGTAAACCCTGAGAAACTTGATGGTGTTTCTCAAGGTTGCGATATGTAAACTATTTATTACCTCATACTAAATTAAATTTTTGCAAGGTGTCATTAAGAGAAGCAATCGCGCTGGCAATTCCTTGTTGTTTAATCTCTTCACCTTTTGATGCCCCTTCCGCGCGAATAAACCCGACATCGCTGATTCCCGGAAAGCCAAAAAACGAAGCCAGATAGTTTTCCTGAAAATCCATGCTCTGAAGCGGCGTCTGATGGTAAAAACCACCCCGCGCTGATACAACGATAACTTTTTTATCTCCAGCCAGCCCAACAGGGCCAGAAGATGTGTAGTTAAATGTTTTTCCCGGTTGCGCTATTCTGTCCAGCCATGCTTTTAGCTGACCGGGAATTGAGAAGTTATACATCGGTGCGCCAATGACGATAATATCACTGTCAAGAAATTCAGTGACGAGTTGTTGCGAAACTGATTGTTCACTTTTATCAAATGCTGTTTCAGCTACGGCGTAAGATAATGGTCTGAACCCCGCAGCGATATCTGCTGTGAGGTGCTGAATTTCATTTTTTACAACGTCACGATAAATAACTTCACTATATTTCCCGCTGTCGGTGAGTTGCTTAACAACTGCGGATGATAAATGACGGGAGATGGAAGCATCGTGGGTAATACTTGAATCAATGTGTAGAATTTTCATCGCTATTTCACCTTTATTGACCAGACGGAGTTATTTCACGGGCGGCTTTATCTATCAATTCCGCCACCTTTTCCGGGTGGGATATCATCGACATGTGGCTGGCGTTGAGCCGGGTGGTATTAGCACCGATAGCGCTGGCGAAGCGTGACTGAACCGCAGGCCGAAGTGCATGATCGTTTTCAGTGACAAGGTACCAGGAGGGTTTGTTTCGCCATGCCGCCTGCGTAACTTTCTCTGAAAAAGCGCCCACTGCGATGGGCTGTTGGACAGAGGCCAATAACGCCGCCTTTTTCTGCGACACATCATTTGCCATAACGTCATGGAATATCTTCGGGTCATCCAGCCAGATAAAGCCGTTACTGTCTGCCTGCATCCCTTCCATCGGGGCTTTTAACCGCTGAAGTACATCAGCAGCAGATTCGTTGCTGTCTGGCACCAGTGCCGAGAGATAAAACAGCCCCTTAACATTTGCTGCATTTCCCGCTTCGGTAATAACGGCTCCGCCCCAGGAGTGGCCGACAAGAAGGACGTCTCCCTGCTGGCGTTCCAGCACTCTGCGGGTTGCCGCAACGTCATCCCGCAGCGAGGTCAGGGGGTTTTGCACAGCGGTAACATGGTAACCAAGGGACTGAAGGCGTGTTATCACCTCACTCCAGCTTGAGCCATCCGTAAAAGCGCCATGAACCAGGACAATATTTTTAATAGGGAGCTCCTCTGCATGCAGCCTGATGGAAAAAAAAACGATTAACCCGATGAATGCCAGGCGTTTTAAATTTCGTAACTGAAGGTACATATCCTCATCCGTTCTACAGTTTTTCAGCCTATCCGTGCAGCTCAGTGTAGGGCCGGATAAAGGGGGGTATGAAGTGTCTTAAATGACAGATATGATGCAAAATCTGACAACCTGTGGCGGATAAAAAATGCATATCGCACTTCTGGCTCTGCCTGGCAGCATGAAATCGGCTATTGCTGGGCTCTCTGACATGTTCTGGTTGGCTAACCAGGTCATCTCGCAAAGGCCTGGCCTTAATACCCACGCTGACGCTACGGCGCCCTGGTTCATGGTTAAAGTGATCACGCCAGACGGAAAACCGGTGGTTGACGCGCAGGGGCGATTGATTGAAAGCGACGGCGCGTTTAGCCACGCTGAGAGATTTGATCTGGTTATTGCCAGCGGTATGCGGCTTGATGCCGACAAATTCCCGGCGGATTTTGCGGCGGTAAAAGCGGGCGCAGCGTGGGTTAAACATCACTATCAGCAAGGAAGCATTGTCGCGGGCGTATGTGCGGGAGGGTTTGTGCTTGGCGAAGCAGGCGTGCTGAATGGCAGGATGTGCACAACAACATGGTGGCTTTTTCATACGTTGCGTGAACGCTACCCTGCAGCCAACCCCATATGGGGTAAGACGCTGGCGGAAGAGGGAAATGTTATTACCACCGGCGGTCCGTTATCCTGGGCGGATCTTGTCATTCATATTGTGCGAAAAAAACTGGGTAATGACGCAGCAAGAATGACAGCAGATATGGCCGTCGCTGACAGCCAGCCACTCTCACAGCATATTTACGCGCCCGGTGGATTTCTGAATTCGGTGCATCCATTACTTATCAAAGCCGAAAATATTGTTCGTTACCAAAACATCGCTATCTCCGTTGAGCAACTCGCCGCACAACTGAATATGTCTTCACGGACGTTGCACCGGAAAATGGGTGAATTGTCACAGGAAACGCCCAAAAGTTTTATCACCCGGGTGCGCATTGAAAACGCAGCCGTGTTGCTGGAAAAACCGGGCAAAACGTTAGCGCAGATTGCCGGCGAATGCGGTTACAGTGACGAAACGGCCTTTCGACGCGCCTTCATTAGCGTTATGGGCATGTCACCCGGCAGGTATAAGGAGTGGATTAAACAAAGAAGCGGCTTACAGCAGCCCTGATACAGGATCTTTCCAGCCGCAGGAAGAACGGGTTTACGGCAGAAAAGTGAAAATTTCTCGATGGCTGGATATCCCTTTTCATGCTGATGTAAAAGGAAAATGAGCGCGGGGAAGGGAAAATTTCTCAGGCGGGTAGACAGGAGCCAGAAAAACAAAGGGGTTACCTTTCGGTAACCCCTTGTTTAATCTGGCGGAAGCGCAGAGATTCGAACTCTGGAACCCTTTCGGGTCGCCGGTTTTCAAGACCGATAAAAACAACTTTAAAATCATTAAGTTGCATACATAAAAAAGAATACAACTAACAATAAATTACTTTATATATCATCATGTTGTGAAATGCTGCCATTTAGTTATTCTTCGTTTATTTTTGAATGCCACATCACAGGACAATCATCAAACTCAAGCGTTCGCATATCGTTTACAGCGTGCGTTACAACACCAAAAATCCCATCGTTATCATCGGCAGTTTCCGGATCTATTCTTTCCGCACGGCCGTCCTCCGGGCGTTCAAAATGCCGATAAGGATGCAACCGGAATCTGCGCAGGTGAAATTCCCCCGCCAACCTGCACACCTGTACATGTAGCCGCTATGAACAAGCATTTTTGTCTAAAACGACCTTTTGGGGTATAGTTCTAGCCACCAACGTTGATGCCGCTATGTCATGTTCCAGCAAACCCCATATAGAAAGATAAGAAAAACAGTGAAACGTTTTGAGATTGTCCTCTTGGTAGTGACAGTTCTCATAATCCTGGCCGAATTCTGGTTTATTTTCAGTGGCGCAATCTGGAGCGTTGTGAACTGGATGGAAACCCTGACAGCCCCATACATCGACGCCCCCTATTAAGAATCCCTTCATATCAATTGCGAAGCTGAATAACATTTTTCTTTTCATGCATTAATGGCGATCACTCATCTCTGCGATGATACACTGAATAATCTGCGTACCCATACTGGCTGGAAACAGATCTGGCTAAGTAGCTTGGTCTGACGGGGTGTGAATAAAGACTGAGGGCATGCTGAAAAATTTGATTAAAATTTATTCTGTTGTTTGTTGTCGGTGTGTTTACTTTTCGTTTTCTACCATTCAGGTGTCCGGGTCAGTAACACTGATTCACGACTATATTACTTTTAACATATCACATTGATTTATATTATATTTTAATAATCATTAAGACTGTACTAAGTATTGTACTCAAATCACAAGTTTTCCCATTTGACTGATAATCTCCATTTGCTTGATACTGTATATCCAAACAGCATTAAGGGTGATTATCATGCATGTAGAAACCAGCATTGCCAGAGAGAAAGCCAAAGCCATGCCGAAGGGTTCCATTGATGCCCTGACTCAGGAAATGACGAAGCGCCTCAGCGCCAGATATGAAGATGTTGAGGTGAGAGTGAAAACGACCAGCAACGATGGCCTGTCGGTGCTGCGCTCAAAGGACAAGGTAGGCGATAAGGCATATGTGCAGGAAATGTTACAGGAGACATGGGAAACAGCGGATGACTGGTTTTCACGATAGCGCGTGTAGTATTTGCCGCTGTCTGCCGACGATGAACAATCTGCGGTCACAGGCTCACCCATTGGCGGCCTAATACCATTGGCGGGTGGGGCACCCCTGACGAATTTACAGTATGTACTTCAATGCGCCTTTCCTCATAAACTCAAGAGACTATTTTTCGACGTAAGAGCAATGAAAAAACCACTTAATTACATAATATGCGCTTTACTGGCCGTGCTTGTAGGTGCGTATTTGACGTACTTTTTATTGCAGGCGCTTGCCTCAAACACGCCCTGATATTAACATTCACTATCAGCCCCTTGCGGTTACAAGGGGAACATTTGGCAAATGGCTTTCTCAGGTATCAAATGAAGCATATTATTCTACCAACGCTGTTCGCGCTTGCTGTTTTCGCGGGCATATTCATGTTGCTCAACAACGCAGCATTGCCCTGGTGAAAAACTACAGTTCTCCGGCCTCATGCGATGAGGATTAATTGATCGTTCTTCTGAGTGTTTTTCTCATATAGCACATTAAGATAGTGGCCACCTTGATAATTCCATCAATAATAATTGAACATGTGACAGACTGTCCTTGTGATAAATTTTGTCTATAATTTCATTGAGATAGCTCTGCTTGCCCGCCCCACTGAGCAGGCTTTTTTCATTCAGTGCCGGTTGATTTGAAATCGGACATTCATGCAGGTAATCAATTATCTTCATTGAGCTACTGCACAACACCTCCCGGTGGATCACGAGTATCAGTCATTGCAATAATAAATCCATCGTATTAATGCAGAATGGAGTGGATATATATCAAACTGATGTTCGCTAAATCAAAAATAATTATTTCATTCAACCCTCAATTTTATTAATCCGAATAAACTCAGGAGAAGATAAATGACTGCAGTAGCTTTTTACAGAGATGGCATGCCCTATGATGCTACCGGTTCAGTGATCATTACCATTACCGGGCAGACAGCATCAGGTACAGGTGTTACTACCATTGACAGCGGATATGGTATGGGACTGGTAACAACTTCAAGCTACAGCTCAACGAAAATAGATCCACTGGCACTAGCCAAAAATGTACCCGCAATACACCGGCAGGAACTCGGCATTGCACTGGATGAAACCGACCAGAAGCAGAAAAAACTTGATCAGGTACTCGCCACTGCCCAGAAAACGACAATCCAGGCTGCTTCAGCGTATTTAGGTCTGGTGAATGCCACGCCGACACAGCGCGCCCAGGGTCTGATTAATTACCAGAAAGCTATTGTGGCTGAACTGCAGGCAAGGATTACGTCAGAGCAAAATGCAGTCACATACATCGAGCAGGATATCATGCTCAATAACGCCCGCATATGGTGGCCAGAAAAAGGCCCTGCGGATGCGGCTCTCGCACAAAAGTATATTAATGCTCGTGAAAAAGATAAGGCCGCTGTTAATAAGCTCATCGAGGCCGATAAGCAAGGGCTGGCCAGCATGCAGTCCGGTATTAAGACGGTTGAAGCGCAGGTTGCTGATATTACTGCTGCTGTGAAGTTTACCGCTGATTTTCATAAAGAGGTCATGGCGAAGTATGGCACTATGGCTGAAAAGGCAGCAAGTGAACTCGCCAATGCCGCCCAGGGTAAAAAACTGCGCAATGCTGAGGAGGCACTTGCTGCGTTTAACAAATATCAGGGTGATATCTTCAGAAAATTTGGTGCACAGGATCGTCAGGCGATTGAGAACGCCCTGGCTTCACTCGATAAAAAGCTTCTGTCACAGAATCTCGCGAAATACAGTAAAGCCCTGAGTCTGGTCAGCTATAGCATTGATGCTTATGACGTGGGAACTGAACTTATTAAGTCTATTAAGAGCGGAGACTACAAGCCTTTTTATCTCAAAGTTGAAGCGCTGGTCGCAGGGGCAATGGCAACTGAACTGGTTGCGGTAGCATTCGCCCTTCTGACCGGCTCCGCCCTGGGTATTCTGGGGTTTGGCCTGTTAATGGCGCTGGCTTCTGCAGCAATTGACGATAAGTTAATCCAGGAAGTCCATGACTGGTTATTCAGCTAACCTCGTCAGGAATGCTTACTGGCATTCCGTTTCTTTATCACATCCGAGATAAAATAGAGTAATCCCAGCGGAACAGCGAATATCAGTGCAACAAGGCCGACCCACCTTCCCCAGTGGGTCGGCTGTATCATAGCAGAGCAAGTCCGCTCGATAAGCAAAACGGCGAACGGGAAGCATAATGCAGAAATCAGTCCAAAACCTGAAAAGCAGGCAAGAATGAAAATTTCTTCTTTATTAGAGAAGGCCAGCATGGACACAACAAGAACCCAGAAAACCAGTCCATAGAGGAAATACTTAATATAATATCCCTTTTTCATCATCAGTTTCTCATCAGCGTGTTGATGAACAATACCCTTTAACTGATGATAGCATCGCCAGTTCAATGAAGAAACCCACAGAATCAAGGGGTTTAAGAGCGACCATTCTCTTTTCTAAGCGTCTCAGCCCTCAGTCAGTCATACAGCCACCGCCCTGCTTTAACTGATTCCGCGAACATGCGTACGGTAAGAGGTTTGGATGTCTGGGTTACTGGCTTGCTGGTAAACCATATTAGGAATGTTACGCCCAGCATCAGTTACGAATCAGAAGTCCCTCCTTCGGGAGCCTCCCCCATTGAAATGTCGGAATGGTCCCCAGTAATTAGCTCAGTGCGTTCAGGACCATATTTCCGTTCGTGAAAATATACACGTAATACTTCCCGTTCTGCTGGCTGCGCCAGCGCCAGCGGATGCCGATCTGCCTGCCATAAAAGGCCGAATAATCATACCACCCGTATTTGATGTACATCTCTGTGCCGGTACTGCTGGATGATAACTGGCTTATCCAGTCGCGCGGCGGCGGACAGTGGTTGGACGGGTTAACCGCAACGGTCACACCATTCATCCGGGTATTGGTCATCACCCCGTCTTTAAGCTCAACCTTAGTCCACATCTCATCAACAGTCCCCGTGGACCAGACACCGAAGGGCAGCACCTCCTGCGTATCGGTGGCGATGATATCCAGCGCTGACCAGTCCACATCCGAATTACTGGAGGCGAGGTTTACCTTGAGGGGAATGACCAGTTTGTTTATTTTCCAGGCGTTCTGCGTGGCGGTTTCGGATGTTCGGGAAAGGGTCAGCGTCGGAATGGTGGCACCGGCCATGTCATAATCCGCAGCCGGATCCGCATAAACGACAGAAGGAAACACTTTCCTGAATGTCCCGCCATCGTTCACCCATGCTGCGACCACGGTTTTAAACGCCCCGCCATCCATGATATTCAGCGCGCTGACAGGGGCGAAATCGCCCCCTGCAGTTTTACGGTAGATGGGCATGGTTCAGCTTTCCTCAACCTGGTACCAGATATGGCCGGCAGCGTATCCGCTCGCGTCTGCGGGGGCCGCATCAGTTGACAGGGTGTAACTCACCCCGATGTTTTGCCGAGCCGTTGCAACATCGGCCACGTCAGAGAGATTGTTTTCAGCTTCCAGATAATCCCCCGCGCCATTTAATGACCAGTTACTGAATACCGGCGTGGCCACCGCGGTGTCCTCGCAGTAGCGGTGATGAACGTCCGTGGTGTTGTACGGGTAGTAAATCTGCCGGATGCCGGTTTCCGTGGTCCGTATAACGTCCAGCATGCCCGCCAGCGAAACGGGGTAATGCCGTTCCGTGGTGGCATTGCCCGTCAGGGACTGGAACTTACGCCCCGGAGAAACCACGGCGTTCAGATCCGCCGTGCCGAGCGATTGCGTATCCTGAGGAACGGCACCAGTATCAGCCGCCGTCAGGGCGTCTTTTGTTGCCAGCGCCCCCAGCCCCAGATTTTCGCGCGCGTCCGACTGCGCCTCCCCGCCGCTGGCCGCAATTTCGGACAGGTTGTTGGCGATCAGAAGACGGGTTTCCTGGATAACTTCTTCCGTTGCCGTGATCGTGATCGAATCCGTGACGCCGGAACTGGCACCGGTCAGTGACAGTGTGGCGGTACCCGCACCGCTGACCGTCAGCGTACCATCGGCAGATAATGTCGCCACAGACGCATCCGTAGACGCGGAGTTAACCGTCTCTGTGTAATTCGCCGGAGAATAGTTGATGGTCAGGGGATAACTGTTACCAGCCAGCAGGCCTGCCGGTACCGGGCCAATATCGATCGATGTCAGGTAAAGCTGCTGCGTGACTGTGGCTGTTGCCGTCAGGCCGGTGGAGATACTGGCGATGAGGGTCTGCGTACCGGATTTGCCCGCCGTCGCGGTATACAGCCCGCTGCTGTTGATACTGCCCAGTGATGGATCGGATACCGACCATGACACTGGATAACCTGCCGCCAGCGCCGACGGCAAAATCGTGCCGGTAAACTGCCGCGTGGTTCCCGCATTCATCGTCACCGAAGCGGGGCTGATAACAATGGCAGAGGGAGTTTCCGCACCGGCTTCCGATTCAGCCTTGTCAGTCTTGATGATGTACATCGCCGCAACGTTTTTCGGGCGGGTTTCGTCGCCGCCAGTCAGCAGATCGGCATTTGGAGAGTTATGCCAATTGGGGTCATCACCACCGGCGTAGCGAAACCCTCCTGGTCCGCCGGCATCTCCCAGACCATTCAGGCTGCCCACGTTATCAAAGCCAAGCCAGCGGGAATAATGATAGTGCTCACGAAACGCGTCGCTCTGAAATGACAGAATCGCACGGTTTGAATCCGGATCAACGGATGACCCGTGCGCCCATGCACGCACAAAATTACCGCGCCAGTCCGGCACACGCCCGGACGGGTACAGTGCGGCCAGTTCCGGGTTCTCTGCGGTATCGAACGTCTGGCCGTTCAGTTCAAGCCAGCCTTCCGGCGGCGTGGTGTTTCCCCACAGGATGATTGCCCCGACCGGCAAAATGTACGGAGCCATTGCTGTGGTAATGGTTTGATGTAACTGGTCATCCAGATAGTCGGCCAGTTGTTTTACCCGGCGTGGCGTCATTACCTGCGCGCTGCCATCACCGGCGAGGGCTTCCTGTTCGGTTGCCTCACGCTGAATATACAATTGCCATTTCGTCGCATCAGCACCCGGCGTTGCGGTGTTGTTGCTGACAAGCGAAAGGTACATTACGCCGTTATAATCCACCACCACGCCCGCATCGTAACCGAAAGCAGCCCCGTTATTGTTCGCGGTAGTAATCCACTCGGGATAGCCGTTCGTCTGGTACTGACGAATCGCGCCAGTAATAGCGTTCAGCACCGTATTCATGGCCTCGCGCTCAACGGGTTTTGCGCTCGCATCCGCCCCTGGATCTTTTGCGTAGTCAGCCCCCCAGCCGGAGGGATAACTCACGGAACCATTAGTGGGCGCCACATCCGGGATGGTCTGTCGGTCACCGACCGATGCGAACGGCACACGGAAAAATTTCTGATCCATTCAGTACTCCAGAAAATAAAAAAGGCCGCGATATGCGGCCTGAAGATGCGTTGAGTGGGTAGTTAATCCGGGATTTGATACGCCAGTTTGTAATCACCGGCAGTGAGGGTTTTGAAACTGACGCTGTCCGCATACCAGCGGATTTCCACTTCCGCGGGAGTCTGTAACTTCCAGGCGGAAACTTCGTTCACACTGAGTACGTTGCCGGTGATTTCCGTCTTATCGGCTGCCGCATCGGTAATATGCAGCGCGTATGCAAAAGCCAGCCTATCAGGCACGCCCGCAGGCCAAAGTTGCGCCCACTGTACGGCAGTGAGTGCTGACACTGCTGTCGCGGTCATTCCCTGAGCGATTAATTTTTCGGCTCCCGCCGTATCGGCAGCCAGCCCCCCGATACTGACCCATGCCGTTCCGTCAAAAACAACGTAGTCGGTTAAATCCCGGGTCACAGCCACCCGTGCTGCGCCAGCGCCGGACAGGCTGGCGGTGATGGTCGCACTGTTGATCGTGCTCCATGCTGATGCGGCTGTCAGTTCCAGCGGCAACGCAATCTGGTCGTCGGGGGTTAATACCCCGCTAATCTCCACGCTTTCGCCGGTAACCAGTTTGTATGAATCCCCCAGTTGCTGCTGCATAGCCTCCGTCAGGGTGACACTGGCCACGCCCTGATTTGCGATGACGGTACCGTCAATCGCACCGACGACCTCTGACAGCGCACCGCTGACCACGGTGTAATATTTGCCGTCACTGCCGTTTAACAGGAACCGGGTGGAAGGATCGCCCAGCAGCTCGAGTTCACCCAGGGTCACAGACCCGGACTGGAATACGGCGGTCACCGTTAACCGGTAATAAAGCCAGGCGGCCGCCGCCGGAATAGTGACTGTTGTCTGCGCATCACCGACGTTACTGGTGCTTGTCCCGTTGGCCAGCAAGGTAAAGTTTGTGCCGTCATTGCTTCCGTACAGGGCAAATGTTCTGGGGTTATTCTGGAAGGGCTGTGACACAGTCCGGTTTGTGATCCTGAAGCGGTTCACTTTTTTGGCTTCAGGTAATTTGATCTGAATCCATTGCGTCGGGCCGGATAATGTCACCCATGCAGTAGTGGCTACCCGGTCAAACGCAGAATAAGCCGGAGAGCCTGAATCATATACACTGCTTGCACTCACCGTATATCCGGCAGGTGCATTGTTGGCTGTCATTTTGGGAACGATGCTGTTGTCCGCATTGGTGGACAATACCAGGGATTTTCCCTTTTTAAGCACCTCCGCGCTGAACAGCCCCCCATCCGCGGCAGTGATGTAATTTAACTGCGTGGTCAGCCCCATTTTAGCGTTAAAGACAATATCCGCCGTGGTATTAAAACTGGCCTCACTGCCTGCGGAAAAAGCGTCCTGAGTGTACGACTTATTCTGCAGCCCCTGCTCGGACTTCAGTGCGTAGGCGCATAAATTAAAACCGGACTGTGGGGCAAAACTGAAGGAATGCACCTGGCCTGCCGTGGCACCGGCGCGGTCAACAACGATATAACCGCCTCCGCCCCCCGCACCGCTGCCAGAAGCGCTGATGATGGTTTTCCCGCTGACCGGACTTTGACCGAGCGTGACACCGGGGCCGGCTTCCAGTGAGTTCACAATCAGCGCCTGCGTCTGCTGCGTGAAATTAGCAATGTCGGCGACAGCGTGCGTGTGCTGTGCGGCGGCAGCCCCCATCTGCGCCGGCGTCGGCACCAGGTTACCGGAGCCAGTCAACGACAGACCGAACAGCGAGCGGATGTTGCTCCCGGACACCAGCGTGTCCTGCTTTGCGTTCCACGCCGATTTCTCTGCCGGGGTGACATATTTCCGCTCAGCCGTTTCGTTAATCTGGTCGGCGCTGTAATCCCCCGCCTGTGCCGCCACCGCGCCGGTACGCCCGAATACAGACGACACGCCGGAAACCGTGGCTGACTGGCCCTGTACCCAGTTTGCCGCCACTGCCGGGTTAGCGCCGCCATTGAGGTATGCGGTTACCAGCCAGCGTGAAAACGGTGTAATCGTTGTAGTCCTCGACCTTGCCGCTGTTGGTGTCCACGTAAACAGCGCGGTGTGTCAGCGGTGGCAAATGCGTGTACCGCTTAAACCAGTCGGTATCGATCAACCCACCCGTCAAAGCGCGTGGACGCTGCATGTACTGCGACAGAAACGTGTATTCGTCACGCTCCCACAGTCGCAGCAGATCGCCCACGTATTCGTTAGCTGGCCAGTACGACCAGTAGCGAACGCCACCGACGACCACGCTTTCCGTATCTTTAACAGAGAACCAGCACAGCGAGCGCCACGGTTCCGGCAGTGCATCGATATATTCTTCGCTGACCAGTGCCGGGATTGTTACGTGGTGAAAATCCACGCCCATCCCACCGGACAACATAAAGCCGGTAGCATCGTCGGTGTGCAGGCGCTGCTGGATACTGACGAACGGGGTTGGGTGGTCTTTCGATTTATCGCCACGGCGGGAACGGATGGTGTTCACCAGCAAACGGTTCGCGTTCTCGCGTTTCGTTGCGGAGAACATGTCCTCTGGCTTGTTGTAGTCATCCAGGCACACAAAGCCGGAAAAATCAGGTCCGGGATATCCCGCGCGCCCACCGGTGATTTGCCCGCCACTGGAGCGGGAAACCGTCTGGCCAACGGTTCGCCCGCGGGGATTAACAACCTCCCATTCTTCGGCCTGGTTAACGCCAAACTTGCACGGCCACAGCGACTGATATTCAGCGCTGGCGATAATGTCGCGGGTGCGTCGGCTGTTACGTTTTACCAGCGAATCAGCAAACGAAACGTTCAGATTACGAAACCGGCGTAACTTACCCGTTTGCACCAGCATGTTGATATATGCCGCTGCGTGGATCGAAACGAACTCGGTTTTTGTCCCACCCGGCGGCACGTTGATAATGAGGTTTCGGGGCTGTAACCGTCCGAATACCAGATCATCAATTTTGCTTGCCATCATGCGGTGATGCCAGTTAACCAGCAGGCGATCACCCTGCAACAGCTCAAACCAGAGGCGGGTGAAATTCAGGAAGGATTTTTCGCTTTTTGACTTAAGGGCGACACGATCAGGAAAATCGAGGTCTTCCCACTCGAGTAGCTGCGACATTTTTCAATCCCGATTTTTACCC
>Ga0209462_10000022_pt1 | contig 29393 bp, 28 predicted proteins | sample AgamicAsSfrz_FD_187163 | JGI IMG/M metagenome (GOLD analysis project Ga0209462, IMG submission 187163) | Agave microbial communities from Guanajuato, Mexico - As.Sf.rz (SPAdes) (version 2) | ecosystem: Host-associated > Plants > Phyllosphere > Phylloplane/Leaf | place: Guanajuato, Mexico... | reverse complement strand
AATTAAACTTCGTAATGAATTACGTGTTCACCCGTGAGACTTGGTATTCATTTTTTGTCCGAAGACATCAAGAATCCAGTCACCTGAGTGCCCACACAGATTGTCTGATAAATTGTTAAAGAGCAGTGCCGCTGTGTTTTCGCTGCGGCGCGGGGTGTGCATATTACGCTTTCCTCTTTCAGAGTCAACCCTGAATTTCAGGATTTTTCTCTTCAACCGACCCGGCTATTTGTGTGAAGTGATTCACATCTGCCGTGTCGATGGAGGCGCATTATAGGGAGTTCTCCGCCCCCCGCAATAGAAAAATGACATAAAAATGACTGACTGCTGCATTCCACAGCAAAACACGGCTTTATACCCATTTACACACAGACTTATCCACAATCCGGCAAAAGGCTAAAAATTCGCGAGCGCTACGCAAACGTTTTCGTTACAATGCCCGCGCAAAAATCGTGAGCCTCACATGGGGCGTTAGCTAAGTTTTGGGATCGTTAAGGATCCCCAAATTCATCTAATACTCTCTGTTCAAGTCAAATCCAGGGGATTTACCATGCAACAACGTCGTCCAGTCCGCCGCGCACTGCTCAGTGTTTCTGACAAGGCCGGTATTGTCGAATTCGCACAGGCGCTCTCTCAGCGTGGCGTAGAACTGCTCTCTACTGGCGGAACCGCACGTCTGCTGGCAGATAAAGGTCTGCCGGTGACTGAAGTCTCCGACTACACCGGTTTCCCGGAAATGATGGATGGACGCGTAAAAACCCTGCACCCGAAAGTCCACGGCGGGATCCTCGGTCGTCGCGGCCAGGATGACGCGATCATGGCAGAGCACGCGATCGCGCCGATCGATATGGTGGTTGTTAACCTTTATCCGTTTGCCCAGACCGTCGCCCGCGAAGGTTGCTCGCTGGAAGATGCAGTAGAAAACATCGATATCGGCGGCCCGACGATGGTGCGCTCTGCGGCGAAGAACCATAAAGATGTTGCCATCGTAGTAAAAAGCAGCGACTACAGCGCCATCATTAATGAGATGGATGCGCACGAAGGATCGCTGACGCTCGAAACCCGTTTCGATCTGGCCATTAAAGCTTTTGAACACACTGCCGCTTACGACAGCATGATCGCCAACTACTTCGGTAGCCTGGTCCCGGCCTATCACGGCGAAAGTAAAGAGCCATCAGGCCGCTTCCCGCGCACCCTGAACCTGAACTTCATCAAGAAGCAGGATATGCGCTACGGTGAGAACAGCCACCAGCAGGCCGCCTTCTATATAGAAGAAGAAGTGAAAGAGGCTTCTGTGGCTACCGCCCAGCAGTTGCAGGGTAAAGCGCTTTCTTATAACAACATCGCCGATACTGATGCAGCGCTGGAATGTGTGAAAGAGTTCAGCGAGCCTGCCTGCGTTATCGTTAAGCATGCAAACCCTTGCGGCGTGGCTGTGAGCGACTCCATTCTTGCGGCTTACGATCGCGCCTACAAAACCGATCCGACCTCCGCATTCGGCGGCATTATCGCTTTTAACCGCGAGCTGGATGCTGCCACCGCGCAGGCGATCATCTCCCGCCAGTTTGTGGAAGTGATCATCGCGCCATCTGCTACAGAGGAAGCGCTGAAAATCACGGCAGCCAAACAGAATGTCCGCGTACTGGTCTGCGGCGAGTGGTCGCAACGCGTGCCGGGGCTCGACTTTAAACGCGTCAACGGCGGGCTGCTGGTTCAGGATCGCGATCTGGGCATGGTCAGCAACAACGAACTGCGCGTTGTCAGCAAGCGCCAACCGACGGAGCAAGAGCTGCGTGATGCGCTGTTCTGCTGGAAAGTAGCGAAATTCGTGAAATCCAACGCTATCGTTTATGCGAAAGAGAATATGACCATCGGCATTGGCGCTGGCCAGATGAGCCGCGTCTACTCGGCGAAGATCGCCGGGATCAAAGCCGGTGACGAAGGGCTGGAAGTGAAAGGTTCTGCGATGGCGTCTGACGCATTCTTCCCGTTCCGCGATGGTATTGATGCCGCTGCCGCTGTTGGCGTGACCTGCGTGATCCAACCGGGTGGTTCCATCCGCGATGACGAAGTGATTGCTGCTGCCGATGAACACGGCATCGCTATGATCTTTACCGATATGCGTCACTTCCGCCATTAATCCACGGAGCAGACAATGAAAGTATTAGTGATTGGTAACGGCGGGCGCGAACACGCGCTGGCCTGGAAAGCGGCGCAATCGCCGCTGGTCGATACCGTTTTTGTTGCACCGGGCAATGCCGGTACCGCGCTGGAACCGGCGCTGCAAAACGTGGCAATTGGCGTCACCGATATTCCGGCGCTGGTCAGCTTTGCGCAGAACGAGAAAATCGATCTGACCATTGTTGGCCCGGAAGCGCCGCTGGTCATTGGCGTAGTAGACGCCTTTCGCGCCGCTGGTCTGAAAATTTTTGGCCCAACGCAGGGCGCCGCGCAACTCGAGGGCTCGAAAGCCTTCACCAAAGACTTCCTGGCGCGCCACAAGATCCCGACGGCGGAATACCAGAACTTCACCGAGATTGAACCGGCTCTGGCGTATCTGCGTGAGAAAGGCGCGCCAATCGTCATTAAAGCGGACGGTCTGGCAGCGGGCAAAGGCGTGATTGTCGCCATGACGCTGGAAGAAGCCGAAGCGGCGGTGAACGATATGCTGGCGGGTAATGCTTTTGGCGACGCAGGCCACCGTATCGTTATTGAAGAGTTCCTCGACGGCGAAGAAGCCAGCTTTATCGTAATAGTCGATGGCGAACATGTTCTGCCGATGGCCACCAGCCAGGACCACAAACGCGTGGGTGATGGTGATACCGGGCCGAACACCGGCGGTATGGGTGCCTACTCGCCTGCGCCAGTCGTCACCGATGAAGTGCATCAACGAACGATGGAACGCATTATATGGCCGACCGTGCGCGGTATGGCGGCGGAAGGCAATGTTTATACCGGTTTCCTGTATGCCGGTCTGATGATCGACAAACAGGGCAATCCGAAAGTGATTGAGTTCAACTGCCGCTTTGGCGATCCGGAAACGCAACCGATCATGCTGCGCATGCAGTCAGACCTGGTTGAGCTGTGCCTGGCCGCCTGCGAAGGCAAGCTGGACGAGAAAACCTCTGAGTGGGATGAACGCGCGTCTCTGGGTGTGGTAATGGCTGCCGGTGGTTATCCGGGCGATTACAGCAAGGACGATGTGATCCACGGCCTGCCGCTGGAAGAAGTGCCGGACGGTAAAGTATTCCACGCGGGCACTAAACTCTCCAGCGACGACCAGGTGCTGACCAACGGCGGCCGCGTACTCTGTGTTACTGCGTTGGGTAACACCGTTGCCGAAGCACAGCAACGCGCCTATCAGTTGATGACCAATATTCACTGGAATGGCAGCTTCAGCCGCCGTGATATCGGCTACCGCGCGATCGCTCGCGAACAGGGCGAATAACGTTATTTTGCCCCAGGCCCGATAAGGCGTAGCCGCCATCGGGCCGTTCCCCAGGTGGCGCTATGCTTACCCGGCCTACTTAAACCTTCAGAAACTCTTCTCTGTCGGCTGCCAGCGACAAAAATCGCTATTCGCGACCAACAGCAACTGCGCCCCTTCCGGCGCTTCCAGCCATGCCACACTTACTGCCGCCGACGAGTGCGTCTGACGCTGCTCAATGCGGTTCAGCGCAAAGCTGTCGAGATCCGGCTTCACCGTCTTGCCTTCACAGGTCTGAACCGTGCGATTGGCCTGCCAGCGCCCCTGACGCAGCACCACACGCCCCTGACGCAGCGCATCGCTGGTCTGGCGGATCTGTTCAGCACGGTAACGATACAACGCAATCTGGTCGCTGGAGAGCTGCTGCTTCTGCCCATTGACCTCACGCTGCATAAAGCTCAGCTCACCGCGATCGTCAAAACGCACGCGTACATGCTCAGGCGGCTGGCTATAAATATTGAGTTCGACAAGGGTTAAGGTATCGCCTTGCCAGCGGTATTCGCTGAGGGAAGTGTTGCCGTGATGCCACGGACTAAAAGCGGAAAGCAGATGCGTCTCACCGCCGGAATCTTTACGCCAGATCCGCACCGCGCCCTGATCGTCCGCATAGCCGCTGGCGGTGAACGGGGGCAAGGAAGTATCGTGGCTACAGGCCGTCAGCAACAGTGCGCCAGCCAACGTCAATGAACGACGCCAGAATAACAAAAGGGGCGAAACCGCCCCTTCGATAAAACCGTTCACTGGCACGCTGTCTTACTTAACAGAGTCTTTCAGTGCCTTACCAGAAACAAATGCCGGCACGTTAGCGGCAGCGATTTTGATTTCTTTACCGGTCTGCGGGTTGCGGCCAGTACGCTCAGCGCGGTGGTTCACTTTGAAGGTACCGAAACCAACCAGTTGTACCGCATCGCCTTCTTTCAGAGACTCAGTAATAGCAGCCAGGGTGGATTCCAGTGCAGCTTTTGCCTGCGCTTTAGACAGATCAGCCTTGTCTGCAATTACATCAATCAGTTGAGTCTTATTCATAAGTTATCCTTTCAATGTGTTTATCGCTTGCTAAGCATCGAGTGCGACGGAAATGCCTCAAAAGCACTCTCCTGCATACACGCACCGATAGCCACTTTTTTTCGCCCCCCAAATGTAGACCAGACGGGGGTAGGAAGGGAAGCCTTCCGGCGCGACAAAACTGGCCCTAAATCACGTTTTATTGCCTCATTGCTGCAAATTTATACCAATATTGCTGTCGCCGGCCTCACGCAGGTCTGCGCGTAGCCCTTTAATCAGTTCAATATCACGTTCTTCACAGGCCGCCAAAAGACGGAAAATTTCCCACTGAATATCCCATTCCTGCTCAACGGCGGGGTTCAGTCGCAGCTCTTCGTCGGTCATTTCACGACCCGCCTGGGTCATTTCCAGCATCGCAACGGTAGTGATCGACGTCTTGCTGACTTCAACCGCATGCTCCAGCGTTTCACCACTCAGGCGAGAATGAACCAGTTCGCTCAATGCTACGCAGGCATCAATCGCCGGGTAAACGCCGTACAGATCGTAATCATCGGCAGCCGGAATCGCCTCTTCCAGCTTCTCAAGCTGGCTGTCGAAGTTCACTTTCGCATCTTTAACGATCTGCGTTTCCCAAATCAGGTCGAGGATACGGCGATAAAGTTGCGCGTCGCCAAACTCCGTCTGCTGGCAGAACATGGCGTAATTGGGATACATGCGCTCGCACAGACACGCCATAAAGACAACGTGCTGCCAGCTTTCCAGCCGCTCCAGACGCAGGTGAATTGGGTTTTGTAACATGGTTGTTTCTCAATATCAGTAATGGCGGCAGTTTACCTGATATTGCGCTGGATTTCCTGCCAACGCGAAAACGCGGGTCGCCCGGACGCCACCGCATCCGCCCAGCGCGTCGGCTCCGGCAGCCGGTAACCCTTCATGCAACGCTGCACCCACGCCAAAGCGCTATCCTGACTGACACGATGCCCGGTCGTGATAAACAGCGGATTGCAGCGCGCTTTACTGCGCCATACCCATGCCAGCTTCTCGCCTTTATCCAGCAGCGGCGCCAGCGCGCCAGGCTCATCGGCAAGCGGCTCAAACTTGCCGAACAGCCGTTTTTTCGCCACGCCAATGGTCGGTACATCCACCAGCAGCCCAAAGTGGCTGGCGACCCCCAGACGGCGCGGATGCGAAATGCCGTGCCCGTCAACAAACAGCAGATCCGGCTTTTGCGACAGTTGTTGCCACGCCGCCAGCAGCGCAGGGTATTCGCGAAAGGAGAGAAAGCCCGGAATATAGGGCATGGTGGTGGCGATGCGCGCCACCTGATATTCGACAAGCTCCAGCGATGGCCAGGCGAGAAGCACCATCGCCGCCCGCGTCACTTCGCCGCCTTGCTCAAACCCGACATCGGCACCGCCGATCAATCGGGGAGGATCCGTATCCAGGCGATCCTCATGGATCACCGAAGACGCCAGTTCAAGTTGTTGCGCGCGTAATGACGCGAGATCCATACCTCCTCCTTACTGATGCCAGGCGGCCGACAGACGGTGTACCGCCTCAACAAAGACTCCTGCATGTTCCGGTGCAACATCCTGATGAATGCCGTGACCGAGGTTAAACACGTGGCCTTCACCTTTGCCAAAGCCCGCCAGAATGGTAGCCACTTCCTCTTCGATACGCGCGGGCGGCGCATACAGCATGGAAGGGTCCATATTGCCTTGCAGAGCGACTTTATGGCCCACGCGACGACGCGCATCGGCGATATCGGTGGTCCAGTCCAGGCCCAGCGCATCACAGCCGGTTTCCGCCATCGCTTCCAGCCACTGCCCACCGCCTTTGGTAAATAGTGTTACCGGCACGCGGCGCCCTTCGTTTTCACGCAGCAGGCCATCAACGATTTTATGCATGTAATAGAGCGAGAACTGCTGATAATCGCGCCCGGTCAGCACGCCGCCCCAGGTATCAAAAATCATCACAGATTGCGCGCCAGCGCGGATCTGCGCGTTCAGGTACAGCGTGACGCTCTGCGCCAGCTTATCGAGCAGTGCGTGCAGCGTATGCGGCTCGGCGTACATCATTTTTTTGATCACGGTAAACGCTTTGCTGCTGCCGCCTTCCACCATATAGGTCGCCAGCGTCCATGGGCTGCCGGAGAAGCCGATCAACGGCACTTCGCCTTTCAGTTCACGGCGAATAGTGCGCACCGCGTTCATCACGTAGCCCAGTTCGTTTTCCGGGTCCGGAATCGGCAGCTTATCCACATCCGCTTTGCTGGTGATGGGCGACGTGAAGCGCGGCCCTTCGCCAGCTTCAAAATAGAGGCCCAGCCCCATCGCGTCCGGCACGGTGAGAATGTCCGAGAAAAGGATCGCCGCATCAAGCTTGTAGCGGCGCAGCGGTTGAAGCGTCACTTCACAGGCCAGCTCAGCGTTTTTGCACAACGACATAAAGTCGCCTGCTTGCGCACGCGTTGCTTTGTACTCCGGCAAATAGCGGCCAGCCTGGCGCATCATCCATACTGGCGTCATGTCTACGGGCTGGCGCTGGAGCGCGCGCAGGTAACGATCGTTTTTCAGTTCGGTCATTGTCAGTTCCTTAAGCGTCAGACCGTTATTGTATCACGTCATTGATCGTCTGCCCGACACATCGCCACGGTGTCTTCGATCAGGCGACGCGCCACTGTGCCCGGCGGCGGCAGTAGCGGCAAGGCGTCATAGCGATACCAGCCCGCATCTAACAGCTCTTTCGGATCAATATGAATTTCACCGCTGTCATACTCCGCCATAAAGGCCGTCATTAGCGATTGCGGGAAGGGCCATGGCTGTGAGGTGACATAACGCAGGTTCTTCACCTTAATGCCGCTCTCTTCCATCACTTCACGCGCTACCGCCTGCTCCAGCGTTTCGCCAACTTCAACAAACCCGGCAAGCACAGTGTAGATGCCATTGCGATGACGGGTATGTTGCGCGAGCAGGATGCTGTCGTCACGGCGAATCGCGACAATAATGCAGGGGGCAATTTGCGGATAATAACGTTCCCGACAGTGGTCGCAGAGCATCGCCCACTCGGTTTTGCTGGGGTGCATAGTGTGCCCGCAATAACCGCAAAACTGATGCGAGCGGTAAAACTCGGCCAGTTGCACGCCGCGCCCGGCTAACTGGAAAAGACCGACATCCTGATCGATCAGCAGTCGCACGGAGCCCATATCATGTCGACGATTCTGACGAACCATCCACACCGGTTCGCCCTGCCATTCCCCAATGTGAAGCGCGCTTTGGCCCACAAGTTCGAAATTTCCTGGCTTACCATGTGGTAATTCTCCACCGGGCAACCATAATTTTTGTTCATGGCTCACGATCCACCAGCCACGATCGGATGCTTCAATAATACGTACCATTGCACTACCTTAGCTTCACTGGCATGTTATTAACATTATTATTACATTTTTTCTGAACTTACATATTTGCGGAGCCATTTATGCTAAACCAGTTAGAAAGCCTGACAGAGCGCGTTGGAGGAAGTAACAAACTTGTCGACCACTGGCTACTTGTTCGTAAGCAACTTCTTGTTTCTTACTACAATCTGGTTGGCATTAAACCTGGCAAAGGATCGTACATGCAGCTCAATGAAAAAGCGCTGGACGATTTTTGTCACAACCTGGTGGAATACCTCTCCGCCGGCCATTTCAATATTTATGAACGTATCATCAGCGAAATGGAAGGCGCCAGCCCACTTTTAGCCGCCACGCAACTTTATCCACAACTTGAAGCCAACACCGTTGAGCTCATGAATTACTATGACTCCAGCCTGGAAAACGCCATCGATGACGACAACTGTCTGGAGTTCCAACAGGCGCTATCGGATATCGGCGAAGCGCTTGCCGCCCGCTTTATGCTGGAAGATAAGTTGATTGTGCTGGCCTATGATAACGACCTCAATGTGAGCGCCAACGACGAAAGTGGAATGGCGCGCCCCGCTTGAGTTCTTAAGCATTAACGCGTAGTTTAAAAAGCAGTCCCCCGTTTTCGGACGGGGTTTTTCTTGTCGGAGTGCCTATATTTCCACAAAATCATTCGCGATGCGTCGAGGCGGCAAGTTCGTGAATCCCCAGGAGCTTACATCAAGTAAGTGACTGGGGTGAGCGAACGCAGCCAACAAAGAGGCAGCGTGAAGGATGAAGGGGAAAAGGCTGAGACCGTTAATTCGGGATCCGCGGAACCTGATCGGGTTAAGACCTGCGAAGGGAACAAGAGTAATCCATTCACAACGACCACCCTCACGGGCGGTTTGCTGCCATTACTCCATCCGTCGTCTGACAAGCCATCTCATAATTATGGAATGAGCTATGTCTGCAAAAACTGTTACACGCCGTGAACAACGCGCCCAGGCGCAACACTTCATTGATACGCTGGAAGGCACCGCTTTCCCCAATTCGCAACGCATTTACATCACCGGTTCGCAGCCGGATATTCGCGTGCCCATGCGTGAAATCCAGCTTAGCCCGACGCTTATCGGCGGCACCAAAGCACAGCCGCAATATGAAGAAAACGAGGCAGTGCCGATATATGACACCTCCGGCCCGTATGGCGATCCGGCTGTCGCCATTAATGTGCAACAGGGGCTGGCAAAGCTGCGTGCGCCGTGGATAACCGCCCGTAACGACACTGAAACGCTCGATGAACGCAGCTCTGCGTACACCAAAGAGCGGCTGGCCGATGACGGCCTCGATGAGCTGCGTTTTGGCGGTTTGCTGACGCCGCAACGCGCCAAAGCGGGCCGCTGCGTGACGCAGTTGCACTATGCTCGCCAGGGGATCGTGACGCCGGAAATGGAATTTATCGCTATCCGTGAAAACATGGGCCGCGAGCGCATCCGCAGCGAAGTGCTGCGCAGGCAGCATCCGGGCGAAGGTTTTGGCGCACGCCTGCCGGAAAATATCACGCCGGAATTTGTCCGCGATGAAGTGGCGGCCGGTCGCGCCATTATTCCCGCCAATATTAACCACCCGGAGTCGGAACCGATGATTATCGGCCGCAACTTCCTGGTTAAAGTGAACGCCAATATCGGCAACTCGGCGGTAACCTCTTCCATCGAAGAAGAGGTGGAAAAACTGGTCTGGGCAACTCGCTGGGGCGCGGACACGGTGATGGATCTCTCCACCGGACGTTATATCCATGAAACCCGCGAATGGATCCTGCGTAACAGCCCGGTGCCGATCGGTACCGTGCCGATCTATCAGGCGCTGGAGAAGGTCAACGGGATCGCCGAAGATCTGAACTGGCAGGCGTTCCGCGACACACTGCTGGAGCAGGCGGAACAAGGGGTGGATTACTTCACCATTCACGCAGGTGTGCTGCTGCGTTACGTCCCGATGACCGCCCGCCGTCTGACCGGCATTGTTTCGCGCGGCGGTTCGATTATGGCGAAATGGTGCCTTTCCCATCATCAGGAGAACTTCCTTTACACCCACTTCCGCGAAATCTGCGAGATCTGCGCCGCTTACGACGTTGCATTGTCGCTGGGCGATGGTCTGCGTCCGGGTTCCATTCAGGACGCCAACGACGAAGCGCAATTCGCGGAGCTACACACGTTGGGCGAGCTAACCAAAATCGCCTGGGAGTACGACGTACAGGTGATGATTGAAGGTCCGGGGCATGTGCCGATGCAGATGATCCGCCGCAATATGACCGAAGAACTGGAGCACTGCCACGAAGCGCCGTTCTACACGCTTGGACCGCTCACCACTGATATCGCACCGGGTTACGACCACTTCACCTCCGGCATTGGCGCGGCGATGATTGGCTGGTTTGGCTGCGCGATGCTGTGTTATGTCACGCCAAAAGAGCATCTTGGCCTGCCGAACAAAGAGGATGTGAAACAGGGGCTTATTACCTATAAGATCGCCGCCCACGCGGCTGACCTCGCCAAAGGCCATCCCGGCGCGCAGATCCGCGATAATGCCATGTCGAAAGCGCGCTTTGAGTTCCGCTGGGAAGACCAGTTTAATCTGGCGCTCGACCCCTTCACCGCCCGCGCGTATCACGATGAAACCCTGCCGCAGGAATCCGGCAAAGTCGCCCACTTCTGCTCGATGTGCGGGCCGAAATTCTGCTCAATGAAAATCTCCCAGGAAGTACGCGATTATGCCGCTTCCCAAGCTATTGAAGTTGGCATGGCAGACAAGTCGAACGACTTCCGCGCCCGCGGCGGCGAGATCTACCTGAAACGGGAGGAAGCCTGATGTACCAACCTGATTTCCCGCCGGTGCCTTTCCGTCTGGGGCTTTATCCGGTGGTCGATAGCGTCGAGTGGGTAGCCCGCCTGCTGGATGCCGGAGTGCGCACCCTGCAATTACGCATCAAAGATAAACGTGATGACGAGGTCGAAGAGGATGTCATTGCCGCCATTGCGCTTGGCCGCCGCTACCACGCGCGCCTGTTTATCAATGACTATTGGCGGCTGGCGATCAAACACCAGGCTTACGGCGTTCATCTCGGCCAGGAAGATCTGGAAACCACGGATCTTAGCGCGATTCGCACGGCAGGTTTGCGTCTTGGCGTTTCGACCCATGACGATATGGAGATCGACGTGGCGCTGGCGGCGCGCCCGTCTTATATCGCGCTGGGCCATGTTTTCCCCACACAAACCAAACAGATGCCTTCCGCGCCGCAGGGGCTGGAACAACTGGCGCGACATATTGCGCGGCTGGCCGATTACCCGACCGTAGCCATCGGCGGTATCAGTCTGGCGCGCGCACCAGAGGTACTGGCGACGGGCGTTGGCAGCATCGCGGTGGTCAGTGCAATCACCCAGGCCACTGACTGGCGGCTGGCTACCGGTCAATTACTGGCGCTTGCGGGGGTGGGTGATGAATGATCGCGATTTTATGCGCTACAGCCGCCAGATCCTGCTGGAAGATATCGCTGTTGTCGGCCAGCAAAAGCTGCTTACCAGCCGGGTGCTGATTGTTGGTCTCGGCGGTCTTGGCGCGCCCGCGGCAGTTTACCTTGCTGGCGCGGGTATCGGCACGCTGGCGCTGGCCGATGACGACGCGGTACACCTGAGTAACCTGCAACGGCAGATCCTGTTCACCACAGACGATATCAACCAACCGAAAGCGGGCGTCACCGCGCAACGCTTACACCAGCTTAATCCGGATATCGAACTGATTACTCTTGAGCAGCGGCTCAGTGGTGAAGCACTACAGCAGCAGGTTGCACAGGCTGATGTGGTGCTCGATTGCAGTGACAATATGGCCACTCGCCAGGCGATTAATGCCGCCTGCGTGGCGCAGGAAACACCGTTGATCAGCGCCAGTGCGGTTGGCTTTGGCGGACAGATGATGGTGCTGACGCCGCCCTGGCAACAGGGTTGTTATCGCTGCTTGTGGCCCGATGAAAGCGAACCGGAGCGCAACTGCCGTACGGCGGGCATTGTTGGCCCGGTGGTCGGCGTCATGGGTGCCATGCAGGCGCTGGAAGCCATCAAATTGTTAAGCGGCATCAGCACCACCAGCGGCGAGTTACGGCTATTTGATGCCCGAACCAATCTCTGGCGCACGCTGGCGCTGCATCGCGCCCAGGGATGCCCGGTATGCGGAGGGCGGCATGCAAATACGCTTCAATGATGAGCCGATGCAGTGCGCGTCCGGGCTTTCCGTTGCTGCGCTATTGCAGCACATCAATCAGCTAAAACCTGGTGCCGCGCTTGCGGTGAATCAACAGATCCTGCCGCGCGAGCGCTGGGATGAGCATCTTGTGCAGGACGGCGACGAAATCCTGCTTTTTCAGGTTATCGCAGGGGGTTGAGATGTTACGTATTGCAGATAAAACGTTTACCTCGCGGCTGTTTACCGGCACCGGTAAATTTTCCACGCCGCAACTGATGATCGACGCGATCCGCGCCTCCGGCAGTGAACTGGTCACGCTGGCCATGAAGCGCGTGGATCTTCGCAAACAAAGCGATGGCATCCTGCAACCGCTGCGCGATGCAGGTGTCACGTTGCTGCCGAATACATCCGGGGCGAAGAATGCTGAGGATGCCATTTTTGCCGCGCAGCTAGCGCGTGAAGCGCTGGGAACTCACTGGTTAAAGCTGGAAATCCACCCGGATGCCCGCTGGCTGTTACCAGATCCGATCGAAACCCTGCGCGCGGCAGAAAAGCTGGTGCAACAGGGTTTTGTAGTACTGCCCTACTGCGGCGCCGATCCGGTGCTGTGCAAACGGCTGGAAGAAGTCGGCTGCGCGGCAGTCATGCCGCTGGGTGCGCCGATTGGTTCAAACCAGGGGCTGGAAACCCGCGCCATGCTGGAGATCATCATTGAGCAGGCGAATGTCCCGGTGGTGGTTGACGCCGGGATTGGTACGCCCAGCCATGCCACACAGGCGCTGGAGATGGGCGCAGATGCCGTGCTGGTGAATACCGCCATTGCCGTCGCCGACGATCCGGTCACCATGGCGCGCGCTTTTCGTCTGGCGGTAGAAGCCGGCACGCTGGCGCGTCAGGCCGTACCGGGTGCGCGCCAGCGTTTTGCGGCGGCCACCAGCCCGCTGACCGGTTTTCTGGAGGCCACCTTATGAGCACCTTTAGCGATTACTGGCGGCAACTCGACTGGGACGATATTGGTCTGCGCATTCACAGTAAAACCGCAGCCGATGTTGAACGCGCGCTGAATGCCCGGCAACCGACGCGCGACGATATGATGGCGCTGCTCTCCCCCGCTGCCAGCGGTTTTCTTGAAGCCATGGCGCAGCGTGCGCAGCGGCTGACCCGCCAGCGGTTTGGTAACACAGTCAGCTTTTATGTTCCGCTCTATTTGTCGAATCTCTGCGCCAATGACTGTACCTACTGCGGCTTTTCGATGAGTAACCATCTGAAGCGCAAGACACTGGATGAACAGGAGATTGCGCGTGAATGTGCAGCCTTGCGCGATCTGGGCTTTGAGCATCTGTTACTGGTAACCGGCGAGCATCAGGGCAAAGTGGGAATGGACTATTTTCGCCGCCATTTACCGGACATTCGCCGCCAGTTCGCCTCACTACAGATGGAAGTACAGCCGCTCTCAGAGGAGGAGTACGCCGAGCTGAAAACCCTTGGGCTGGATGGCGTAATGGTCTACCAGGAAACTTATCACGAAGCTCAATACGCCCGTCACCACCTGCGGGGCAAAAAGCAGGATTTCTTCTGGCGTCTGGAAACGCCGGACAGGCTTGGCCGCGCCGGGATCGACAAAATCGGCCTCGGCGCGCTGATGGGGCTTTCCGACAACTGGCGCATAGATTGCTATATGGTGGCGGAACACCTGCTATGGTTGCAACAGCACTACTGGCAAAGCCGCTTTTCCGTCTCTTTTCCGCGCCTGCGCCCCTGTGCTGGCGGCATTGAACCCGCGTCACTGATGGATGAGCGCCAGCTGGTGCAAACCATTTGCGCTTTCCGTCTGCTGGCGCCGGATGTGGAACTGTCGCTCTCAACGCGCGAATCGCCGCACTTCCGCGATCACGTGATCCCACTGGCCATCAACAATGTCAGCGCGTTTTCTAAAACGCAGCCAGGGGGTTATGCCGATGACCATCCGGAACTGGAGCAGTTTTCCCCGCACGACGGACGCCGCCCGCAAGAAGTTGCCGACGCATTAGTCGCAAGCGGGTTGCAACCCGTATGGAAAGACTGGGATAGCTGGCTGGGACGTTCGCCGCAAAAAAACAGCAATACGCTGATAACGGGTTAAAACCTTGCGGTGCGCCGCGTAAAAACAGGATCGGACTGTCGCACACAGGCAGCCGATCCTGCATGGTGTCTGTGTCAGCTTCACTGTCTGACCGGAGCGATCGCTTTACTCTCCCCTCATATCGCTCCGTTTTCCCTCCAACGGAATAAAAAACCATGCACATTGACATACATCACCCATTACAACTGTAGCGAACGATACTTAGCCATAGCAACATCTGCTGGCGATATAATTTTCCCTACAACGGACTGACAACATACCGTTCGGCTGCCTGCATCTTTCTTCCAGCCCCCTATACTTTATCTGCCACTTTTATGATGAATGCTCAAGGATATGAAAATTCATAGTCGACAACTCTCTTTCACCGCCCCCATTCTGGTGAGCTTTATCGGGATCTTCGCGGGATTTGTGATGATCGCCATCCTGGTTATCTTCAGTCAGCGCAAAGAGATGCTGGAACAATATCAGGACATTAACCGTAACTTCACCCATAACCTGGCTGTGAACCATGCCCAGTCGATCCTGCGGGAAAATGACTACATCCTTAATCGCGCCGCGCTATTTTTAGCGCAAGGCAATAATTTAGATGAAACCGTCAACGGCAATCGCGAGCAGGGTCTGCAGTTAATGATGAAGCTGCTGGCGCTAATGCCGACGGTTTCTTCTATTTCGCTTGCGGACTCACAGGGAAGGTATCTGCGCGCTCCGCAGGTGATAGCAGGCAGCGTAAGCGATAGTTTCGATGCCAGCACACGCCCGTGGTTTATGCATCAGGCAGAGTCCAGCATGTTTAACCACTACACCGACACGTATACGGATTACTTCACTCATAACCCGACAGTGAGCCTCTATAAACCGGTGATTTCCCTTGACGGCAAGCTGAAGGGAACGCTGGCATTCCATCTCGATCTGGTTTCGATGAGTTTCACACTGCGTACGATGCAGGCACCGATGCAGGGGGAGTTTTTCGTGGTCGACCGTGAAGGCAAAGCGATGCTGCATCCGGATACCAGTTCGCTGTTTAAAGCATTTATCAGCCCGTTACTGCTGGCGGCGATGACCGGCGGAGAAGGCTCTGTTTACGATGAAAAAAGCGCGACCTGGTATTACTACTATGCTTTTACCAACCCGGACTGGCTTGCCATCTACAAGGTTCACGACAGCACGCTGAATAACCTTACCCGCCACGCGACCATGATCGTCGGCTGGGGTTTTGGTACGGCAGCCGTCGTGATTATTCTGTTCGGGCTTTACCTTCGTCATGCCTCAAGGACCGTACTAATCAATATCATCAATGCCATCAACACGGGCGATGTAAAACGGGCGCCGAAGCTGGAAGCTATGCTGAGCAAAGCGATCAAAAGTAACAAAGAGCGCGAACAATCATGGGTGCGCCAGGCCACTATTGATGCGTTGACCAACTGCAAAAACCGGCGCGCTTTTGATGCCGATATTGCCTCCCTGATGAACGATCACCAACCGTTTTCACTGGCACTGGTGGATATCGACAACTTCAAGTCCATCAACGATACGTGGGGTCATTTAAGTGGTGATATTGTCCTGCGCAATGTCGCGCGTGAAGGGCTGAAAGTGATGCAGCCGCATGGCATTTCGCTTTATCGCTACGGCGGAGAAGAGTTTGCAGTGATCTTCCCTGAGACGCATATTGAAAATTCACAGGATTACCTTGAAGAGTGGCGAAGCAACGTAGCAAATCGTGGCTGGCGTGAAGACGGCCTGATTGTTACCTTCAGCGCCGGGCTCGGCGAGTGGCACATGGAGTCGCTGGAGCAACTCGTCACCGGCGTTGATGAAGCGTTGTATCAAGCCAAGCAGCAGGGTAAGAACCGGATTCTACTGACGAATGCTAATTAGTGCGCGCATCGTTGCACCAATTGTAACCGGTTTCAGGTGAAGCAGGGTTTCTTTGTGATGCCATACACACAATCACGGTAAAGCGGTTGTTGATCTCAACTGCGCTGGATAATTATCAACTATCCCATCAACACGAGGCTGACTATGAAAAACATCGTTTTATGTTGTGCTGCGGGTATGTCCACCAGCATGCTGGTGCAGCGGATGAAAGATGCAGCGCAGAAGAAAGGGGTCGAAGTTTCTATCAAAGCGGTTCCCGTTGCGGAATTTAAGGACGAGATTGCAACGGCGGATATCGTGTTGCTGGGGCCACAAGTGAAATACGAGCAGGCAAAATTGCAGGCGCAGGCGGAGCCGCTGGGGAAAAAGGTGGCGGTTATCGACATGATGGATTACGGCATGATGAAAGGCGATGTCGTACTTGAAAAAGCCCTTAAGCTTCTGGAGTGAGCGCATGGAAGATTTAGAAACCATCATTATGGAACTGTTGGTTAACGCGGGCGCCGCGCGCAGCCAGGCGTTGACCGCACTGCAACAGGCACGTAAAGGCGATTTTGACGCGGCGGAACAGGCGATGGAAGAGTCGCGGGAATTCGTTAAAGCCGCGCACAAAATTCAGACTCAGTTAATCGGTCTGGATGAAGGGACAGGCAAACTGCCGGTCAATCTGATTACCGTCCATTCGCAGGATCATCTGATGAACGCGATGGTGATTCAGGATCTGGCAGGTGACATGATTGAGCTGTACCGTCGTCTGCCACTGCGTAATTGACGCGACAAATACCGCAAACACGGCCTGTATTGCAGGCATAAAAAAACCCGCCGAAGCGGGTTTTTTATTAGGCATAACGATTACTCGTTGTCGGAACCACCCAGACCTGCGTTCAGCAGTTCTGCCAGGCTCGCAGTCGCATCTTCTGCAGTGACCTGCGGAGCTGCCGGCAGTTCGCCAGCGGCGCGACGGCGCATACGATCCTGGTGGTACGCATAACCGGTACCGGCCGGGATCAGACGACCCACGATGACGTTCTCTTTCAGACCGCGCAGTTCGTCGCGTTTGCCCGCAACGGCTGCTTCGGTAAGCACACGAGTTGTCTCCTGGAACGATGCCGCGGAGATGAAGGACTCGGTTGCCAGAGACGCTTTGGTGATACCCAGCAGATCGCGTGCATAGGTCGCAGCGATTTTGCCGTTCGCTTCCAGATCGCGGTTGGCGATCTTAACGCGAGAGTATTCAACCTGCTCACCTTCCAGGAAGTCGGAACTTCCTGCGTTAACGATGGTGGCTTTACGCAGCATCTGACGAACGATAACTTCGATGTGCTTATCGTTGATCTTAACGCCCTGCAGACGGTAAACGTCCTGCACTTCGTTCACGATATAACGGGTTACCGCGTGAACGCCACGCAGACGCAGAATGTCGTGCGGCGCTTCCGGACCGTCGGAAACCACGTCACCACGTTCTACGCGTTCACCTTCAAACACGTTGAGCTGACGCCATTTCGGAATCATCTCTTCGTACGGATCGCTACCGTCAACCGGCGTGATCACCAGACGGCGTTTACCTTTGGTTTCTTTACCGAAGGAAATAATACCGCTGATTTCAGCCAGAATTGCCGGCTCTTTCGGACGACGTGCTTCGAACAGGTCCGCAACGCGCGGCAGACCACCGGTAATATCCTTGGTACCGCCGGATTCCTGCGGAATACGCGCCAGGGTGTCACCAGAGCTGATCTGTACGCCATCTTCGAGCTGAACGATCGCTTTACCCGGCAGGAAGTACTGCGCAGGCATGTCGGTACCCGGGATCAGAACGTCGTTGCCCTGCGCATCAACAATTTTCAGCGCCGGACGCAGGTCTTTACCACCAGTAGTACGTTCTGCAGAATCCAGAACCACCAGCGAGGAGAGACCGGTCAGTTCGTCGGTCTGACGGGTAATCGTCTGGCCATCGATCATGTCGGTGAAGCGAATGAAACCGCTCACTTCGGTGATAACCGGCATGGTGTGCGGATCCCAGTTTGCAACGGTTTCACCGCCAGCAACCTGCTCGCCATCACCCTTCGCCATTACCGCACCGTAAGGCACTTTATAGCTTTCTTTGGTACGACCGAATTCGTCGATCAGTTTCAGCTCAGTGTTACGGGAGGTGATAACCAGTTTGCCGCTGGAGTTAACAACCGTCTTCGCGTTGCTCAGGCGGATGCTACCTTTGTTTTTCACCTGGATACTGGATTCAGCAGCCGCACGAGATGCCGCACCACCGATGTGGAACGTACGCATCGTCAGCTGTGTACCCGGCTCACCGATGGACTGTGCCGCGATAACGCCGATAGCTTCACCTTTGTTGATGATGTGGCCACGCGCCAGGTCACGACCGTAGCAGTGCGCACATACACCAAAGTCGGTGTCACAGGATACAACGGAGCGTACTTTGACGCTGTCAACGGAGTTGACTTCCAGCAGGTCACACCACTGTTCGTTCAGCAGCGTGTTACGCGGAACCAGGATATCAGCAGTACCCGGCTTCAGAACGTCTTCCGCAGTCACACGACCCAGAACGCGATCGCGCAGCGGCTCTTTAACGTCGCCACCTTCGATAACCGGCGTCATGACGATCCCTTCGAGGGTGCCACAATCGTCTTCGGTGACCACCAGGTCCTGCGCCACATCAACCAGACGACGAGTCAGGTAACCGGAGTTCGCTGTTTTCAGTGCGGTATCCGCCAGACCTTTACGCGCACCGTGCGTGGAGATGAAGTACTGCAGTACGTTCAGACCTTCACGGAAGTTCGCGGTGATTGGCGTTTCGATGATGGAGCCATCCGGCTTCGCCATCAGACCACGCATACCAGCAAGCTGACGAATCTGGGCTGCAGAACCACGCGCACCGGAGTCGGCCATCATGTAGATGCTGTTAAAGGAAACCTGCTGCTCTTCCTGACCGTCACGGTTAATTACGGTTTCGGTTTGCAGGTTGTCCATCATCGCTTTGGATACGCGATCGTTCGCCGCAGCCCAAATATCGATAACTTTGTTGTAGCGTTCGCCAGCGGTTACCAGACCAGACTGGAACTGCTCCTGAATCTCAGCAACTTCGGCTTCCGCTTCGCTGATGATCTCGTGTTTTTTCGCCGGGATGACCATGTCATCAATACCAACGGATGCACCTGAACGCGCTGCATAAGCAAAGCCGGTGTACATCGTCTGGTCAGCAAAAATAACGGTCGGTTTCAGGCCCAGAATGCGGTAACAGGTGTTCAGCATTTTGGAGATCGCTTTCTTGCCCAGCGCCTGGTTGACGATGGAGAAAGGCAGACCTTTCGGTACGATCATCCACAGAATGGCGCGACCAACGGTCGTGTCTTTCAGGCTGGTTTTCGCAACGAATTCGCCGTTAGCATCTTTTTCATATTCGGTGATACGCACTTTAACACGCGCATGCAGAGAGGCCAGGCCAGCGCGGTAAATACGCTCAGCTTCTTTCGGGCCAGTCAGCACCATGCCTTCGCCTTTGGCGTTAACACAGTCACGGGTCATGTAGTACAGACCCAGTACAACGTCCTGAGACGGAACGATGATAGGTTCGCCGTTCGCCGGAGACAGAATGTTGTTGGTAGACATCATCAGCGCACGCGCTTCCAACTGGGCTTCCAGCGTCAGCGGTACGTGAACAGCCATCTGGTCACCATCGAAGTCGGCGTTGTATGCCGCACAAACCAGCGGGTGCAACTGGATAGCTTTACCTTCGATCAGTACCGGCTCAAATGCCTGGATACCCAGACGGTGCAGAGTCGGCGCACGGTTCAGCAGTACCGGGTGTTCGCGGATAACTTCGTCCAGGATATCCCAAACGACAGCTTCTTCACGCTCAACCATTTTCTTCGCGGCTTTAATGGTGGTGGCGAGGCCACGCAGTTCCAGCTTGCCGTAGATGAACGGTTTGAACAGTTCCAGCGCCATTTTCTTCGGCAGACCGCACTGATGCAGACGCAGGTATGGACCTACGGTGATTACAGAACGACCGGAGTAGTCAACACGTTTACCGAGCAGGTTCTGACGGAAACGACCCTGTTTACCTTTGATCATATCGGCCAAAGATTTCAGCGGACGTTTGTTGGAACCGGTGATCGCACGACCGCGACGACCGTTATCCAGCAGGGCATCTACCGCTTCCTGCAGCATACGTTTTTCGTTGCGTACGATGATGTCCGGCGCCGCCAGATCCAGCAGACGTTTCAGACGGTTGTTACGGTTGATCACGCGACGGTACAGATCGTTCAGATCCGACGTAGCGAAACGACCACCATCCAGCGGAACCAGCGGACGCAGGTCCGGCGGCAGCACTGGCAGAACGGTCAGAATCATCCATTCCGGTTTGTTACCAGACTGTACGAAGGCTTCCAGCAGCTTGATACGCTTGGTCAGCTTCTTACGTTTGGTTTCGGAGTTAGTTTCGTTCAGTTCTTCGCGCAGCTGTTCGCACTCTTGCTCCAGATCCATGCTTTTCAGCAGAGCCTGAATAGCTTCGGCGCCCATTTTTGCGTCGAATTCGTCACCGAACTCTTCCAGCGCGTCCAGGTACTGTTCTTCGGTCAGGATCTGGTTGCGTTCCAGATTGGTCATACCGCCTTCGATAACCACATAGGATTCGAAGTACAGAACACGTTCGATATCACGCAGCGGCATATCCAGCAGCAGGCCGATACGGGACGGCAGAGATTTCAGGAACCAGATGTGCGCAGTCGGAGACGCCAGCTCGATGTGGCCCATACGCTCACGGCGTACTTTAGTCTGGGTCACTTCAACGCCGCACTTCTCACAGATCACACCACGGTGTTTCAGGCGCTTGTACTTACCGCACAGGCACTCGTAGTCTTTTACCGGCCCAAAGATACGGGCGCAGAAAAGACCGTCACGCTCAGGCTTGAACGTACGGTAGTTAATGGTTTCCGGCTTTTTCACTTCACCGAAAGACCAGGAACGGATCATGTCTGGCGAAGCCAGAGCAATTTTGATCGCATCAAACTCTTCGGTTTTAGTTTGCGCTTTCAGAAACTTTAATAAGTCTTTCACGGATTGGCTCCCGTCGGAGTTAGCACATTCCGCTGCCGGGTATTACCCCGACAGCGGTGACCTGTTTGAGCGAGAATTACTCGTCTTCCAGTTCGATGTTGATACCCAGAGAACGGATCTCTTTCAACAGTACGTTGAAGGATTCCGGCATACCTGGTTCCATCTGATGGTTGCCGTCCACGATGTTTTTATACATCTTGGTACGACCGTTCACGTCATCAGACTTAACGGTAAGCATTTCTTGCAGGGTGTAAGCGGCACCATAAGCTTCCAGTGCCCATACTTCCATCTCACCGAAGCGCTGACCACCGAACTGTGCCTTACCACCCAGCGGCTGCTGAGTAACCAGGCTGTAAGAACCGGTGGAACGCGCATGCATCTTGTCATCAACCAGGTGGTTCAGTTTCAGCATGTACATGTAGCCGACGGTAACCTGGCGCTCGAATTGCTCACCGGTACGACCATCGAACAGAGTGATCTGACCGGAAGTCGGCAGGCCACCCAGCTGTAACAGTTCCTTGATTTCGGACTCTTTCGCACCGTCGAATACCGGCGTTGCGATCGGCATGCCTTTGCGCAGGTTTTCAGCCAGACGCAGAACTTCTTCATCACTGAAGGTATTCAGGTCAACTTTCTGACGAACGTCAGCGCCCAGATCGTATGCACGCTGGATGAATTCGCGCAGTTTCGCGACTTCCTGCTGCTGTTTCAGCATGGCGTTGATCTTGTCGCCGATACCTTTAGCAGCCATCCCCAGGTGGGTCTCGAGGATCTGACCGATGTTCATACGAGACGGTACGCCCAGCGGGTTCAGTACGATGTCTACCGGCGTGCCGTTTTCATCGTAAGGCATATCTTCGATCGGGTTGATCTTAGAAATAACACCTTTGTTACCGTGACGACCTGCCATCTTATCACCAGGCTGGATCTGACGTTTAACAGCCAGATAAACCTTAACAATCTTCAGCACGCCCGGTGCCAGATCGTCGCCCTGAGTGATTTTGCGGCGTTTCGCTTCAAGTTTTTTCTCGAACTCGTGTTTCAGTTCGTCGTACTGCTCAGCCAGTTGCTCCAGCTGATTTTGTTTCGCTTCGTCGGTCAGGCCGAGTTCCAGCCAGCGGTCGCGCGGCAGTTTGTCGAGCTTCTCAGCTTCAACGCCGCCGGAAACCAGCACGGTATGGATACGGCTGAACAGGCCAGCTTCGAGGATTTGCAGTTCTTCAGACAGATCTTTCTTCGCCTGCTTCAACTGCATCTCTTCGATTTCCAGCGCACGTTTGTCTTTTTCCACGCCATCGCGGGTAAAGACCTGAACGTCGATAACAGTACCGGAGACACCGTTCGGCACACGCAGAGAAGAGTCTTTAACGTCAGACGCTTTCTCACCGAAGATCGCGCGCAGCAGTTTCTCTTCTGGCGTCAGCTGAGTTTCGCCTTTCGGCGTTACTTTACCAACCAGAATGTCGCCGCCGGTCACTTCCGCACCGATGTAAACGATACCGGATTCATCCAGTTTGGAGAGCGCAGCTTCACCCACGTTCGGAATGTCAGCGGTGATCTCTTCCGGCCCCAGCTTGGTGTCACGGGACACACACGCCAGTTCCTGAATGTGGATCGTTGTAAAACGATCTTCCTGAACAACACGTTCGGAGACGAGGATGGAGTCTTCGAAGTTGTAACCGTTCCACGGCATGAACGCTACGCGCATGTTCTGGCCGAGTGCCAGTTCACCGAGGTCGGTGGACGGGCCGTCTGCCAGCACGTCGCCGCGCTCAATTGGCTCACCCAGATAAACACACGGCATCTGGTTGATGCAGGTGTTCTGGTTAGAACGGGTGTATTTGGTCAGGTTATAGATGTCGATACCTGCTTCACCCGGGTACATCTCGTCTTCGTTAACTTTGATAACGATACGGGAAGCATCCACGTACTGAACGGTACCGCCACGTTTCGCAACTGCGGTTACACCGGAGTCAACGGCAACAGCACGTTCCATACCGGTACCAACCAGCGGCTTATCAGCGCGCAGAGTCGGAACCGCCTGACGTTGCATGTTCGCACCCATCAATGCACGGTTGGCGTCATCGTGTTCCAGGAACGGGATCAGGGACGCACCGACGGAAACCACCTGCTGGGTAGAAACGTCCATGTAGTCAACCTGGTCTGCGCTGAAGAGGCTGGATTCGCCTTTGCTGCGGCAGGTCACCAGATCGTCTACAAAACGACCTTCTTCCGTCAGGTTGGTGTTCGCCTGAGCGATAACATAGTTACCTTCTTCAATTGCAGAAAGGTAATGGATCTCGTCAGTTACCACGCCGTCAGTCACTTTACGGTACGGCGTTTCGAGGAAGCCGTATTCGTTAGTCTGTGCATACACGGACAGGGAGTTGATCAGACCGATGTTCGGACCTTCAGGCGTTTCGATCGGACATACGCGACCGTAGTGGGTCGGGTGAACGTCTCGAACTTCGAAGCCTGCACGCTCACGGGTCAGACCGCCTGGGCCGAGTGCAGAGATACGACGTTTATGCGTAATCTCGGACAGCGGGTTGTTCTGGTCCATAAACTGAGACAGTTGGCTGGAACCGAAGAACTCTTTCACGGCTGCGGAGATCGGCTTGGCGTTGATCATATCCTGCGGCATCAGGGTATCCAGATCGCCCAGAGACAGACGCTCTTTCACCGCACGCTCTACACGCACCAGGCCAACACGGAACTGGTTTTCCGCCATTTCACCAACGGAACGGATACGACGGTTGCCGAGGTGGTCGATATCATCCACTTCACCAATACCGTTACGGATACCGATGAGCTTTTTCATCACTTCGATGATGTCTTCTTTGCTCAGGATACCGGAACCTTCGATGGTGTCGCGCAGCAGAGAACGGTTGAACTTCATACGACCAACCGCAGACAGATCGTAGCGGTCTTCAGAGAAGAACAGGTTCTCGAACAGGCTTTCAGCCGCTTCACGAGTCGGCGGTTCACCCGGACGCATCATACGGTAGATCTCTACCAGCGCGCTCAGTCGATCGTTGGTCGGGTCGACGCGTACAGTCTCAGAGATGTACGGACCGTGGTCCAGATCGTTGGTAAACAGCGTTTCGATACGTTTGTGGCCCGCCTGGCTCAGCTTGGCCAGCAGATCGAGCGACAGTTCCATGTTCGCCGGGCAGATCAGTTCGCCAGTGGATTCGTCGATGTAGTCTTTAGACGCCACTTTACCCGCGATGTACTCAACCGGAACTTCGATATGTTGAATTTCGTCTTTTTCCAGCTGACGGATATGGCGCGCGGTAATACGGCGGCCTTTCTCAACATACATTTTGCCGTTCGCTTCGATGTCGAAGGACGCAGTTTCGCCGCGCAGACGTTCCGGCACCAGTTCCATTTGCAGCTTGTTGTCGCGAATCTCAAAGACCACTTTTTCAAAGAACAGGTCAAGGATCTGCTCAGTGGTGTAGTTCAATGCGCGCAGGATAATGGTAGCCGGCAGCTTACGACGACGGTCGATACGAACGAACAGGTTATCTTTCGGATCGAATTCGAAGTCCAGCCAGGACCCACGGTAAGGAATAATACGTGCGTTATAAAGCACCTTACCAGATGAGTGGGTTTTACCCTTATCGCTGTCAAAGAAGACGCCTGGGCTACGGTGGAGCTGAGAAACGATAACACGCTCAGTACCGTTGATAACAAAGGTACCGTTGTCGGTCATGAGCGGAATTTCGCCCATGTAGACTTCTTGTTCTTTAATATCTTTAACAGTGCCTTCCGGCGCTTCGCGCTCGTAGATCACCAGACGCAGTTTTACGCGCAACGGAGCGGAATAAGTTACGCCACGGATCTGACACTCTTTAACGTCAAAAACAGGTTCGCCAAGACGGTAGCTGACGTATTGCAGTTCCGAATTGCCGCTGTAGCTCTTAATCGGGAACACGGAGCGGAATGCCGCTTCCAGACCGTACTGCCCTTCAGGATCTTGCTCGATAAACTTCTGGAACGAGTCAAGCTGGATAGAAAGGAGATATGGAACATCCAGAACTTGTGGACGTTTACCAAAATCCTTACGAATACGTTTTTTCTCGGTATAGGAGTAAACCATAGGGTTCCTCAGCTCGCTGACAAGTCGACCCACTCTGCCCGTCGAAAGGACAGTTTATGCAACACTATTTTTTTGACCGGAAAGTGGAGCACTTTCCGCAATGCTTGTTGCTATCACGCTTAAATCATTTCATTGCGATTTACACAGAAGCGAGCTCCTGTCGCAGTATATTAAGTCGTCGATAGAAACAAGCATTGTAAAGGCTACTGGTAGTCAAACAGTGTGAAACGCTACCGGCACCTTCTACAGCGCAAAAAGGCTGGTGACCAAAAAGTCACCAGCCATCAGCCTGATTACTCAGGCTGCAACCGGAAGGGTTGGCTTATTTAACTTCAACTTCAGCGCCAGCTTCTTCCAGAGATTTTTTCAGAGCTTCAGCGTCATCTTTGCTCACGCCTTCTTTCAGAGCGGCCGGAGCAGATTCTACCAGGTCTTTAGCTTCTTTCAGACCCAGGCCAGTTGCGCCACGTACTGCTTTGATAACAGCAACTTTGTTAGCGCCAGCGGCTTTCAGAATAACGTCGAATTCAGTTTTCTCTTCAGCAGCTTCAGCAGCCGGGCCAGCAGCAACAGCTACAGCAGCAGCAGCAGAAACACCGAATTTTTCTTCCATTGCAGAAATCAGTTCTACAACGTCCATTACGGACATAGCGGCAACTGCTTCAATGATTTGATCTTTAGTGATAGACATTTAAATTGTTCCTGAATATCAGAATAAGTTTATACGTAAGCAAATGCTTTATAAAGAAAACTGCGATTAAGCAGCTTCTTTCGCATCGCGTACAGCAGCCAGAGTACGAACCAGTTTGCCAGCAGAGGCTTCTTTCATGGTTGCCATCAGGCGTGCAATTGCTTCTTCGTAGGTCGGCAGGGTTGCCAGGCGATCGATCTGGGACGCCGGGATCAACTCACCTTCAAAGGCAGCGGCTTTGACCTCAAATTTTGCATTCGCTTTCGCGAACTCTTTGAACAGACGAGCAGCAGCGCCCGGGTGTTCCATAGAGTATGCAATCAGGGTCGGACCAACAAACGCGTCTTTCAGGCACTCAAAAGAAGTACCTTCAACAGCACGGCGCAGCAGAGTGTTACGAACAACACGCATGTAAACGCCAGCTTCGCGACCTGCTTTACGCAGTTCGGTCATTTTATCTACGGTCACGCCACGGGAATCCGCAACAACCGCAGACAGCGCGCCTTTGGCTACTTCGCTGACTTCAGCAACAATCGCTTGTTTGTCTTGAAGATTTAAAGCCATTAGCTTTGCTCCTGGATGTTTGCCAGGGCTCATGCCCTGGAACTCACTTCACTCTTTTCAAAGAAAAGAGCGTCTTAATACGGTGAGCAGAAACAAGCCAAAGAGTACTTTAAAAATAATCTTTAGGTTCTGTCACCGTCTACGCAGGGAATTAAGCTTCTTACGAAACACCTGCGGTCTTCGACGGAGGCCTGGATAGGCCAGGCTCCAACGAACAAATCTTTTCTTGCTAACTTACGCTAGCAAATCGTGGGGGTAAGATTGTAGACAAATTCACCACCCACGTAAAGGCGAATCTTAGTTCGCTACTGCGCTCAGACCAGCCTGGTCTACCGCAACACCAGCACCCATGGTGGTGGAGATGCTAACTTTCTTGATGTACACGCCTTTCGCCTGAGTCGGTTTGGCTTTTTTCAGCGCAACCAGCAGAGCTTCCAGGTTTTCTTTCAGTTTGTCAGCGTCAAAGTTCACTTTACCGATGGTGGTGTGGATGATGCCGTTTTTGTCGTTACGGTAACGAATCTGACCGGCTTTAGCGTTTTTAACTGCTTCAGCAACGTTCGGAGTTACAGTACCAACTTTCGGGTTCGGCATCAGGCCACGCGGACCCAGAACCTGGCCCAGTTGACCAACAACGCGCATTGCATCCGGGGAAGCAATAACAACGTCAAAGTTCATTTCGCCTTTTTTGATCTGGTCAGCCAGATCTTCCATACCTACCAGCTCTGCGCCAGCCGCTTTAGCAGCTTCAGCGTTCGGGCCCTGGGTAAATACGGCAACGCGAACTGAACGGCCAGTACCGTGCGGCAGTACAGTCGCACCACGTACGTTCTGGTCAGATTTACGCGCGTCGATGCCGAGGTTAACGGCAACGTCTACGCTTTCTACGAATTTAGCAGTGGCCAGCTCTTTCAGCAGAGCAATGGCTTCGTTGATGTCGTACTGTTTAGTCGCATCAACCTTGTCACGGATCACGCGCATGCGCTTGGTCAGTTTAGCCATTTCTTAATCCTCCACTACCAGGCCCATGGAACGTGCAGTACCTTCGATTGAGCGAGTCATCGCTTCAATGTCAGCACCGGTCATGTCCGCGGCTTTAGTCTGAGCGATTTCCTGCAGCTGAGCGCGGGAGATTTTGCCCACTTTGTCTTTGTTCGGCTTGCCGGAACCAGACTTGATACCAGCCGCTTTCTTCAGCAGAACTGCTGCCGGAGGCGTTTTGGTAACGAAAGTGAAGGAACGGTCAGCGTAAACGGTAATAACTACCGGAATTGGCAGACCTTTTTCCAGGGATTCTGTTTTGGCGTTGAACGCTTTACAGAATTCCATGATGTTAACACCCTGCTGACCCAGAGCCGGACCGACTGGCGGGCTCGGGTTTGCCATGCCAGCTGCAACCTGCAGCTTGACGTAGGCCTGGACTTTCTTAGCCATTGAAATTTCCTCGTTTGGGTATAGCGCCCCTAAAGGCTCCCCGTGTTAAAGATGTTTTACGTGCATATCGCCCGTAAAAACAAAAGGCGCGAAATTGTATGTCAATTTCACGCCTTGTGCAACGTTTGATCGCCGAAGAATTAAGCTTTTTCTACCTGGCTGAAATCCAGTTCTACCGGAGTCGCACGACCAAAGATAGAAACGGAAACCTTCAGACGGGACTTCTCGTAGTCCACTTCTTCAACCACGCCGTTAAAGTCAGCGAACGGACCGTCGCTAACGCGAACCATTTCGCCTGGCTCAAACAGCGTTTTCGGACGCGGCTTATCACCGACCTGCTGGAGGCGGTTCATAATCGCATCGACTTCTTTATCGCTAATCGGCGCGGGACGATCGGACGTACCACCGATGAAGCCCATAACGCGCGGAACGCTGCGTACCAGGTGCCAACTGGCATCATTCATTACCATCTGGACAAGCACGTAGCCGGGGAAGAATTTACGTTCGCTTTTGCGACGTTGGCCGCCACGGATTTCAACCACTTCTTCGGTTGGAACCATAACTTCGCCAAACAACTCTTCCATGTTGTGTAATTTGATATGCTCACGCAGCGATGTTGCTACGCGGCCTTCAAAACCGGAAAACGCCTGAACGACGTACCAGCGCTTTTTAGGAGCTTCAGACATCTCAGAACCTCAGGCCAGTGATAAAGGAAACCAGGCGAACCAGAATACCATCCAGTCCCCACAGGATCAGTGACATGACTGCGGTTACCGCAGCCACGATCAATGTGGTGTGCAACGTTTCCTGACGAGTAGGCCAAATCACTTTACGTACTTCGGTTCTCGCTTCACGGGCAAAGGCAACGGTCGCTTTACCCTTCGTCGTCAACAGCGCGACACCACCTGCTGCAGCAATCAGAATAACAACTGCCAGCGCGCGGAGTGGCAGCATCATGTCACGATAAAGATAGTTGCCAACGATAGCCACGAGCAGCAGTACAGCAACAACAACCCACTTCATCGCTTCCAGGCCGCGCCCGCTCCCTTGAGCTTCGGTATTCGCACTCATAAACCAACCTGTCACAAGAATTCAGACAAACATTTTTGCCCCGCATAAGCGAGGCAACCAAACCGAAATGCTCTGGCGAGATTCGGACTAACGCCCTCAACAGAGCCTGTCTCAGCAATGATTATGACAAAAAAAATCACTGATGAGCCAGGTTCTGGTTCGAAAGCGTACAAAAAGGGCATCAAATGATGCCCTCTTATTGCGCATTGCGTCAAATGTTATCAGCGATTAGCTGAGAACTTTTGCCACAACGCCCGCGCCAACGGTACGGCCGCCTTCACGGATTGCGAAACGCAGACCATCGTCCATCGCAATCGGGTGAATCAGGGTAACAACCATTTTGATGTTGTCGCC
>Ga0209462_10000019_pt1:40000-74204 | contig 74204 bp, 56 predicted proteins | sample AgamicAsSfrz_FD_187163 | JGI IMG/M metagenome (GOLD analysis project Ga0209462, IMG submission 187163) | Agave microbial communities from Guanajuato, Mexico - As.Sf.rz (SPAdes) (version 2) | ecosystem: Host-associated > Plants > Phyllosphere > Phylloplane/Leaf | place: Guanajuato... | reverse complement strand
GTAATCTTTTCCTTCCTTTTTTTTTTTGTCTGAATATTCAGCTAAGACCATTCCAATGCTCCTTTTCGCCATGCATAAACTGAACCAACAATTAGGATAAGCACGAAAATTAAAGCTTCTATAAATACGGATACGCCCAATACATCGAAACTCATTGCCCATGGATAAAGAAAGACCGTTTCAACATCAAAAACAACAAAAACTAGAGCAAACATGTAATAGCGGATTCGGAATTGTAACCAAGCGTCTCCCATGGGTTCTATACCCGATTCATAACTAGAGAGCTTCTCTGGTCCTTCCCTAATCGGGGCTAAAACTCCGGAAATTACAAATGCTAAAATAGGAATAGCACCTGATATTATTAGAAATGCCCAGAAAATATCATATTCGTGAAGCAGAAACATAAATGTACTCCTATTTATTAATGTGGAATAGGCTGAATTTTTGATTTGAATTGAAACTGTCAATTCATCCACCACCCATCTTAGGCGAAAAAAGAAATTTTGTTTGATCAAATCAAACCCCATAGTTTAGAGTTTGTTTGCTATGGGGCATGTCTTGTTTAAAGATTCATACAACGGAACCCCACTTACATTTTTTTTGTATTTCGATTCCATTTAGATATGGTGATGCTCTTACACAAACAAAACTCTCTTATTTTGTCTCGGTTTCTCCCTAAAAAAGTAATTAAATACAAATACTAAATATAGTATAATAAATTGTATAATAAATTAAATAAAATAAGAAATAATACTAAATAATATTGTATTAGTATAACTATATTTAAAATATAATATGTTTATAACTATGTTTTTTTATAGTTAATTTTATACATAATATAATTAAAATTTCAAAAATGAATGAAAAAAAAATTTCAGTAGTCATATGGGGTAAAATGTCTAGGGATTTCTAGCGTATTCTACTCGAAGTATTCTTTTCATTAAAATCCAGACGGAGAATCATTGCTTCTATTGATTGGATAGGAATACGTAAACATAATCTAATACATCGAACAATTATATTTTATCTCCCTTCCTTGTCCTAGATTTCATTTCTATTTTTCTTACTTTATTGATTTGATTCAATCCGTTGAGTTGCGAGGAACCTTTCCATATAACAACTCATATCTTTCAATACCAAAAAAATCCGAAACTTGGAATCTGTACTATACCCCCGGATCCTCTCAGAAATAAAAAGAATCGAGTACTAAAGAAAGACCGCGATTTGGGATGAACAAAAATACTTGTTACGGCAATAGCACTTAGTAAGACCAACCGAAGGGCTAGGTTTCGCTACAAAAAGGGGGTTTATTTTGGAACAAACTTACACTACACAATGAAAAATAGCACAGAGTGATAGAATTCGTGGAATCATAAATGATCTACATAAGATACTTCTAATAGAAAGAATCACACATTGTCGAACAATTCGACAGACCAAATCCCCAAACCAACCCAATTCATAGAATATAGACGAAGGAACGTTGATACATTAAGGACCAATTCATTATCTCTGCATTATATTTGAAACAACCAATTTGTTTGTTGTTCGGCCAAAAAAGAATTAGTTGAAGTCGAGGGATTTCTACAAATACAAGATCAAGAAAAGAATAGGTACTAGATCCGTGTAACTTAGGATTCCGTTTGGCTGGGTCAGGATAAAGTTTTTAGACGGAGGAACATGTCATGATTTTCATTGACTGAGATTGGGTATACCAAAACAAAAGTATATCCGTAACTCTTTGATCATGGACAGGAAAAAAGTCATATGTAATTCACCCGTGAAGATTAAGGAAGAAGGATAGGTATTTTATCCTAGATTTTACAAATAGCGATTGGATTCGTTGGAATGAATTATTGTTTTTATTTTCCTGTCCCTATGTATTCACATGAGCATGTGGTAATGCTTTCATTTCTACGGACAAATAGACGGGTCAGTCCATAAACAAGTACTAATCTAATGAGGAAATGAAAACTATACTAAACTAAAATAGAATGTCTATACAAAAATAGAATGTGTTAGGGCTATACGGACTCGAACCGTAGACCTTCTCGGTAAAACAGATCAAACTTATTATTATCGAAATGATTCGAACTGTTTCAAAGACCCAACATGCATTTTGTTGCATTGGGCTCTTTCATCAACTGATTGATGTAAAGATCAGTTAGTCCACCATATTTTTTCTTTATGGGAAGATAATAAGATGGCTCCATGTGCTCTGTGATTCATCATTTGTATTCTGATGAAGGAGCAATACCAAAGTGTTTCAAAGAAGGGTTACCTTGACTTAGGTCTGCCTCCGGCCTAGATCAACCTGAGTTAAATGGAGTCTCCATCGTTCCGCTGCAAGAATTAAATATGAGACTTCATACACCTTAAAGTTCATAGGACGAAAAGAGGTTCTTTTGAGTCCCTTATACTCATTAAGCCTAGCATTGAATGGACTGGGTATTTACCTTATCAAATAGCAAATCAATGGTAGGTTCTATTTGATTTGGCACCTGAATTCGCACTCAAATCGGACCGAACCCAATATTTGTCAGGCTATTGTTCTCTTGTTCCTTCGAATCTATGGAGTAAGACATCGATTTCTCAATAAGATCAATTATGTTCATTGCATAATGGGCTCTCTTGAAAAGCATTGGCGCACGTGTAAACGAGGTGCTCTACCTAACTGAGCTATAGCCCTTGTCATAGATATCTTAACATATAGATAATTTCTTGTCAAGATAGGATCCCACATGATAGCTCTCTGATCCGTTTACTGTTAGCGGATTGGTATTGCTTAGAAATAATATTCCACCTATAATCCCCGAAGCGATGGGTCCTTTTTTTGTGATGATAAATAACCTACTTAACTCAGTGGTTAGAGTATTGCTTTCATACGGCGGGAGTCATTGGTTCAAATCCAATAGTAGGTAGAACTTATTAGATACCAGAGTCAATGGTATCTAATAAGTTTTTCTACCCATCTTCTTTTTTCGTTGTATCATCTAGACTTGATTGTCTTCAATTGGCGGAATCAAAATCTGGTGTATAGTGTATAATAATAAAGAACTTCTTTTGATTATTATTTTGATGTATTTTTGACTAGTACGAAATAACATTCAGAGCCTCTACTCGTGTCCTAGCTCGTCTGAGAGCTAGATTCGCCTCAATTGCTTGTCTCTTACCCCGAGCTCTACTCAAGTTAGCTTCAGCTATTTCAAGAGCTTGTTGAGCTTCTTGCGGATCAATGTCAGTACTCATCTCCGCATCATTTCCTAAAATGGCGATCTCATTATTACTTATTCTAGCGAAACCGCCCATCAGGGCCACCGTTAACCATTGGTCATTGAGGCGTATTCTCAAAAGACCTATATCCACCGCCGTGGCAATAGGGGCGTGGTTTGGTAATACGCCAATTTGGCCACTATTAGTAGATAAAATGATTTCTTTCACTTCTGAATCCCAAATAATTCGATTAGGAGTCAGTACACAAAGATTTAAGGTCATTTCTTCTCCCCTTCTAAGTTCATAGCTTTCGCGGTAGCTTCATCGATGTTACCCACTAAATAAAAGGCCTGCTCGGGAAGACTATCTAATTCTCCGGAAAGTATCAGTTGAAACCCCCTAATTGTTTCTGCGAGACCAACATATTTCCCTGGAGAACCGGTAAAGACTTCTGCCACGAAGAAGGGTTGTGATAAGAAACGCTCAATTTTTCGTGCTCTTGCTACAGTTAGACGATCTTCTTCGGATAATTCGTCCAACCCCAGGATAGCTATAATGTCCTGAAGTTCTTTGTAACGTTGTAAAGTTTCCTTAACTCTTTGCGCAGTTTCATAATGTTCCTCGCCAACGATCCGAGGTTGTAACATAGTTGACGTTGAATCTAAAGGATCTACTGCTGGATAAATACCTTTGGCAGCTAATCCTCTTGATAGTACAGTAGTAGCATCTAAATGTGCAAATGTCGTGGCAGGAGCGGGGTCGGTCAAATCATCTGCAGGTACATAAACTGCTTGGATCGAAGTTATAGATCCCTCTTTGGTGGAAGTAATTCTTTCTTGCAAAGAACCCATTTCTGTACTAAGGGTGGGTTGATAACCTACTGCGGAGGGCATTCTCCCTAATAAAGCGGATACTTCTGACCCCGCTTGGACAAAACGAAAGATATTGTCGATGAATAAAAGCACGTCTTGCTCATTAACATCCCGGAAATATTCCGCCATGGTTAGTGCAGTCAAACCAACTCTCATACGAGCTCCCGGCGGTTCATTCATTTGACCATAGACTAAAGCTACTTTTGATTCTGCAATATTTTTTTCATTAATTACCCCGGATTCTTTCATTTCCATGTAGAGATCATTTCCTTCACGAGTACGTTCGCCTACTCCGCCAAATACGGATACGCCTCCATGAGCTTTGGCAATGTTGTTGATCAATTCCATGATAAGTACTGTTTTACCCACGCCAGCTCCCCCAAATAGTCCGATTTTTCCTCCACGGCGATACGGAGCTAAAAGATCCACCACTTTAATCCCTGTTTCAAAGATTGATAATTTTGTATCTAACTGTATAAAGGCAGGCGCGGATCTATGAATAGGAGATGTTGTACGAGTATCTACAGGACCTAAATTATCAACAGGTTCTCCAAGAACATTGAAAATTCGCCCGAGAGTAGCTCCACCGACCGGAACCCTTAGAGCAGCTCCTGTGTCAATCACTTCCATTCCTCTCGTCAGACCGTCTGTAGCACTCATAGCTACAGCTCTAACTCGATTATTTCCTAATAATTGTTGTACTTCACAAGTCACATTAATTTGCTGACCGACAGTATCGCGACCTTTAACTACCAAAGCGTTATAAATATTAGGCATCTTGCCCGGGGGAAAAACAACATCCAGTACTGGGCCAATAATTTGAGCGATACGCCCTAGGTTTTTTTCTTCAAGTGTGGAAACCGCAGGACCAGAAGTAGTAGGATTTATTTTCATAATAAAGTGAAATATGTCGAAATTTTTTTTGATTGGAATTGGAATAGTACATAGTACCGAATCGAAAATAAATGTCCGATAGCAAGTTGATCGGTTAATTCAATAAGAAATAAATGGGAATTAGCGCTCGATTTAGTTGGTACCACCCAACCGAATCAAATTCAATCGTTTACTCAGAGTCAATTTTCAAGTTCAACCAATTCTTTTTTCAAAAGATCAAGTAGATGAATAAGAATTGTGAGTAAGTGAAGCATGTTTCATTTCTCTATCATTATAGAAAATACTATCTAGAATAGATTAAATTCTATTAGCTATGGAATTCTAACTCGAACTCGATTTAGAATTTAATTCGTTATTTCGATCTCATTGGCTGCTGTTCTTTATTTTCTTTTATATATAGTGCCTATTTTTGTTTTATACCCTTTCCCTTTCATGGATAAATTATGCCTATTTTTACATCTAGGATTTACATATACAACATATACCACTGTCAAGGGGGGATTTTTCTTAGTATTTAGGTTTTTAGATTCAAAATAAGAAGTGGCTCAATTCAATTATAAATTTGAAAAACGAGGATTGGGTTGCGCCATATATATCAAAGAGTATACAATAATGATGTATTTGGTGAATCAAATGCATGGTCTAATAACGAACTTAATTCGTTGATAATATTAGTTGCATTTTTTTTGAAAGATTTTTGTCAAAGGTTTCATTCACGCCTAATCCATATCGAGTAGACCTTGTTGTTGTGAGAATTCTTAATTCATGAGTTGTAGGGAGGGACTTATGTCACCACAAACAGAGACTAAAGCAAGTGTTGGATTTAAAGCTGGTGTTAAAGATTACAGATTGACTTATTATACTCCTGATTACGAAACCAAAGATACTGATATCTTGGCAGCATTCCGAGTAACTCCTCAACCTGGGGTTCCCCCTGAAGAGGCAGGGGCTGCGGTAGCTGCGGAATCTTCTACTGGTACATGGACAACTGTGTGGACTGATGGACTTACCAGTCTTGATCGTTACAAAGGACGATGCTACCACATTGAGGCCGTTGTTGGGGAAGAAAATCAATACATTGCTTATGTAGCTTATCCTTTAGACCTTTTTGAAGAAGGTTCTGTTACTAACATGTTTACTTCCATTGTAGGTAATGTATTTGGTTTCAAAGCCCTACGAGCTCTACGTCTGGAGGATCTGCGAATTCCCCCTGCTTATTCCAAAACTTTCCAAGGCCCGCCTCACGGCATCCAAGTTGAAAGAGATAAATTGAACAAATATGGTCGTCCCCTATTGGGATGTACTATTAAACCAAAATTGGGATTATCCGCAAAAAACTACGGTAGAGCGGTTTATGAATGTCTACGCGGTGGGCTTGATTTTACCAAGGATGATGAAAACGTGAACTCACAGCCTTTTATGCGCTGGAGAGACCGTTTCTTATTTTGTGCTGAAGCAATTTATAAAGCACAAGCCGAAACAGGCGAAATCAAAGGACATTACTTGAATGCAACTGCAGGTACATGTGAAGAAATGATCAAAAGGGCCGTATTTGCCAGAGAATTGGGAGTTCCTATCGTAATGCATGACTACTTAACTGGGGGATTCACTGCAAATACTAGTTTGGCTCATTATTGCCGCGACAACGGTTTACTTCTTCATATCCACCGCGCAATGCATGCAGTTATTGATAGACAGAAAAATCATGGTATGCATTTTCGTGTACTAGCTAAAGCATTACGTATGTCTGGTGGAGATCATATTCACGCTGGTACAGTAGTAGGTAAACTGGAAGGGGAACGTGAGATGACTTTAGGTTTTGTTGATTTATTACGTGATGATTTTATTGAAAAAGACCGAAGTCGCGGTATTTTTTTCACTCAAGATTGGGTTTCTATGCCAGGTGTTATTCCCGTGGCTTCAGGGGGTATTCATGTTTGGCATATGCCTGCCCTGACCGAAATCTTTGGAGATGATTCCGTACTACAGTTCGGTGGAGGAACTTTAGGACACCCTTGGGGAAATGCACCTGGTGCGGTCGCTAATAGGGTAGCTTTAGAAGCATGTGTACAAGCTCGTAATGAGGGACGCGATCTTGCTCGCGAAGGTAATGAGATTATCCGCGAAGCTTGCAAATGGAGCCCTGAACTAGCCGCTGCTTGTGAAGTATGGAAAGAGATCAAATTCGAATTCGAACCAGTAGATAAGATAGATAAACAGAAAGCATAAGAACTAAGCGCGCATAATTCAGTAATTTCTGTTTGTTCTCCTAATTGATTGCAATTAAACTCGGCTCAATCCTTTTCCTAAAAAAAAAAGGATTGAGCCGAATAAAGAATGAACATCCTATACTATGTATTTGCATAGATCTTTCATATGTACGGATTTCTATATACAAGATCTAAATACAAGAAAAAATCGAAGACTAAACAACTTAATACTTTTGTTGTTTATTGTTGGATCCATAGGATTAATTATGGATCCTTGGGCTTGGTGGATCGTTTTCTATCCCGCAGTTTCAGGCCATAGATCAAGCCAAAGGGGGGCCCCCTATACTATACTCACCCTGTATATTGTCTTTTTCGTTTCATATTGCAATAGAAACTTATTATTTGATTATATAATACGAGATTATACGAGAATGAATTCTTCATTTCTAGTATAGGAAGAAACAACTATTTTCGATGAGAATTTTTTTTGTACATGACACGAGAGAAACCTGTCTTTATATTTCTAATTGAGAAAAAGATTCTATCATAATATATATATATTGAAGTGATACGCCAGATCCCCCCAAAAGATAATTATTTCTTTCAATACTCACTCGTTATTAGTTAACAATTCCAATGATCGGATCATATGCTTAATTCTGATAGGAAATACAATAGTAAAATGATTATTCATCGAATGACTATTCATCTATAATATTTTCATCAAATAGGGGGACAGGAAGACTCTATGAAAAAATGGTGGTTCAATTCGATGTTGTCTAAGGATAAGGAGAAGTTAGAACATAAATGTGGGCTAAGTAAATCAATGGATAGTCTTAATGCTGTTGGACATACTGGTGGAAGTGAGGAGCCTCTTCTAAATGATACGGAGAAAAACATTCCTAGTTGGAGTGATAATAGTAGTTATAGTTTCAGTAATGTTGATTATTTATTTGATATCAGGGATATTTGGAGTTTGATCTTTGATAACACTTTTTTAGTTAGGGATGGTAATGGTGACAGTTATTCTGTATATTTTGATATTGAAAATCAGATTTTTGAGATTGACAATAATAGTTTTTTTCTGAGTGCACTAGAAAGTTTTTTTCCCAGTTATTTGAATAGTAGGTCTAAGAGTAACAATCACTACTATTATCATTACATGTATGATACTCAATCTAGTTGGAATAATCATATTAATAGTTGCATTGATAGTTATCTTCGTTTTGAAGTCAGTATTCATAGTTACATTTTTGGTGGTACCGACAATTACAGTGACAGTTACATTTCTAGTTTCATTTGTACTGAAGGCGTAAGCGGAAGTGAAAGTAGGAATTCTAGTATAAAAACTGGTGGTAACAGCCGTGATTTCAATATAAGAGGAAGATCTAATGATTTTGATATAAATAAAAAATACAGAAATTTATGGGTTCAATGCGAAAATTGTTATGGATTAAATTATAAAAAATTTTTTAGGTCAAAAATGCATATTTGTGAACAGTGTGGATATCATTTGAAAATGAGTAGTTCAGATAGAATCGAACTTTTGATTGATCCGGGCACTTGGGATCCTATGGATGAAGATATGGTCTCCACGGACCCCATTGAATTTCATTCCGAGGAGGAACCTTATAGAGATCGTATCGATTCTTATCAAAGAAGGACAGGTTTAACTGAAGCTGTTCAAACAGGCATAGGTCAACTAAATAGTATTCCCATAGCAATTGGGGTTATGGATTTTCAGTTCATGGGGGGTAGTATGGGATCCGTAGTAGGAGAGAAAATCACCCGTTTGATCGAGTATGCTACTAATCGATCTCTACCTGTCATTATTGTGTGTGCTTCTGGAGGAGCACGCATGCAAGAAGGAAGTTTGAGCTTGATGCAAATGGCTAAAATATCTTCTGCTTCATATAATTATCAATCAAATAAAAAGTTATTCTATGTATCAATTCTTACATCTCCTACAACAGGTGGAGTAACCGCCAGTTTTGGTATGTTGGGAGATGTTATTATTGCGGAACCCAATGCCTACATTGCTTTTGCGGGTAAAAGAGTGATTGAGCAAACATTGAATAAAACAGTACCTGACGGTTCACAAGCGGCTGAGTATTTATTCCATAAGGGCTTATTCGACCCAATCGTACCGCGTAATCTTTTAAAAGGTGTTCTGAGTGAGTTATTTCAGCTCCATGGTTTCTTTCCTTTGAATAAAAATTCCAAAAAAAAATATCGAAATAAAATGAAAATAAATATAGAATAGAAGCGATTTCTATGTCTACTATGTCCACCAAGAACTCCCATTTTTTACTAGGAATCCTTTTTTGTTGGATTGAATTAGTTTAGTTAGAGTCGCGAACTTATATTATAATAAACTCTTTAATTTAAATAAAAACTTTCTATTTTATTAGAAAGATAGATAGAAAGAATATAAGGATGGGAGAATAATGAAATTTCTTAAAGCGGAATATCATACATATTCGTGTAGAAAGATGAATAGGTACACTTCATTTAGTTCTCATTCCTTGCACTTATTAACTACTTAATATTATTTATAATATATTATTTATAATAGTTTATAATAGATATACTTATCATAAGATATCTTTATAATAGGTACAAATATTAAATCGAGGTACCCATTCTATGACAGATCTTAACTTACCCTCTATTTTTGTCCCTTTAGTGGGTCTAGTATTTCCGGCGATTGCAATGGCTTCTTTATTTCTTCATGTCCAAAAAAATAAGATTGTCTAGATCCGACGGGACCAAATTTCATCAATTTATTTCAACACGGAATCATAATACAGATATTTATTTGGTACCGAAAATTGTTTAGTGTAATATGGTACGATATGTGGCTTTTTCCGAACACAAATGAAAGAACTGTTATGCATGCGAATGCATGATATCCGCATAAATGCAGTTATATGCGGGCATATCCGGTTAAAAAGGCTCGGCGAATATTTTTATAATAGAAAGTCAATGTATCTAACCAATTACTCCTAATGGTTCATATCAGAATAGTGCTAGTTGATGAAAGTTACTTCGGCATCAAGAAGAAAAGTAAAGTCAAATTTTTTTCTCAATTCCAATCGAATGCAACGGGATCTAGTATAGTATGAACTGGCGATCAGAACATATATGGATAGAACTTATAACAGGGTCTCGAAAAGCAAGTAATTTTTGCTGGGCCTGTATCCTTTTTTTAGGTTCATTAGGATTCTTAGTGGTTGGCACTTCCAGTTATCTTGGTAGGAATCTGATACCCGGATTTCCATCTCAGCAAATCGTTTTTTTTCCACAAGGGATCGTGATGTCTTTCTATGGGATCGCGGGTCTATTCATTAGTTCCTATTTGTGGTGCACAATTTCATGGAATGTCGGTAGTGGTTATGACCGATTTGATAGAAAAGAAGGAATAATGTGTATTTTTCGTTGGGGATTCCCCGGAATAAATCGTCGCATCTTCCTTCGTTTCTTTATGAAAGATATCCAATCAATCAGAATGGAGGTTAAAGAGGGTCTTTTTCCTCGTCGTATTCTTTATATGGAAATCAGAGGCCAAGGAACCATTCCCTTGACTCGTACTGATGAGAATTTGACTCCACGAGAAATTGAGCAAAAAGCGGCGGAATTGGCCTATTTCTTGCGCGTACCAATTGAAGTATTTTGAAATGAACCGAACGAAGAATGAATGTTTTCTCCGCATAATGGAAGGAGCTTGCTAATTTCCTTTTTAATACAATTGAAGTTTCCTCAGAATATTCATTCGAGCAAAACATGTTAGATTCTGTTTCCTCGGTCCGTTGGCACAACAATCCGCATAGAATAAAACAAAAGTAGGAGAACGTATATGGAACAACTATAATAAATATAATAAACAATAAGAAGAAATTTTTTTCTATACCAAAACCGTTTTGTATGCGTATAGGGCCCAACTCAATTCTTTTATACTAGTAAAAAGTCTAATGAGTCTAATCTAAGTATGAATTCATCAAATATCCGAATATGTATTTCGTAATACAGAATTCATCTTTTTAGGTTAGGCCTCAGATTTTGAATTGATACCGTATTCCTGCGCTATGGTTAGACGGTACAACATTTCGAAAAAATTAATGGAATTGATCCGGGAGGGTTTTTCGTCTTGAAATCCGAATAATATTCGTTACTTCGAGTAGGTTTTTCGAGTATTTATCGAAAGGAACAAATGAAGATGAAATTCGTTCGAATTTGCCCAATCGAGATATCCCGAAATCCTAAACTAAAATACTATATATATACTTAATATATATATTATTATATTATTTATTATTTTTATTTCATAAATTTTATTTTTTTCATCCGAAAAGGGGCCCTTATTCTATTTCTATATTCCTTCTAGATCTAAGGACTAAATTATTATACAAAAATAGGAATAGAATAGATCCATAGGTTCGATACCTTGTTATAGGACTCGCGCTTTAGAGAAATATCAGATCAGATAGAGTTGACAAATGAAGCAGTTCATTACCAATTCACAAATAAAAAATGAAAAAAAAGAAAGCATTGACTTCCCTCCCATATCTTGCATCTATAGTATTTTTGCCCTGGTGGGTCTCTCTCTCATTTCAAAAAAGTCTGGAACCTTGGATTATTAATTGGTGGAATACTAGGCAATCCGAAACTTTTTTGAATGATATTCAAGAGAAAAATGTTCTAGAAAAATTCCTAGAATTAGAAGAACTCTTCTTGTTGGACGAAATGATAAAAGAATACCCGGAGACACATATACAAAAGTTTCGTATAGGAATACACAAGGAAACGATACAATTGGTCAAAACACACAATGAATATCATCTCCATATCATTTTGCATTTTTCGACAAATATAATCTGTTTCGCTATTCTAAGTAGTTATTTTATTCTGGGTAATGAAAAGCTTGTCATTCTTAATTCTTGGGTTCAGGAATTCTTCTATAACTTAAGTGACACAATAAAAGCTTTTTCGATTCTTTTAGTTACTGATTTATGGATCGGATTTCACTCGACCCACGGTTGGGAACTAATGATTGGTTTGATCTACAATGATTTTGGATTGGCTCATAACGATCAAATTATATCTGGTCTTGTTTCCACTTTTCCAGTTATTCTAGATACAATTGTGAAATATTGGATCTTCCGTTTTTTAAATCGCGTATCTCCTTCGCTCGTAGTCATTTATCATTCAATGAATGAATGAAGAACTTATTTGATCTCCTGATATCAATCAAAATTTTTCTTCGCGTATAAAGAAAGCATTTTACTTATTTTCTTTATACTTCTACCTCTTCAAGGTATTCGTCCTATTTTAGTAGAATTATTTCGGTACAATGGCAGACTCGCGGATAGGGAACTATACTAGTCACCTATCTAATTTATTGTAGAAATTCCTGGATCAATGATTGGATCATGCAAAATAGAAATACTTTTTCTTGGGTAAAGGAACAGATGACTCGATCTATTTCTGTATCGATCATGATATATGTAATAACTCGAACATCTATTTCAAATGCGTATCCCATTTTTGCGCAGCAAGGTTATGAAAATCCACGAGAAGCAACTGGGCGAATTGTATGCGCCAATTGCCATTTAGCTAATAAGCCTGTGGATATTGAAGTTCCGCAAGCTGTACTTCCTGATACTGTATTTGAAGCAGTTGTTCGAATTCCTTATGATAAGCAACTGAAACAAGTTCTTGCTAATGGTAAAAAGGGGGCTTTGAATGTGGGGGCTGTTCTTATTTTACCCGAGGGATTCGAATTAGCCCCTCCCGATCGTATTTCTCCCGAGGTGAAAGAAAAGATAGGAAATCTGTCTTTTCAGAGTTATCGTCCCAATAAAAGAAATATTCTTGTGATAGGTCCTGTTCCAGGTCAGAAATATAGTGAAATCGTCTTTCCCATTCTTTCCCCCGACCCTGCTACGAAGAAAGATGTTCACTTCTTAAAATATCCCATATATGTAGGAGGGAACCGGGGAAGGGGTCAGATTTATCCTGATGGGAGCAAGAGTAACAATACGGTCTATAATGCTACATCCGCAGGTATAGTAAGCAGAATAGTACGTAAAGAAAAAGGAGGATATGAAATAACCATAGTTGATGCATCGGATGGACGCCAAGTGGTTGATATTATACCTCCAGGACCAGAACTTCTTGTTTCAGAGGGTGAATCCATCAAGCTTGATCAACCATTAACAAGCAATCCTAATGTAGGGGGGTTTGGTCAGGGAGATGCAGAAATAGTGCTTCAAGATCCATTACGCGTCCAAGGCCTTTTGTTCTTCTTGGCATCTGTTATTTTGGCACAAATTTTTTTGGTTCTTAAAAAGAAACAGTTTGAAAAGGTTCAATTATTCGAAATGAATTTCTAGATCCAGAGATTCCTTACCATCAAGTTGGTAAAAAGCGCGGAATTCTTGTCAATCAATACAATTAAATATGTATGATCAAAAAATTCTGTAAATACCTCTGCTTGCTTTGTTTATACTGCTTTTTCGGGATGTATGGAATTCATTACTTCTATCCCATTCCTAGCACTAGACAATAGGCATATAAAAACAAAGGAAGAGGATACAAGACAAGGACGGGATAAATGAAAGGAACAGATACTTCTAGGAGGGATTATAAGTCTTCCTCATCTTCCATTCGACACAAGAAAAAGGACTTTATACCCTCTCTTGTGTCGTTTTGTATCGAAATAATAATGATTTTTATCTTGTTCGTCAAAGATTACTATTTCTTCTTTTCCGGGTCTATCGAAATTCCTTTGTTTAGATTCATAAGAAGTAGTAGACAAAAAAAAAGGGTTAGGGGGGATAATTCATTGAGCAAATGAAACTTCTTCTATTATTTTTAATTAAATTCAACTTAATAACTATAACTTATTTATATTTATAAAATAAATTTGAAAATAAAAGAAAAATTCTTCAAACAAAAAAATTTTGACTTTGACTCTTTTGGTTGAAAAGCGGATTAAATTTGATTTTTACGCATATCCAAATTCTTATTTTTTATTTCATCACAGTTTTTTTTATCTTTTTATAGAGTAAGGTTTTATTAGTTTAGTATAGAAATGATTTGCAGGATGTCTCATCCGTTTAAATACATAACATACAAATTGGAAAGTTATCCAGTCAACATAATAAAAATATTCTATTTGTAGAAATGACAAAAAGGATCTTTTTCTCTGATTTTTCAAACCACTCTATTCCTTCTTTCTTATGATGTTTTTGAACAATGGAATTGAATCAATTTCTATTGATTGATTTATAGGCTCTGTCGTTCCTCCATAATATTCACTTTTACGAAGCAACAAGAAAGAAGGAATCAATCTATTTTCTGGATAATCCAATATTATATGGAATAGATCAAAGCCTCGCCTCGCTCTAAGAGTAAGAGAGTAAGAACTCAGCGGTATCTTACCGCTGAGTTCTTACTTTTTCATGTCTACAGTCTGGTTCATCTGATTACTACAGAGATGAACCCAACCCGGAATATGAACCGTAAAAGAAAATACCTATTAAACCGATCACAGGAATACCAGTTACAGTACCTATCAGCCAAAGAGGAATCCTTCCAGTAGTATCGGCCATTTCCCCCACTTTCCTCCACATTTCATCAAGTGGTCGTGCTATAGACAAAAACAGTCATGGATAATTATGAGGATGATATCCTTCCGAATGGGATAAGAGAATTCCTACTACTCTATTTCTTTCTCTCAATTGAAGAAATAATTGGAAAATAAAACAGCAAGTACAAAAATGAGTAATAAACCCCAGTATAAACTGGTACGATTCAATTCAACATTTTGTTCATTCGGGTTTGATTGTGTCATAGTTCTATAATTCGAATTAGGTTTATCGTTGGATGAACTGCATTGCTGATATTGACCCCAAAAAAGAAACGGTAGGTACAGCTAGTCCGTGAACAGCTAACCATCGCACTGTAAAAATCGGATAGGTTCGATCTATGGTCATTGGTGGCCTCCTAAAAGGATCTACTAAATTCATCGAGTTGTTCCAAAGAATCAAAACGGCCGGTTATTAATGGAATCCCCTGTCGGCTCTCTGTGAAATACTCGTTTGGCCGAGGACTTCCGAATACATCGTAAGCTAAACCTGTACTGACGAATAACCAACCCGCAATGAATAGGGAAGGTATAGTAATGCTATGAATGACCCAGTATCGAATACTGGTAATAATATCAGCAAAAGAACGTTCTCCCGTGCTTCCAGACATGCTGAGCTCCAAAAATTCTTGTACATTCAAAAAAGGGAATCGATTCTGCGAAAGATGGGATCGGTAAATGGAAAACCACTGATATTTCATCTTTGTGAGATCGTCAATTTTATACCAAAGGTGTATTTAGAGTATACCGAATCAGTATAGCTATCCTTCCTCTGGCGCAGCAACGCAGTCTCGATCAGTATCGAAATGAAATACTACATAATTTCTTTCTTCTTTTTTGTTCCTTGTCTATGCATAATTGTATGTTATTCAATAGATTAATAGAAAATTCCTCAAATTCTTTATAAGGTTTCCATTATTGACTTCGTAATAGAAAGTAAAGATCTTGGGAAAGTGTGAATCAATGGGTTCTAATAATTCCTGAAAGTGAAAGTATTGTCTTCACGCAATTCAATTATATGTAAAATATATAAACCTTTTTTTGGTTCAAATTTTTTTTGTTCGAATACTTTCATTTATTTCAAGTAATTGATTGGCCGTAAAAAAAATATACTATAATAGATAAAGCAGATAGTAGAAAGAAAGAGAACATAGTTGCAACAATCAAATCAATATTCGCGATGCAACCATTGTTACATTAGATCCAAAACAAAGGTTCTTTCTTGACCGAACTACAAGATGGAACTCCTTGATATGGAAAAACAGAATAGAATATAGAATAGAACCTAAAAGGATAAAAGGGAAGTTGCTCTTCTTCGAATCGAGTTAGACTCGAAATCAAAAATGAAAATAAAGGTTTTTCGATGGATCGTGGGACACTTTTTTTCTTCTGATTTGAGATATTATGGGCAATTAACCAACCTATTACTGTACTGAACTGAATCCGATGGTTTAAAATAAGTATCCAATTTAAAAATAGAAAATTCATTAAAAGTTGGTATCAAGCCGTTTTCTCCAAAATGGACTAGATTCTATTGAAAAAGAAATGATCAAAATTGAAGTTATTTTCAAATCCAATTCTTTTATTCCAAATATTCAAAAGTTACTTAAATAAGCGGATAAATTAATTTTTTTTACCTATGTAATTTGGAATTCTATTTTTTTTTTAGTACTATCTATAATGACTGATGAATCAAGAACTTTCAATTAGAACTAAACTAATTCTGTCAATTGATTTTTTCTTACCGTCGTATCTGAAAAAATGGAAACTTAGGTAAGTGTTTTATCAACATATGTAGCAAAAGAAGATATCTAATTTAGCTCTTTCATGCCTACTATAACTAGTTATTTCGGTTTTCTATTGGCTGCTTCAACTATAACCCCAGCTCTATTAATTGGTTTGAACAAGATACGACTTATTTGAAATGAATTGAATGAACAAATTCATAAAAATAAATATTTCTCTTTCAGGTATTCTACGGCCCCTTCCCGTGTCAATTGTTAATTCTTGGTCATTGAGATTCGCGGATTTTTCAGATTAATATTTAGGGATAGATCTTACCTTTCTTTTTATCTCCTCAAACAAATCGAAATGATTGAAGTTTTTCTATTTGGAATCGTCTTAGGTCTAATTCCTATTACTTTAGCGGGATTATTTGTAACTGCATATTTACAATACAGACGCGGTGATCAGTTGGACCTTTGATTGAATAACATTTTTTTTTGATTGACCTCCTCCTTGCAGGAGGAGGTCAAATTCAAGTTGCAATTCAACTGTGTTTTGGTAAGTTTTTTTATTGTGATTCGAAATAACATAAACGGAATCACGCTCTGTAGGATTTGAACCTACGACATCGGGTTTTGGAGACCCGCGTTCTACCGAACTGAACTAAGAGCGCTTTCTTATGCCAGGAGATACGATTGTAAAGAAAAGGATTTTTGCATTTTTGTACCCCCAATGCGTCTTGCATACATTGGTATGCAAAAATGAAAGATTATGTCCGATTTTATTTAATTGATCTCACTCAATTAATCCCTCGTTACCGCCCATAGGAGAAGTAATAGGTAGGGATGACAGGATTTGAACCCGTGACATTTTGTACCCAAAACAAACGCGCTACCAAGCTGCGCTACATCCCTGTTTAAAATTGTTGTACAGTGTCATTGTACAAAATCCATGTCTTGTTTTCCATATCGTTATTTTCCCCTCTATCCATATAGAATTTTCTTGTCATTTCTTCTTTTTGGTTTCATATAATAAAAGAATTATATACATCTGAAACCTAACGTATAAAAAAAGAATGAATATTTATCGGTAATGCTTAGGAAGAAGGGGATCCCCCCTTTTTTAGGAACAGGGATAGGAAAATCTCATCTACTGTTCATTATACATATCCGTTTTTGTTAGGAATTCCGTACAAAAAAATACAAATGATCTTGAACTACAGCATCTGACCATATATGTATTACAATAAAGAAGGAGGATTTTCAATGCAAGATATAAAAACATATCTTTCCACAGCACCTGTGCTAACTACTCTATGGTTTGGGTCTTTAGCGGGTCTATTGATAGAAATTAATCGTTTATTCCCAGATGCTTTGTCATTCCCTTTTTTTTCATTCTAGTTATTGATATGCGAAAAAATAAAGAAAATTTGAGATACAATTCTACGCGACGTGACTAAAACTTCGCCCCCCCCCTTTTTTCAGTTCTTTAGGATAGGAAGGAAAGAAAAATAAAAAGTGTATTGAACCTCAGCAAAAATCCGGTGGATCTAAGATCCTATTTTGGAGAACAGAAATGGAAAGAGGGTCCAGTGTAAGGTAAATAAAAGCTTCACGAAAGCATAGCATAGAAAAAGATACTTAAATGAAATACTGGGATTAGAATACGAATAATTGATAGTTAGAAAAAATTGTATTACTTACATTATTACTATAGAAATAATATTCTATTAATATTAATTAGAATTACATAAATAATTAGAACGAAAACTTTAGAAATGGAATTTCTAGTTAGTAACTTCTATTGATATTTGATATTGATTTTTTTTCTTTTTTGTTCTTTTCGTCTTCTTAGGTTCGGGTCGAAAATAGAAGAGTTAAGTCGATCAAACAAAAATTCAAAGGAGGTTCATGGCTAAGGGTAAAGATGTCCGAGTTAGAGTTATTTTGGAATGTACAAGTTGTATCCAAAATGGTGTCAATAAGGAATCGCCGGGCATTTCTAGATATATTACTCAAAAGAATCGACACAATACACCCAGTCGATTAGACTTGAGAAAATTTTGTCGCTATTGTCACAAGCATACGATTCATGGGGAAATAAAGAAATAGATCGAACGGAGCACGTGTGTATGATCTTTCAAATCAAAGGAGGAGGAAAAGGAAGAACTTAACATTACCACATATACATATATATATATAATATACAAAATACAAATAAAACCTATTTCGGTCGGATCTGAAATGAATAAAAAAATAGAATTTTAGAGATAAGGAATAAACCATGGATAAATCCAAGCAACCTTTTCGTAAATCCAAGCAATCTTTTCGTAGGCGTTTTCCCCCAATTGAATCGGGGGATCGAATTGATTATAGAAACATGAGTTTAATTAGTCGATTTATTAGTGAACAGGGAAAAATATTATCTAGACGGGTGAATAGATTGACCTTGAAACAACAACGATTAATTACTATTGCTATAAAACAAGCTCGTATTTTATCTTTGTTACCTTTTCTTAATAATGAAAAACAGTTTGAGAGAGCGGAGTCGGTCCCTAGAACTACTGGTCCTAGAACCAGAAATAAATAGATATACTCTTCCATTGATTCAAAACTCTAATTGGAACTCAAGCTCAGATTGATGTTTTGTTCGAAAAAGCCTCAAATCTGGATTTGATTGTTGTGTTATAAGAAACAATAAATAGGGAAAGGAAAGAAGGAATCTTTTTTTTGAAAGATGTTTATTCATTCCTACTACTTATCTAAATTTCTTAATTTATTTTTATCTTCCCGGAGGCCGTTCTCCGGGGAATTCTGTTTCAAGCATTCCTATATATGACTTTAGAATAGAATCCCTTTTATCTTTTATTTGATAATCTTATTGGAAATCATGTAAAGACAATTCTTATTTGATATAGCTATTTGCGCAAGTATTTTACGATTAAGAAGCAATTGCTTTTTGTACAGATTGTGTATTAATCTACTATAACTATAGAATACCCCATTCTCACGAACTGCTGCATTTATCCGAGTGATCCACAAACGACGAAAGTCCCTCTTTTGCCTGCCCCTATCTCGATGAGAGGAAACCAAAGCTCTCATTTTCTGTTGAGTAGCGGTTCGGGTAAGCCTTGAATGAGCCCCTATAAAGGTTGATGCAAATAAACGAATTTTTGTTCGACGTCTCCGAGCTATATATCCTCGTTTAACTCTGGTCATTGAATCAAATTAAACTTTAATGAATAACTAATTGATTTCTCTTCTTTCAGTCATCCTTTTATCCCCCGATTGATTAATAACAAAACGGATTTTTCCGATATATAAAATAGAAATTCCAATGGCTTTTGCTACTATGACCTTCCCAACCACTATTTTTTTTCTTCCAGGTATTTTACCTGGAAATAGGAAATTCTAGCGATTAAATAAAAGAAAAAAAAGTGGGTTCCGTCGTTTCTATGGTTACTTCGTAAACGGTGAGGTCCTCTCTATACACCGGAGCCCCCTCTTTCATTTAATCAAATGTTATTGTGAACTTGTATAGTTCACTCTCCTTGGCTCTACCAATCAATTATACAGTAATAGCTCTTTTCACAAGAAAGGATATCCATACAGTGACGGCATTTAATTATGAAAGTTGGCTAGGTAGCTGACCTTGTTAGTCCGTTCTTTCAAAAATAGGAACATAACCTTTTTACTTCTTATAGTACTATTTCCTCCGCTTAATGGATAACTATTTGCTATGCTACCAATGGGGAATTGCTTCTCATCTCAAATTGAGGTGATTGGATTTGCACCAATGGAAACCATAAATTTCAACTTCATACACAAAAAATATAGGTATATGATAGATCTTCATTTTTTTTTTTTTTTTTAGTTTATTTTTAGATAGTAAATGGCTTTTTCCGCTCTATCTATCCTATTCATTGGTACTGGTGATTGGTACTGGAAAAATTGTTTCATTTGTTCGAACTCATGATCTAAACGAGTCGCACATACACCCTAGTACATGTTCCCCTACGCTGAGGACATCCTCGAAGCGCGGGGGATTTCGTGATATTTCTTATTGGCTGTCTTGTGTTTCTAATAAGTTGTTTAATTGTCGGCATATCATAATATATATAACAAAATAGGTTGGTTTAGATCGATCTTAACCTGATGATTGATGATTATGAATTATTTCCATTCAATATAAAATCGCGGAAAATTCGAATTATGGTTTGAAGCGGAATCATGTATTTACACGGAATCCCCAGTATTTTCATTTTCGACCGCTACAAGATCAACAATTCCATGAGCTTGGGCTTCTTTTGCTGACATAAAAACATCCCTTTCCATGTCTTCGGATATAACCCATAAAGGGTTGCCCGTTCTTTGTACATAAACCTTTGTGAGGGTTTCGCGAAGTTTCAGTAGTTCTTCCGCTTCCAGGATAAATTCGCCTGCTTGCGCCTCATAAAAAGAACTAGCGGGCTGGTGAATCATAACCCGGATAATATTTGATATAACATCATGCATAAACGGTTCTTCTATCTCGCACGATTGGGCTAAAGTAAGGGATAAAAAAACAAGAAGAAAAAAAAACAAATAGAATTGAACAGCCGTACAGGCATCTTTTGTGCATTGCATACGGCTCTGCAATGGAATTTCCTTTCTATTCTATCGAAGAAAAAAAGAGAATCCATCCGATCCAGATCGTTGAATGATCCATTTACCACCCTTCCTTTCGTATTGTAGGAGTAAAAAAATACTATGATGGTTCTGTTGCTTTCTATATTTATCTCGTCTGCGATTTAGCAATCCCAAAGTTTCTTTTTGATATGATCAAATAAGGAAAAATTATCTTTTTTTTTTTCATTTTCGCACTCTTTCTTTCGTAACATAAATATCAGAAGGAGACTTCTGGTGTGGAAGAAAAATGGTTTGTGACGCTGAAAATGTACTCCCGACACATAAATAAAATCAAATCGGAAATAACCTTTGTTTCATACTACTATCTCGATACAAAATCTCGTGTTAGGAAAAACAATAATAGTTTGTTCATATCGAACTCGAAGTGCCATGCTATTATTACCTATTATTCACATTCGATATGGCGAAGGCATAGTCTTCTTCTTTTTTTTTCAAATAAAAACTCATTGGCGCCAAGCGTGAGGGAATGCTAGACGTTTGGTAATTTCTCCTCCGACCAGAATAAAAGATCCCATTGAAGCGGCTAATCCCATGCATATTGTATGTACATCAGGCGAAACAAATTGCATAGTATCATAAATGGCTATTCCTGGTATTACCCATCCGCCGGGGGAGTTTATAAACAAATAAAGATCCTTAGTATCATCTTCTATACTGAGATATACCATGAGACCAACAAGTTGATTTGAGATCTCGCTATCAACTTCTTGGCCTAAAAAAAGTAATCTTTCTCGATAAAGTCGGTTGATTAGGACAAAATTGTATCCCTTTTGAACCGTACGTGCACCTTTGGATGCATACGGTTCAAAAAAATTGCGAAAAAAAGAATCAACGTGTCGATTCCAATCCTATCTCTTTTTTTTTACAGATTTCCGTTTTTCTAATGAAAATGAAGGGGTTTTTCTTCTATTTTTCAAAAAAATATGAGTTTTAGCTCCCTTCCCTAAAAAAAAGAATTTACTGAACTTAACTTATTTATTTTTATTGAATTAACCTTCATTGATGTATTGTTTCGTCGAGATTCAAATCACGATGTCATTTTCTTGTTCCTGAATGGGTCCTTTCAATTCTTTTAGGTTCATGTTCTACTCCGGGGAAAGATCTGCCCGAATTCTATTTGCACATATAGGACAAATGATCTCAGTACCATTTCTTTTTGCTACGACTTTTTCAATTCGTTTTATGCCTCCCCCAAACTATTCGATGTATTCATCATACTGGTTGGCATGGCAGTTTGAGATCACCCCTATAATTAAATACTAAGAATCGTCTATGCTACAAGTGGTAATTCTACATATATTACTATTACCAATTTGGTATTTTCTGAACGGAGCCTGGATACTTGATTTTATTAGTCCAAGTCAACCATAAATTCTTCTAATTGATAATATTGATCCTCAATATAAATTAATCTAATTTCACTTCACGCTCCGAATGATTGATTCTTCAATCAATACAATATTTCTTGGGCGAAACAGAGGATATCTCAATCGGGGGAGAAAACGGGTAAATCCCATATGACCCAATATGTCTGACAAGTCGCACTATACGTCAACCCAAACTGCATCTTCCTCTCCAGGACTCCGAAAAGGTACTTTTGGAACACCAATAGGCATTAAATTAAAGAAAAAAATTAAGTACTATACTTCACTTTAATATGGAAACGTAAGAATCAGTTTATTGTCTTCATCATTTTTTTCTGTTTATTCTAGTTTATACATAAATTGGAAGGTTTTTAGAGAAAGACAGAATGAATAAATCAAAATTTGAATGAAGGGACCGACTGTTCGAATAATAAACAAGTATCCATGCATTCGTTCCCACAAAATGGGACCAATGCTCCCATTGCGTATTGGCACTTATCGGGTATAGAATAGATCTGCTTCTCTTTGTTCTTACGAACAGAATTTTTCCGTTATTTTCAACGGAATAGAATAAATAGTAACCTTTTCTCATACAGAATCCGCTGAAAAGTACATAACATAGTATATTCCAATGCGATAAAGTTACATAGTGTCTATTTTTCTTTGATAAAGGGGTATTTCCATGGGTTTGCCTTGGTATCGTGTTCATACTGTCGTATTGAATGATCCCGGTCGATTGCTTTCTGTCCATATAATGCATACGGCTCTAGTTTCGGGTTGGGCCGGTTCGATGGCTCTATACGAATTAGCGGTTTTTGATCCCTCTGACCCCGTTCTTGATCCAATGTGGAGACAAGGCATGTTTGTTATACCCTTCATGACTCGTTTAGGAATAACCAATTCGTGGGGTGGTTGGAGTATTTCAGGAGGAACTATAACCAATCCGGGTATTTGGAGTTATGAAGGCGTGGCAGGGGCACATATTGTGTTTTCTGGCTTGTGCTTTTTGGCGGCCATCTGGCATTGGGTGTATTGGGACCTAGAAATATTCTGTGATGAACGTACGGGAAAACCCTCTTTGGATTTGCCCAAGATCTTTGGAATTCATTTATTTCTTTCAGGGGTGGCTTGCTTTGGTTTTGGCGCATTTCATGTAACAGGCTTATATGGGCCTGGAATATGGGTGTCCGATCCTTATGGACTAACTGGAAAAGTACAATCCGTAAGTCCAGCGTGGGGCGCGGAAGGTTTTGATCCTTTTGTTCCAGGAGGAATCGCCTCTCATCATATTGCAGCAGGTACACTGGGCATATTAGCGGGCCTATTCCATCTTAGTGTCCGTCCGCCTCAACGTCTATACAAAGGATTACGTATGGGCAATATTGAAACTGTACTTTCTAGTAGTATCGCTGCTGTTTTTTTTGCAGCTTTTGTTGTTGCTGGAACTATGTGGTATGGTTCAGCAACTACCCCAATCGAGTTATTTGGTCCCACTCGTTATCAGTGGGATCAGGGATACTTCCAGCAAGAAATATATCGAAGAGTTGGTGCTGGACTAGCCGAAAATTTGAGTTTATCGGAAGCTTGGTCTAAAATTCCCGAAAAATTAGCTTTTTATGATTACATTGGTAATAATCCGGCAAAAGGAGGATTATTCAGAGCGGGCTCAATGGACAGCGGAGATGGAATAGCTGTTGGATGGTTAGGACACCCCGTCTTTAGAGATAAAGAAGGGCGCGAACTTTTTGTACGTCGTATGCCTACTTTTTTTGAAACATTCCCGGTAGTTTTGGTAGATGGAGACGGGATTGTGAGGGCGGATGTTCCTTTTCGAAGGGCGGAATCAAAGTATAGTGTTGAACAAGTAGGTGTAACCGTTGAGTTCTATGGTGGCGAACTCAATGGAGTCAGTTATAGTGATCCTGCTACTGTGAAAAAATATGCTAGACGTGCACAATTAGGTGAAATTTTTGAATTAGACCGGGCTACTTTGAAATCTGATGGTGTTTTTCGTAGCAGTCCAAGGGGTTGGTTCACTTTTGGGCATGCTACGTTTGCTTTGCTCTTCTTTTTCGGGCATATTTGGCATGGCGCTAGAACCTTGTTCAGAGATGTTTTTGCTGGTATTGATCCAGATTTGGATGCTCAGGTGGAATTTGGAGCATTCCAAAAACTTGGAGATCCGACTACAAGGAGACAAGTAGTTTGATACAAGATTGCTCTGGTATCTTTCACCTCTATTTTTTTTTATTTGAATAGGGTACCCGAGAAATATTGACTTGAATCACCTTCTTTTCTTTGATTCTTTCCCTCTTTTTATATGGTATGGTAAATGATCCCACCCAAACGAATAGGTGTGAAAGCTATAATTGTAAACCACGATCGAATCTATGGAAGCATTGGTTTATACATTCCTTTTAGTCTCGACTTTAGGGATAATTTTTTTCGCTATCTTTTTTCGCGAACCGCCTAAGGTTCCGACTAAAAAATGAAATGATTTTTTATTATATCAACTGAAGTAACGAGTCTCCCATATTGGGAGGCTCATTACTTCAACTAGTCTAGTCCCCATGTTCCTCGAATGGATCTCTTAGTTGTTGAGAGGGTTGCCCAAAAGCGGTATATAAGGCGTACCCCGTAAAGCTTACAAGTAAACCAGATATGAAGATGGCGACTAGAGTTGCTGTTTCCATTTTTAGATAATTTCAAGATCACAATGGATCTACGATAAGATCGTTTATTTACAACTACAACGGAATGGTATACAAAGTCAACAGATCTTAACCAATGCTTAAATAAGATTTATGGCTACACAAACCGTTGAGGGTAGTTCTAGATCTAGACCAAGACAAACTACCGTAGGGAATTTATTGAAACCATTAAATTCGGAATATGGTAAAGTAGCTCCGGGCTGGGGGACTACACCACTTATGGGAGTCGCAATGGCTCTATTTGCGATATTCCTATCTATTATTTTGGAAATTTATAATTCTTCCGTTTTACTGGATGGAATTTCGATGAGTTAGGTTCATAAGAACTATGAAGCCTTTGTTTTTCAATAAAAAAAAAATTACTTAAGACTCGGATTTATAGACCATTCTGGTAGTTCGACTGTGGAATTTCTTTGTTTCGGTATTTCCGGAATATGAGCGTGTGACTTGTTATAATTGATCCTATTGATAATACAGAGAATGATCCTGTCATCTCTATCAAGATGATTCTACCCCGTCGGATATTTATTCTAATATCCGGAGCACGGAATATATAGAATAGATCAAGAAAAGAAATATTTGAACTATGATTCATACCTACTATTCAGACCTCGCAACCGGACTCAAAAAAAAAACAATTTCAGATGGGTATTTCCTATCCAAAATCAAACGATTTTTCTTTCTTTAGACTTATTCATTTTGTCCGAAGGACAGCTCTTTCTATAGATCTTGTTGAGTCATTACATCTACTCATTAAATAAGTGATGATCAAATGGTTTTTACTCAGAAAACCTTTGAATTTAGCTGGGGGCTAAATTTATAAATCATCGTGGTTCTAGTATGAATCTGAGGTTTTAATTGATTCGTAGGGTCTCAACAAGAGAATTCCTAGCATATAGTAAAACAAGAGTCGATCCACATTACGCACAAAAAAAAACAACAAATTAAATAACAAACAAAAATAGGAAAGAGAAGATTCAAGAGGCCTGTAACGATCAACATAAAGAAAGACGAACGAGCTAACTTGATATTTTTTGGCATTATCATCACAAAGAAGAGATTTCGGTTTTTTTTTACTTCCTATCTTCGGGACAAATCGAATCAAATCAAGCGGCTAAGAAGTTTTGAACTTTCTATTCCATATCCGTTGAAATTAGTATTTGTGTGTTTCTGTTTGAGCCGTACGAGATGAAATTCTCATATACGGTTCTCGGGGGGGGGGTTCCTCTTGGATTACCTATCTCAATAAAGTATATGATTGGTTCGAGGAACGTCTCGAGATTCAAGCGATTGCAGATGATATAACTAGTAAATATGTTCCTCCTCATGTCAACATATTTTATTGTCTAGGGGGGATCACACTTACTTGTTTTTTAGTACAAGTAGCTACGGGTTTTGCTATGACTTTTTACTATCGCCCAACCGTTACGGAGGCTTTTTCCTCTGTTCAATACATAATGACTGAGGCTAACTTCGGTTGGTTAATCCGATCAGTTCATCGATGGTCAGCAAGTATGATGGTTCTAATGATGATTCTGCACGTATTTCGTGTGTATCTTACAGGCGGATTTAAAAAACCCCGCGAATTAACTTGGGTTACAGGTGTGGTTCTGGCTGTATTGACTGCATCTTTTGGTGTAACTGGTTATTCCTTACCTCGGGACCAAATTGGTTATTGGGCAGTAAAAATTGTGACAGGCGTACCTGAAGCTATTCCTGTAATAGGATCGCCTTTGGTAGAGTTATTACGCGGAAGTGCTAGTGTGGGCCAATCCACCTTGACCCGTTTTTATAGTTTACACACTTTTGTATTGCCTCTTCTTACTGCCGTATTTATGTTAATGCACTTCCCAATGATACGTAAGCAAGGTATTTCGGGTCCTTTATAGTTTTATTTTATAGTTTTATAGAGTATAGAGAAGACAGATCATAAATATTTGAAATTTATCATATCGGGAAGGACTAATAGTATTTCATTGCTAATAATATGGATTATTGAAAAATAAAATAAGACATGTTATTTGGATACTTCTCCTCAACTCCGAAGTATTGTATTTTTTATTTGATACGAATAGTTGAAGTGGATTCTCCGAAGAGAGGATGGATTATGGGAGTGTGTGACTTGAACTATTGATTGGGCCATGCCGATATATGATTTTATCCGCCACGTTGGAATTCACAACCAAATGTGTCTCCGCATCCAACCACCACGTAAATCCCCCTATGTATCATAGGATAGGCCGGTTCGCTTGAGGAGAATCTTTTCTATGATCACACCCGAATTATGTCATGCATGAACAGGCTCCGTAAGATCCCGTAGAATAGAATAAGTGATGTGGCGCGTTCTATCTATTCCACTTACTTATTTATAGTATGAAATGCATTCATTTCCTTTGCATCGATCCCGATCTATGATACTATCGGAGTGAAATAAGGGATCTAAGGAAGAACAGAGGTTAGACTTTATTAGTAACAAGTAAATACTTTGTTTTGTATGTAAAAAAAATCGAGATGTTGTGGGGGATAAACACCAATCAAATCAAAAAGACATGAGACAGTCCAAAAAGCACTTGATTATGATCAAATTTGTAAGCCTACTTGGATATTGAGCATTTACCTGTAAGAACTGAATTCTTTGCAATGAATAGTTGCAACTCCAGAAATGGAATCTGGTAAATCTTTTCTTACATAGAGTTATTCTAATTATATATGTGTGGATATGTATGAAATATAGATTTTCTATCGATCTGTTTCTGTCATTCCTTTGATTCTTGCTCGAGCCGGATGATGAAAAATTACCATGTCCGGTTCCTTCGGGGGATGGATCCATAAGAATTCACCTATCCCAATAACAAAGAAACCTGACTTGAATGATCCTGTATTAAGAGCTAAATTGGCTAAAGGGATGGGACATAATTATTATGGAGAACCCGCATGGCCCAACGATCTTTTATATATTTTTCCGGTAGTAATTCTAGGTACTATTGCATGTAATGTAGGCTTAGCAGTTCTAGAACCATCAATGATTGGTGAACCAGCGGATCCATTTGCAACTCCTTTGGAAATATTACCCGAATGGTACTTCTTTCCCGTATTTCAAATACTCCGCACAGTACCCAATAAGTTATTGGGTGTTCTTTTAATGGTTTCAGTACCAACAGGATTATTGATAGTACCCTTTTTGGAGAATGTTAATAAATTCCAAAATCCATTTCGTCGTCCAGTAGCAACAACCGTCTTTTTGATCGGTACCGCAGTAGCTCTTTGGTTAGGTATTGGAGCAACATTACCTATTGATAAATCTCTAACTTTAGGTCTTTTTCAAATTGATTCAACCGCGAAATACCACGATGTAGGTATCTAGGGAATAGTCGCTTCTAAAGTGACTCCTCCCTAGATACATGAATTTTATTATGATCTATTCCGCGAAAATACGGATCGCGTGTTACAGATAAAAAATGAAGTTTTTTCTTTATAATTTATAAAAAGAATATGAAATAATTCAAATAGATTTAAAACGAAAACTTATTCTTAGGTAAATTGATTGCGAAATGCTTCTGTAGAGTGTCCAATATCTGTTTTACATCTTCTGTACGAAAATATTCAATTCTCATAAGATCTTCTTGACTGTTGCTCAAAAGGTCCAATAATGTATGTATATTGGACCTTTTGAGACAATTATAGGTCCTGGGGGGTAGTTCTAATTGGTCAATAAAAATACATTTCAATGGAATTCCTTTTTTGTTTTTCTTTAGATTAGTTAATCTATTTTGAAAGGTAAAAAGGGGTAGAGTAAACCTGTTTTTATTTTCCTCGAAATGAATGTTCTCTTCCTCCGCATGTAGAAAAGGAATAAATAAATCAATCAAATTACGAGAAGCTTCATAAAGTGCTTCCTTAGGAGTTAAACTTCCATTCGTCCATATTTCTAGAAAAAGTATTTCTTGTTTTTCATTTCCATTCCCATAAGAATGAATACTATGATTCGCATTTCGAACAGGCATGGATACAGCATCTATAGGATAACTTCCGTCTTGAGAGTTATTTGTGGGGTTAATACGGTATCCGCGATCTCTCTTGATTTGTAATTCAATACGCAAATCAATTGGTTCTGTCAGGTTAGCTATATGCTGTGTTGTGTCAACTATTTCCACGGAAGGTGGTGAGATGATATCTTGAGCGGTTACGTATCTAGGACCTCTGACACAAATGGATGCGTCTCTAACTCCATACAGATTACTTCTCAATACAATTTCTTTCAAATTTATGAAAATTTCATGTACTGATTCCTCAATACCTACTATCGTAGAATATTCATGCGGCACCTTCTCAGATTTTGCACGTGTGATACATGTTCCTTCTATTTCTCCAAGTAAAGCCCTCCGCATGGCAATACCTATGGTATCGGCTTGACCTTTCATGAGCGGGGACAGAATGAAACGACCATAATAAAGACGCTTACTGTCTACTCTTGATTCAACACATTTCCACTGTAGTGTTCGAGTGGATGCTGCTATTTCCTCTCGAACCATACTAATATTATTATTTGATCAGATCATTGAATAATTTATTTCTCTTGAAATCCTTCTTATTTTTACACACGTCTTTTTTTAGGAGGTCGACATCCATTATGTGGCATAGGTGTTACATCACGTACGAAACTTAATAGTATACCACTTCTACGAATGGCCCGTAATGCTGCGTCTCTTCCGAGACCTGGACCTTTTATCATAACTTCTGCTCGTTGCATACCCTGATCAACTACAGTACGAATAGCATTTTCGGCGGCTGCTTGAGCAGCATAAGGTGTCCGTCTTCGTGTGCCTTTGAATCCAGAAGTACCGGCGGAGGCCCAAGAAACCACCCGACCTCGTACATCTGTAACAGTTACAATGGTATTGTTGAAACTCGCTTGAACATGAATAACCCCTTTTGGTATTCTACGTCCATTCCTACGCGAACCAACTCTTGGTATAGGTTTTGCCATATTTTATTATCTCATAAATATGAATCAGAAATATATAGAAAGATACGGAGATATCCATTTCATGTTAAAGCGGATCCTTTATTTTTACATGGCCCTTCCTTGAGAAACTTTAGAAAGATTATCCTTGTCTCTGTTTATGTTTCGGATTGGAACAAATCACTATAATTCGTCCGCGCCTACGGATCAGTCGACATTTTTCACAAATTTTACGAACAGAAGCCCTTATTTTCATATTTCTCACCCCTTACCTTAATTTGGAATCTATTCCTTGGAAGAAAATAAGCCTCTTGTATTTTTTAGCTTTGAATTGGATCCCCCATGAAAGGAATGTTTTCAAAAATTATCTAATCGCTCGAATCTTTGTTGCGAAGTCTGTAAATTATACGTCCCCTGGTTGAATCATACCGGCTTATTTCGATTTTGACTCTATCTCCCGGCAGTATCCGTATTAAAGTGCGTCGGATTCTCCCTGAAATATAACCTAGAATTAGATCTTCATTATCTAAATGGACCCGGAACATACCGTTGGGAAGTGATTCAGTAATTAAACCTTCATGAATCCATTTTTGTTCTTTCATTCCAGGTAACCCCCTTGAAGTATCAACTAATGGAGGAAGAGTTATATAACTCACTTTTCCCCTCTATTTCACAAATAGGAAGTTAGAGATAAAATTAGGATACCGGAGGAGGATCACCATATATAACACAAAATTTCTCCTCCAATTTTTTCTAGTCTAGCTTCTCGATCTGTCATTATGCCTCGAGAAGTAGAAAGAATTACAATTCCCATTCCACCTAAAATCTTAGGAATTTTTTGATAGTTGGAATAGATTCGTAGACCAGGTCGACTGATACGTTTTAAAATAGTTCTATATATTCCTTTCCTAGTCCTTCTATGGCGCAAGGTTGAAACCAAGAAATATTTGTTACTTTCCTGATGTTTCCGAACGTTTTCAATAAAACCTTCTCGTAGGAGTATTTTAACAATGTTTTCGGTGATATTAGTGGATGCTATTCGAACCGTTCCATTTTTACTCATGTCAGCATTTCTTATAGAAGTTATTATATCAGCAATAGCGTCTCCGCCCATGACGAATTATTGGTACTTCCGAATTTTGATATAATCAACATGTTTTTTTTACTTGAATTATTCAATTATTAATTAAGAAATTAGTTACTAAAAGTATATGCGTGAGACACAATCTACTAATTTGATCCGTTTCAGATATCCTACTATAACTATATCATAGTTTCATCCACTAGTATTTATAATACCTCGGGAGCTAATGAAACTATTTTAGTAAAATTCAACTGTCTCAATTCCCGAGCAATCGCCCCAAAAATTCGAGTTCCTTTTGGATTTCCTTCTTGATCAATGACAACCGCTGCATTGTCATCATATCGTATTATCATACCGTTGTCACGTTTGAGTTCTTTACATGTACGTACAATTACAGCTCTAATTACTTCTGATCTTTCTAGAGGCATATTGGGCACTGCTTCTTTGATTACAGCAACAATAACGTCACCAATATGAGCATATCGGTGATTACCAGCCCCTATGATTCGAATACACATCAATTCTCGAGCTCCGCTGTTATCTGCTACATTCAAAAGGGTCTGAGGTTGAATCATATCATTTTTATTTGAATCTGTTATTTCAATGCAAAGAATGAGGAAAAAAAGAAATAGTGTTTGTCTATAAATAAATAAACCCGTGGTTGTTTTTTCATCCTCAATACCCCTTTTGTTTATGTTTAGTTCTACATCCTTATCCTGAAATAACAAATTGAGTTCGTATAGGCATTTTGCACGCAGCTATTTCAATAGCTGTTCTGGCTACAGTTTCGGATACTCCACCCATTTCATAAAGTATTCGACCTGGTTTAACAACAGATACCCAATATTCGGGGGATCCCTTCCCCGAACCCATACGTGTTTCTGTAGGTCTTACTGTAACAGGTTTGTCGGGAAATATACGTACCCATATTTTTCCACCACGACGCGCATATCGTGTCATTGCTCTTCGCCCTGCTTCTATTTGTCTAGCTGTGATCCAAGCGGGTTCAAGTGCCTGAAGAGCGTATCTGCCGAAACTAATCTGATTGCCCCGACAAGATATTCCCTTCATTCTTCCTCTATGTTGCTTACGAAATCTGGTTCTTTTGGGGTTATAGTTGATGGTTTTTTCTTAATCAATCCCACCTCTACTACAGAACCGGACATGAGAGTTTCTTCTCATCCAGCTCCTCGCGAATGAAAGAATTCGATAATATTACAGATACACATGTATTTATTAATAACTAATACACTAAACTAAGTAATGGGATTTATTGATATTTCATTTATTACATAGGAAGCTGTATATACGACTAGATGTGTATATTGATAGATATACATAATGCTTCTTTATTTATATTATAACGAATCCTTATTTTTATTTTTTTTTTATTGGAATATTGTCTTGATTCGATAAGAGTAATAAAAAAAAATAAGGGTTTCGCGGGCGGATATTGACTCTTTCCTGTTCCATTCGTAGGATCAATCCATGATCTCTCAGAGTAAATCAATTTGTTCTTGGTTCGTTCCGCCATCCCACCCGATGAATCATTAGGATTCGTTTTTATTTTAATAGAATCTTATATAATCACAGGTTTCGTCGTTCCTATAGCTTCTCCATTAATGGTTAGGCCTGAACTCTGCAATGGAGCTCCCAACAAAATTCGTTCCCGAGCCGATCTCCTCAGTTTCTATTAACCCGGGGCTCTTTATTATTTATTATTATTTATATCAATATTAATGCTTTATCACACTGCCTTTTATGAGGTGACCATACATATTGGAATCATCTATCATTGATCTTTTTGTTCTCTCTTTCTATCACCTTTCCATTTATCCGTATCCCCCTTTTTCTTATTTATTTATTTTTCCTTCAGAATCTATAATCAGATTTTTTTTATGGAAAATCTCAGTTGTTACAACTATATGATTGATCCAGTCATATAGTGACTGTTTCTTGGGATCTCGACAATACGAAGCAATAAGTTGGTTATTAGTTTTTAGTTTATTTTATTGTTTATTTTATTATAGTTATTAAGTTCATAGTGGGGATTTTTTGAAGCCCAACTCTAAACTCTAAAGAAAAAACTAACGAGTCACACACTAAGCATAGCAATTATATTAAAAAAAGATTAATCGATTTTTTATTCAACCTTATAGAATTAGAATTGTTTATTTTTATTTGATTTAACGGAAAAACAGAAACGGTTTCTCATTTTTTGTTCTATCACTGGACAGAACGGCAAGATAAATGAAGGGTCTATTTATTATTCTTCATCTACAAATATCCAAATTTTTAGGCCTAATACTCCATGGATAGTTCGAATTGTATAGGAACAATGATCAATTTTAGCGCGAATTGTTTGTAGAGGAACCCTACCTTCTCTGATCCATTCGACACGTGCAATTTCTTTTCCGTCGATACGCCCTGCAATTTGTATTTGAATTCCCTTTGTATCTGTTTGTTCAGTTAATTCAATAGCTCTTTTCATTGCCTTTCGGAACGAAACTCTATTTCTTAATTGTGAAGCCATATATTCTGCAAGAATATTAGGGTGTCCATAAGGTTTTTCAATTCTTGTGATAGCAATGTTGAGTCTTCGGTTCACAGAACGAAACTCTTTTTGTACATTCATCTGTAATTCTTCGATCCCTCGTGTTCGGCCCTCTATTAATAAATTTGGGAACCCAATATAGATTATGACTTGGATCAAATCGATTCTTTTTTGAATTTCTATGCGTGCAATTCCAATTCCTTCGAAACCTGGGGATATTCTCTTATTTTTTTGTACATAGTTCTTGATACAATTCCGTATTTTCTCATCCTCTTGTA
>Ga0209462_10000019_pt1:32500-35000 | contig 74204 bp, 56 predicted proteins | sample AgamicAsSfrz_FD_187163 | JGI IMG/M metagenome (GOLD analysis project Ga0209462, IMG submission 187163) | Agave microbial communities from Guanajuato, Mexico - As.Sf.rz (SPAdes) (version 2) | ecosystem: Host-associated > Plants > Phyllosphere > Phylloplane/Leaf | place: Guanajuato... | reverse complement strand
ATGACCGGAACAAAGGGGGATACACGTTACACCACGATTTTGAATCAGAAGAGAGATTTCAAGAAATGGCGGATCTATTCACTCTATCAATAACCGAGCCGGATCTGGTGTATCATAGGGGATTTGCCTTTTCTATTGATTCCTACGGGTTGGATCAAAAAAAATTCTTGAATGAGGTCTCCAGAGATGAATCGAAAAAGAAATCTTTATTGGTTCTACCTCCTCTTTTTTATGAGGAGAATGAATCTTTTTATCGAAGGATCAGAAAAAAATCGGTCCGGATCTACTGCGGGAATGATTTGGAAGATCCAAAACTAAAAACAGCGGTATTTGCTAGCAACAACATCACGGAGGCAGTCAATCAATATAGATTGATCCGAAATCTGATTCAAATCCAATATAGCACCTATGGGTACATAAGAAATGTATCGAATCGATTCTTTTTAATGACTAGATCCGATCGCAACTTCGAATATGGAATTCAAAGGGATCAAATAGGAAATGATACTCTGAATCATATAACTATAATGAAATATACGATCAACCAACATTTATCGAATTTGAAAAAGAGTCAGAAGAAATGGTTTGATCCTCTTATTTCTCGAACCGAGAGATCCATGAATCGGGATCCTGATGCATATAGATACAAATGGTCCAATGGGAGCAAGAATTTCCAGGAACATTTGGAACATTTCGTTTCTGAACAGAAGAGCCTTTTTCAAGTAGTGTTCGATCGATTACGTATTAATCAATATTCGATTGATTGGTCCGAGGCTATCGACAAACAAGATTTGTCTAAGTCACTTCGTTTCTTTTTGTCTAAGTCACTTCTCTTTTTGTCCAAGTCACTTCCCTTTTTGTCCAAGTCACTTCCCCTTTTCTTTGTGAGTATCGGGAATACCCCCATTCATAGGTCCGAGATCCACATCTATGAATTGAAAGGTCCGAATGATCAACCCTGCAATCAGTTGTTAGAATCAATAGGTGTTCAAATCGTTCATTTGAATAAATTGAAACCCTTCTTATTGGATGATCATGATACTTCCCAAAGACCGAAATTCTTGATCAATGGAGGAACAATATTCCCATTTTTGTTCAAAAAGATACCAAAGTGGATGATTGACTCATTCCATACTAGAAATAATCGCGGGAAATCCTTTGATAACACGGATTCCTATTTCTCAATGATATCCCACGATCGAGACAATTGGCTGAATCCCGTGAAACCATTTCATAGAAGTTCATTGATATCTTCTTTTTATAAAGCAAATCGACTTCGATTCTTGAATGATCCACATCACTTCTGGTTCTATTGTAACAAAAGATTCCCCTTTTCTGTGGAAAAGACCCGTACCCATAATGATGATCTTACATATGGACAATTCCTCAATATCTTGTTCACTCGCAACAAAATATTTTCTTTGTGCGTCGGTAAAAAAAAACATATTTTTTTGGAGAGAGAGACTATTTCACCAATCAAGTCACAGGTATCTGACATATTCATACCTAACGATTTTCTACAAAGTGGTGATGAAACGTATAACTTGTACAAATCTTTCCATTTTCGAATTCGATTCGATCCATTCGTTCGTAGAGCTATTTACTCGATCGCAGACATTTCTGCAACACCTCTAAGAGAGGAACAAATAGTCAATTTTGAAAGAACTTATTGTCAGCCTCTTTCAGATATGAATCTATCTGATTCAGAAGGGAAGAACTTGCATCAGTATCTCAGTTTCAATTCAAACATGGGTTTGATTCACACTCCATGTTCTGAGAAATATTTACCATCCGGAAAGAGGAAAAAACGGAGTCTTTGTCTAAAGAAATACGTTGAGAAAGGGCAGATGTATGGAACCTTTCCACGAGATAGTGCTTTTTCAAATCTCTCAAAATGGAATCTGTTCCAAACATATATGCCATGGTTCCTTACTTCGACAGGGTGCAAATATCTAAATTTCACCCTTTTAGATACTTTTTCAGACCCATTGCCGATACTAAGTAGCAGTCAAAAATTTGTATCCATTTTTCATGATATTATGTATGGATCAGATATATCATGGCCAATTCCTCAGAAGATTCTTCCACAATGGACTCTGATAAGTGAGATTTCGAATAAGTGTTTACAGAATCTTCTTCTGTCCGAAGAAATGATTCCTCGAAATAATGAGTCACCCGTTCCATTGATATGGGCACATCTGAGATCAAGAAATACTCGGGAGTTCTTCTATTCAATCCTTTTCCTTCTTCTTGTTGCTGGATATCTCATTCGTATCCATCTTCTCTTTGTTTCCCGAGCCTCTAGTGAGTTACAGACAGAGTTAGAAAAGCTCAAATCTTTGATGATTCCATCATACATGATTGAGTTGCGAAAACTTCTGGATAGGTATCCTACATCTGAACTGAATTCTTTCTGGTTAAAGAATCTCTTTCTAGTTGCTCTGGAACAATTAGGAGATTCTCTGGAAGAAATACGGGGTTCTGCTTCTGGTGGCAACAT
>Ga0209462_10000019_pt1:0-12500 | contig 74204 bp, 56 predicted proteins | sample AgamicAsSfrz_FD_187163 | JGI IMG/M metagenome (GOLD analysis project Ga0209462, IMG submission 187163) | Agave microbial communities from Guanajuato, Mexico - As.Sf.rz (SPAdes) (version 2) | ecosystem: Host-associated > Plants > Phyllosphere > Phylloplane/Leaf | place: Guanajuato... | reverse complement strand
CTTTTTTGAACGGACCCTATCGAGGAACAATAAAAAAATGCAATTTACGTGCAATCATGAATGATTTAAGAACTTCGACAGCGGATTCCGTAGAAATGCTTTGGATAAATAAGATTCATGGTCTATTTCATAATGATTCTCGAGAATTTGAACATCAAAAGAACACGTTCGACGTTAGAAAGGAATTATTATTGAATTCGAGTTCAATTGGGAATTTCTTAAACTCAATCGATGAATTATCTTTTGAACACGCACGAAGAATTGATTTAGAAAGTCAAGCAAAACCTTTGAAATTTGTATTCGATGTAATTACAACTGATCCAAACGATCTAACAACAATTAGAAAGAAATCTATTGGAATGGAAGAAATCAGTAAAAGGATTTCTCAATGGTCATACAAATTGACAGACGATGCGGAAGAAGAGGAAGAAGAAAATGAAGAAGAATCGACGGAGGATTCTGAAATTCGTTCAAGAAAAGGCAAGCGTGTGGTAATTTATACTGATGATCAGAATACTAATTCCAGTGGTAATAATAATTATATTAGCACTAGTGATGAAGAAGAGGAAGTGGCTTTGATACGTTACTCACAACAATCAGATTTTCGACGGGGTATAATCAAAGGATCCATGCGTGCTCAAAGACGTAAAACAATTATTTGGGAAATGTTTCAAGCAAACGTGCATTCTCCACTTTTTTTGGATCGAATAGACAAAACATTTTGTTTTTCATTTTTTGATATCTCTGAAATGATTAATCTCATTTTTAGGAATTGGGTAGGGGGAAACCCAGAATTGCAAATTTCTTATTTTGAGGAGGAAGAAACAAAAGAGAAAACAAATGAAGAGAAAGAAGAGGAAAATGAACGAATAGCAATATCAGAAACTTGGGATACCCTTCTATTTACTCAAGCAATAAGAGGTTTAATGTTAGTAACCCAATCTTTTCTTAGAAAATACGTTATATTACCCTTATTGATAATAGCTAAAAATATTGGTCGTATGTTATTATTGCAATTCCCCGAGTGGGACGAGGATTTGAAGGAATGGAATAGAGAAATGCATGTTAAATGTACCTATAATGGTGTTCAATTATCAGAAACAGAATTTCCTCAAAACTGGTTAACAGATGGTATTCAGATAAAGATTCTATTTCCTTTCTGTCTGAAACCTTGGCGAAGATCTAAAATACGATCTCATCATAGAGATCAGAAAATGAGTAAAAAAGAGAAAAAAGACAATTTTTGTTTTTTAACAGTCTGGGGAAGGGAAGCAGAACTGCCTTTTGGGTCTCCCCGAAAACGACCTTCTTTTTTTGAACCCATTTTTCAAGAACTCGAAAAAAAAATAATAAAAGTGAAAAAGCATTTTTTTCAAGTTATAAGGGCTTTCAAAGAAAGAATCAAATTGTTTTTAAAGATTTCAAAAGAAAAAACAAGATGGGTCACCAAAATAGTTCTAGTTAGAAACCTAATAATGAAAGAACTTAAAAAAGTAAACCCCATTTTCTTATTGAAATTGAGAAAGGTGAAAGTATATGAAACAAATGAAAACAGAAAAGACTCCAATATAAATAATAATATTATCCAAGAATCGATAATTCAAATTCGATCCACGAATTGTGTAAATAAAAATTCTTCACTCATAGAAACAAAAATGAAGGATCTTGCTAATAAGATAATCACAATTAAGGCTCAAATAAAAGGAATTACAAAAGACAAGAAAAAAATAGTTCTAACTTGTGATGATAAAAATAAAAGATCGGAATCACAAAAGGATATTTGGCAAATATTCAAAAGAAAAAATATCCGATTAATACGTAAATCGCATTATTTTATGAAATCCTTCATTGAAAAAACATACATGGATATATTACTATGTATTATTAAGATTCCAAGGACCAATGCACAACTTTTCTTTGAATCAACAAAAAAAATTATCAATAAATCCATTTACAACGACGAAACAGGCCAAGAAGGGGTTGAGAAACCAAATCAAAATACAATGAACTTTATTTCGACTATAAAAAAGTGGTTTTCTAATACTAATATTAGTAATAAAAATTCTAATATTTATTGTGACTTATCTTCTTTGTCTCAAGCATATGTATTTTACAAATTATCACAAAATCAATTACTTAACAATTATCATTTGAGATCTGTACTTCAATATCACGGCACCCATCCTTTTCTTAGGGATATAATCAAGAATTATTGTACGACACAAGGAATATTAAATTCCAAACCAAGGCATAAAAAAATTCATAAGTATGGGATGAATAAATGGAAAATTTGGTTACGGGGTCATTATCAATACAATTTATCTCAGACCAAGTGGGCCCACTTAGTATCGAAAACATGGCAAAATAGAGTCAATCAATGTCGTACGATTCAAAAGAAAGACTCAATGAAATTGGATTTATATAAAAAAGACCAATTAATTAATTACATGAAACAAAATGACTATGCAGTGGATTCGTTGATGAGTCAAAAAGAAAAATGGAAAAAACATTATGGATATGATCTTTTATCATATAAATATATAAATTATGGGGATAATAGGGACTCATATATTTATGGATCAACGTTACAAGTAAAGGACAAAAAAATTACATATAATTTAAATACACTGGAATCCGAATCATTTTATGGATTGATAAGTATAGCTATTAGTGATTATCTAGAAAAAGGATCTATTATTGATACGAACAAAAATCTGGATAGAAAATTTTTTGATTATAGAATTCTCCATTTTTGTCTTAGAAATAATATCGATATTGAAACCTCGACCAATACGTATATCGATGCCAAGATTCATAAGAATGCTAAAACGGAAACTCAAAATTCTCAAAAAAAATACTTTTTTGATTGGATGGGAATGAATCAAGAAAGGTTATATCGTACCATATCAAATCTAGAACCCTGGTTTTTCCCAGAATTTGTGCCACTTTTTGATGCGTATAAGATTAAACCGTGGATCATACCAATCAAATTACTTATTTTTCATTTTCATAGAAATGCAAATATTAGTCAAAGTGAAAAGATCGACGTAAATAAAAAAAAAAATGAACAACAAGGCCAAGGGGATCTTGTATCAGATCTACGAAAACAAAACAAAAAGAAAGATGTTGAAGAAGATTACACAGGAACAAACATTAAAAAGGATAGAAAGAAAAAACAATACAAGAGCAAGAAAGAAGCAGAACTGAATTTTTTCTTGAAAAATTATTTTCTTTTTCAATTAAGATGGGATGATCCCTTGAATCAAAGAATGATTAGTAATATCCAGGTATATTGTCTTCTACTTAGACTGATAGATCCAAGGGAAATTGCTATATCCTCAATTCAAAAAGGAGAGATGCATCTGGATGCAATGTTGATTCAGAAAGACCTAACTCTTACAGAATTGATAAAAAGGGGAATATTTATTATCGAGCCAATTCGTCTATCTATGAAAAGGGATGGAAAATATATTATATACCAAACCATAAGTATTTCATTGGTTGATAAGAATAAGCACCAAACTAATGGAAAATGCATAATAAAAAATAGATATGTTGATAAAAAGAATCTTGATGGATCCGTTGCACAAGACAGCAATATGCTTGTGAATAGAAACAAAAATGATTATTATTTCCTTGTTCCTGAAAATATTCTATCTCCCAGACGTCGTAGAGAATTGAGAATTCTAATTTGTTTCAATTACCGGAACCAGAATTGGAATGTTGTGGATAGAAATCCAATATTTTGCAATCAAAACAACATAAAAAACAGTGGACAATTTTTGAACGAGGAAAAGCATCTTAATACGGAAACAGATAAATTCATTAAATTCAAATTATTTCTTTGGCCCAATTATCGATTAGAAGATTTAGCTTGTATGAATCGTTATTGGTTTGATACCAATAACGGCAGTCATTTCAGTATGTCAAGAATACATATGTATCCGCGATTCAAAATTAGTTAATAGTAAATATTTCCTATATACCTATCGCATGACATATTCAGTAGAGAAAACCGAAATATATACACATACGCTATATTACATTCTGGTACACGATACCGATTAAATTACGTATCAATTGGATCTAGGAAGAAATCGATAGAATCTTTTTTTTAGTTAGGTAAAAAAAGAATTCTCTTTCGTGTTTGTGAATGCATAAATGTATCATCCCCTTCTATTCTATCCAAATCAAATTGCAAATTTGATTTGGATAGAATAAATTTAATTTAAATAAAATAAGAATGAATAAAGTAGTGTATATGAAGAAATCTAAATTTTTTGTGTACTAGATTCAAATAACTGGTATAATAATAATTATTATTTTTCCTGATCGGTAAAATCCACGGAAAAGAAAAAAATTGTTTTTTATGGTCAAAAATTCATTCATCTCGGCTATTCGACAAGAAAAAGAAAAAAACTGCGGATCTGTTGAATTTCAAGTATTCAGTTTCACCGATAAGATACGGAGACTCACTTTACATTTGGAATTACATAAAAGAGATTTTTTATCGCAAAGGGGTCTACGAAAAATTCTGGGAAAACGTCAACGTCTGCTGGATTATTTGTCAAAGAAAAATAGAGTACGTTATAAGAAATTAATTAGTCAGTTGGGTATTCGGGAATCAAAAACCCGTTAATTTTAAGATTGGTTTGCATTTTTTTCTTTAGTTATTAGTTAATAGTAGTTATTAGATTTTTCATTTTGATGAATCTCATTTTGATAAATTCATGGAATAATGAATTAAGGAAGAAAAGATATGACTTTACCGGCTACAAGAAAAGATCTCATGATAGTTAACATGGGCCCTCACCACCCATCAATGCATGGTGTTCTTCGACTAATCGTTACTCTCGATGGTGAAGATGTTATTGACTGTGAACCCATATTGGGTTATTTACACAGAGGGATGGAAAAAATAGCGGAAAATCGAACAATTATACAATATTTGCCTTATGTAACACGGTGGGATTATTTAGCCACTATGTTCACAGAGGCAATAACAGTAAATGCACCAGAACGATTGGAAAGTGTTCAAGTACCTAAAAGAGCCAGTTACATTAGAGTAATTATGTTGGAATTGAGTCGTATAGCTTCTCATTTGTTATGGCTTGGACCTTTTATGGCGGATATCGGTGCACAAACCCCCTTTTTCTATATTTTCAGAGAAAGGGAATTGTTATATGATCTATTTGAAGCTGCTACGGGTATGCGAATGATGCATAATTATTTCCGTATTGGGGGAGTCGCTGCTGATCTACCTTATGGATGGATAGATAAATGTTTAGATTTCTGCGATTATTTTTTAACAGGAATTGTTGAATATCAAAAGCTTATTACGCGGAATCCTATTTTTTTGGAACGGGTTGAGGGAGTGGGCATTATTGGTGGAGAGGAAGCAATAAATTGGGGTTTATCAGGACCGATGTTACGAGCTTCTGGAATCCAATGGGATCTTCGTAAAGTTGATCGTTATGAATGTTACAATAAATTTGATTGGGAAGTCCAATGGCAAAAAGAAGGAGATTCACTAGCTCGTTATTTAGTACGAATCGGTGAAATGAAGGAATCTATAAAAATTATTCAACAAGCTCTAGAAGGAATTCCTGGGGGGCCCTATGAAAATTTAGAAGTCCGACGCTTTGATAGAGCAAAAAATTCCGAATGGACTAATTTTGAATATAGATTTATTACTAAAAAACTTTCACCCAATTTTGAATTGTCGAAACAAGAACTTTATGTAAGAGTAGAAGCCCCAAAAGGAGAATTAGGAATTTTTTTGATAGGAGACAGTAGTGTTTTCCCCTGGAGGTGGAAAATTCGTCCGCCGGGTTTCATCAATTTGCAAATTCTCCCTCAACTAGTTAAAAGAATGAAATTGGCTGATATCATGACGATACTAGGTAGTATCGATATCATTATGGGAGAAGTTGATCGTTGAAATGATAATTGATACGACAGAAGTAGAAGTACAAGCTATCAATTCTTTTTCTAGATCGGAATCCTTAAAAGAAGTCTATGGACTGATATGGATCTTTGTTCCTATTTTCACCCTTATATTGGGAATCACTATAGGGGTACTAGTAATTGTGTGGTTAGAAAGAGAAATATCCGCAGTAATACAACAACGTATTGGGCCTGAATATGCCGGCCCATTAGGAATTCTTCAAGCTCTAGCAGATGGGACCAAATTACTTTTTAAAGAGGACCTCCTCCCATCTAGAGGAGATATTCGTTTGTTTAGCGTGGGGCCATCTATAGCGGTCATATCAGTTCTACTAAGTTATTTAGTAATCCCTTTTGGGTCTCGCCTTGTTTTAGCCGATCTCAGTATAGGTGTTTTTTTATGGATCTCCATTTCAAGTATTGCTCCTATTGGACTTCTTATGTCAGGATATGGATCGAACAATAAATATTCCTTTTCAGGTGGTCTAAGGGCTGCTGCTCAATCTATTAGCTATGAAATACCATTAACTCTATGTGTGTTATCAATATCTCTACGTGTGATTCGTTGGAACATGATTATTTTCCCTCCTCGCTAGAAATAAAGTAAAGAGGTTGAATATATTGAATGGATATTTTCATTTTTTATTCATCATTAGGGTCGATGAGTTAAACTAGATAGTTATATGAGTAAAATAAAACTGCTTATAAATTTGCAGTAAGAAGGTAAAATCTCATTCCCTATGTACAAGAATAATAAACACAAGCAGTGTAAACTGTTTACCCCAAGATTAAGATTCTTTGACTAATTATCATATCTTGAAGCGGGTACAAAAGATCGACCGTATGGGGTTTCTACTACTGTCTTATATGTATTACCATACCGGGGATCAATCAAAAATCAGTGGACAGTTAGGAACACCAAGGTACACAAAAGATTAGTAATGGAGATAATGTAAGGTATCAAAAAAAGGTATTTTTGCATAAAACTTTGGATAAAACGAATCATAATGAGGACTTTAAGTTGGTAGAAATGACCAAGCAGTACTTCCCCACGATTCCGATCTAGAGTATGCTCTTATTCACTGATTAAAGAAATGACTATCAAAAACGAATTAATCCTTTATTTATATTTCTTTTTTTTTTCAGAGTACCCCTTCCTCTGAGAAAGAAGAACAGGAACAAAAGAAATGGGATGCAAAAAAAATAAAATGAATAAATAAGAAATAAAAAAGATCTTTATTTTTTATTTCTTTTCCCCATCCATATCTATAATCTATACATATAGAATTCTTATCATAAATAAAATTTGGAATTAATGCCCAATTCGTTCTAATTCTTTATAGTTATAGTTATTGATAGAACATATTTATTGATATAACGAGTATTTTATTAAAGGATTAAGTTATTACCAAACAAAGATAAATTGAAATTCTAATGGATAAGATCAATTCAGAAGCGCCTTTTTATTCTAGCAGACGGAATTTCATTGGTCTAATTTGGGACTCCCGGTGTATATTTACTATATAAATAAAGATGACGATACTACCAAACAAGTCCTTACATTTATTTGTGGCCGTAGAGGAGCCGTATGAAACTGAGGTCTCATGTACGGTTTTGAAATAGCGATATGAACAGTGATGTTATTATCGACTATGATTATCTAACAGTTTAAGTACAGTTGATATAGTTGAGGCACAGTCAAAATACGGTTTTTGGGGGTGGAATCTGTGGCGTCAGCCTATAGGGTTTGTAGTTTTTCTAATTTCTTCTCTAGCAGAATGTGAGAGATTACCCTTTGATTTACCAGAAGCAGAGGAGGAATTAGTAGCAGGTTATCAAACAGAATATTCAGGTATCAAATACGCTTTATTTTACCTTGCTTCTTACCTAAATTTATTAGTTTCTTCATTATTTATAACAGTTCTTTACTTAGGTGGGTGGAATGTCTCTATTCCGTACATATCTATTCCTGAACTTTTCGGAATAAATAAAATGGCCGGAGTCTTTGGAATGACAATTGGTATATTTATTACATTAGTTAAAGCTTATTTGTTTCTGTTCATTCCTATCACAGCAAGATGGACTTTACCGAGGATGAGAATGGATCAGCTATTAAATCTTGGATGGAAATTTCTGTTACCTATTTCCCTGGGTAATCTATTATTGACAACTTCTTCCCAACTTGTTTCACTATAAATAATATAAATAAAAGAAGAGAATAACGATATTTTAGATTCATAACCAATCTTAAACAAGAGAAAGAAACATCAATTTATTCACGGAGATCCACAATATGTTCCCTATGGTGACCGGGTTCATAAATTATGGTCAACAAACAATACGAGCTGCAAGGTACATTGGTCAAAGTTTCATAATTACCTTATCCCATACAAATCGTTTACCTGTAACTATTCAATATCCTTATGAAAAATCGATCACATCAGAGCGTTTCCGAGGTCGAATACACTTTGAATTTGATAAATGTATTGCTTGTGAAGTATGTGTTCGTGTATGTCCCATAGATCTACCCGTTGTTGATTGGAGATTTGAAAAATCTATTAAAAAGAAACAATTGCTTAATTATAGTATTGATTTTGGGGTCTGTATATTTTGTGGTAACTGCGTCGAGTATTGTCCAACAAACTGTTTATCGATGACTGAAGAGTATGAACTTTCTACTTATGATCGCCACGAATTGAATTATAATCAAATTGCATTGGGTCGGTTGCCAATGTCAATAATTGGAGATTACACAATTCAAACAGTTATGAATTCGACCCAAATCAAAATAGACAAAGATAAACCCCTTGATTCAAGAACGATTACCGATTACTAAGATTTTTTTTTGCTATAAAGGGTCCAAGCCTCTTTTATTTTGATTGCTCAGAAACTACAAATAATAACTATAAATAATAACTATTGATTGTTGAGAATTACTCTTTGATTTAAACCAAGAATATGTTTTCGTGATGATTTCGAAATAGAAAATTCCAATCTTTTCTTTTTTCTTTCAGATAAAAAAGTAGGATTGGCCAATAACTTTAATAACTTTATCTATATCTACATTAATCCATATTAAGATTTAATTCAATTAGGAACCTATCATATAAAGAAAAAAAATAAGGGTGTTACCCTTATTTTTCCTGGACTATTTAGTAAGGTCATGAAATATTTCGACTTATTTATCTGTTATACATAATGGATTTACCTGGACCAATACACGATATACTTGTAGTATTTCTGGGATCATTTCTTATATTAGGAAGTCTAGGAGTAGTATTATTTACCAATCCAATTTATTCTGCCTTTTCGTTGGGATTGGTTCTTGTTTGTATATCTTTATTCTATATTCCATCGAACTCCTATTTTGTAGCTGCCGCACAACTCCTTATTTATGTGGGAGCCATAAATGTCTTAATCATATTTGCTGTTATGTTCATGAATGGTTCAGAATATTCCAACGATTCCTATCTTTGGACTGTAGGAGATGGGATCACTTCACTGGTTTGTACAAGTATTCTTTTTTCACTAATTACTACTATCTTAGATACGTCCTGGTACGGAATTATTTGGACTACAAGAAAAAACCAGATTCTAGAACAGGACCTTCTAAGTAACGTTCAACAAATAGGAATTCATTTATCAACAGATTTTTATCTTCCGTTTGAACTCATTTCTATAATTCTTTTAGTTTCTTTAATAGGTGCCATTACTATGGCTCGTCAATAATAAATACTTAGAATTAACAAAATTATTAGAAATTCTAAATCAAATGAAAAAGGAAATTTAGTTTAATTTACTGCTAATACCCTCTTTTTTCTGTAATTGCTCGATTCTAGTCAACCAAATTGGTTGAATTGTTGTTCATATTGAAATGAATCGAGATTGTTGATGAGGAGTTAGTCGATGATGTTCGAATATGTACTTTTTCTGAGCGTCTATTTATTTTCTATCGGTATCTATGGACTGATCACAAGTCGAAACATGGTTAGAGCACTTATGTGTCTTGAGCTTATACTAAATTCGGTTAATATTAATCTCGTAACATTTTCAGATATATTTGATAGTCGCCAATTAAAAGGAGACATTTTCTCAATCTTTGTTATAGCCATTGCGGCCGCGGAAGCAGCTATTGGGCTAGCTATTGTTTCGCCCATCTATCGTAACAGAAAATCAACTCGTATCAATCAATCGAATTTGTTGAATAATTAGTCAATAATTAGTATATCATATAAATAAAGACATAATATATATACAAATTATACAAATTGAAAATGATATAATTTTTTTTTTTTTATATATTTTTTATATAGTAATATTCCTATATATATATAGGAATATTACTATATATTACTATTGAAATATTGACAATCTGTTGGCCAATGTGAAGTCACATGCGTGACTCGTATGATCATGGTTGTTAAAACGGAAATCAAAGTTTCTTGGCCCTTTCTCACGAACAGATTTAGAAATCTATTGATTCTAAAGTTAAGATTTTTTTGATAAATCATTGATTCGTCTGGTGCCTACAATATAAATATATAATTCGTTTATTACCGATTTTACTTTACCAGATCGAAAATTTTTTATGTTCAAAACTGGAATTTATAGACCCAATGTCACATTCAGTAAAAATTTATGATACATGTATAGGGTGTACTCAATGTGTACGAGCCTGCCCCACAGATGTATTGGAAATGATACCTTGGGACGGATGTAAAGCTAAGCAAATTGCTTCCGCGCCAAGAACCGAGGACTGTGTAGGTTGTAAGAGATGTGAATCCGCTTGTCCAACAGATTTTTTGAGTGTCCGTGTTTATTTATGGCATGAAACAACTCGCAGCATGGGTCTATCTTATTGATACGTTATAATATAAAAAACTCCACTTGAATCATTTGATTCCTTTTTACCGAGAAAAACCCGTACTCGAGAAAATATATTATTTCGAGCACGGGTTTTTTGGTCAAAACGCATCTTGTCTTTATCACGAGTTATTTCCCTTGGTTAACAATACTTGTAGTTTTGCCGATATTCGCGGGTTCTTCCATTTTTTTTCTCCCTCATAAGGGGAATAAGGTATTTCGGTGGTATACTTTATGTATATGTTTATTAGAGCTCCTTCTAACAACCTATGTGTTCTGTTATCATTTCCAATTGGACGATCCATTAATTCAACTGGAGGAGGACTTTAAATGGATAAATATTTTTGATTTTCACTGGAGACTGGGAATCGACGGACTTTCCATAGGACCTATTTTACTGACAGGATTTATCACTACTTTAGCGACTTTAGCAGCTTGGCCTGTTACTCGAAATTCGCGATTGTTCTATTTCCTGATGTTAGCAATGTACAGTGGTCAAATAGGATTATTTTCTTCTCGAGACCTTTTACTTTTTTTCATCATGTGGGAGTTAGAATTAATTCCTGTTTACTTACTTTTATCCATGTGGGGAGGAAAGAAACGTTTGTACTCGGCTACAAAGTTTATTTTGTACACAGCGGGAGGTTCCATTTTTCTCTTAATAGGAGTTCTAGGTATGGGTTTATATGGTTCCAACGAACCGACATTGGATTTTGAAAGATTAGCTAATCAGTCATATCCTGTGACATTAGAAATAATATTCTATTTTGGCTTCCTTATTGCTTATGCTGTCAAATCGCCGATTATACCCCTACATACATGGCTACCAGATACTCATGGAGAAGCGCATTACAGTACATGTATGCTTCTAGCCGGAATCTTATTAAAAATGGGAGCATATGGATTGATTCGGATCAATATGGAATTATTACCGCACGCCCATTCTATATTTTCTCCCTGGTTGGTGATAGTAGGGACAATACAAATAATCTATGCAGCTTCAACCTCTCTTGGTCAACGCAATTTAAAAAAGAGAATAGCCTATTCTTCCGTATCTCACATGGGTTTCATAATTATAGGAATTGGTTCTATAACTGACATGGGACTGAACGGAGCCATTTTACAAATACTCTCTCATGGATTGATTGGTGCTGCACTTTTTTTCTTGGTAGGAACGAGTTGTGATAGAACACGTCTTGTTTATCTCGACGAAATGGGGAGGATATCCATCCCAATGCCAAAAATATTTACCATGTTTAGTAGTTTCTCGATGGCTTCTCTTGCATTGCCAGGAATGAGTGGTTTTGTTGCGGAATTAGTAGTATTTTTGGGAATGATTACGAGCCCAAAATATCTTTTAATGTCCAAAATGCTAATTATCTTTGTAATGGCAATTGGAATGATATTAACTCCTATTTATTTATTATCTATGTTACGTCAGATGTTCTACGGATACAAACTATTCAATGTTCTAAACTCCAATTTTGTGGATTCTGGACCGCGAGAACTATTTGTTTCGATCTGTATCTTTTTACCCGTAATAGGGATTGGTATTTATCCCGATTTCGTTCTCTCGCTGTCAGTTGACAAGGTACAAGTTATCCTATCTAATTATTTTCATAGATAGTTTTCATTAATGAGACAGAAAGCAAAGTCTTAGAATCTTTTTTTTTTTTTTCATATTTTTGAAA